>OIYV01001223.1_pt1 | contig 12522 bp, 9 predicted proteins | sample 1588251 | NCBI WGS metagenome assembly OIYV01 (sample SAMN03283282) | human gut metagenome | biome: human-associated habitat; material: feces | host: Homo sapiens | place: Peru | collected 2012
GGCGAGCCGGAAACGGACGAGCCTCGCAAGGTCGCCATCCAAGTGAGATAGAATGTACTTCCCGCCGTCAACGGCGTCGCAGTCGCATTCCACGAATCCGTTCACCTGAAGCCGCAGTGGAAACAGTACGCTCCTGAGCCGTGACTGAAGCGCTGGTATCGTGAGCAGCCGTAGCAGGCTTTTTCCATCATCGTTCAATGGCACGAAATGCACCGCCGTGTAGATGTGGTCAATGCGGCAATCCCTGCGGCCAGCTTTGTTGGTTTCCATGAGTGTATCGAGCGCCACGCTGCCGCTCCTGCCGAACAGGATCGCGCCGCAAAGCGCGTCCACGCCGGCGTTGCGCCTCGCCAAATCCTCACATTGCTGCATAGCTTTGAGTTCTCCGTCGCCGTGCCATTTCATAACAGCGTTCCGCGTGTTGTATACGGCAAATCCCACGCCCTTTTTCAACAACAGACCCGTCATGCGTGTGAAGCCGGTTTTGTTCATGGAATCGCCGTCCAGCTTTTTGACGATGCGGCTGGGATAGAAGCATGGCATGTCACCAACGGTCGGTTCTATATGCTCTGTCTGAAGCCTCGGCAGCAGATAAGGCCGTATCTCTATGCCCGATGAAAACATCATGGCCAGCGTCTCGGCGACTCTGTGGTTGCGTTCGATGTCCCCGCGCTTGCCGGAGAAGGCGTGGTTGCGGAACGCAGACAGATAGTATTCCAACGCCGCCGGATGCAACTCGGCCAATATGGGTAATGCGCTTTTGTGAAGCCGGATATTACGCATAGGGCCTCGTTTTCCGCTTATAGACAGCAATCGGGCGCAGTATCGTTTCCCGCTCCAGCTCGCCTCGATCTCCTGCCGGTCTTCTAGCCTGTGGATAAGATCCCGCATGGTGCGCGGATTTCCCAATATGGAAAGTCCACTCATGGGGAACTCGCCCGCGACGGACAGCAGTTCAAGCAGCTCAAGCACATGTGCGCCCGGGCGAATGTATATCATGGCGTCACTCCATATCGCATTGGCATTTAGTGCTCCTGACTGCTCTCTTCCCCTCAAAACCGGCGTCGCGTTTCAGGAAATGTGCCCGGTTTATCGATATTTTTACCGCTTCTCGGCATACGTGTTTCAGAAAGGCCGTTTTCGGCCTCGAAACGCGTATGTTTTTTCGGCGTTTTGGGTGTTAAGGGAACAGTGGAAGCAGCGTTTGCGGGTCGGTTTTGATGCGCTCATAGCAGACAGGGAATTCAGGTTGCGGAACGAGCAATATCGTTGTTGCGTCCCTGTCGTCCGTAAGCGAACAATAGTGGTGTTCACAGCGAAGCGGAGCGTCATCGTATAGCGTATACAGGGCAAGCGCATCGATGATGGCGTTCAGTTCGATGTTGTCATGGTCACGGTATTCCCGCTCCGGACGGCTCTTATCATACCTGTGGCACACGGTCAGCACGCAGTTGTCGATCCGCAGCTTCTCGTGGCATTTGAAGTATTCGCCCAGAGCAAGGTACAGGCTGTGCCGGATGTATTCAGCGCCGCCATGTTCCTTTTTTGGCAGAAGCGCAGGCATATCCACGCCGAACCAGCCCTCTGCGGTATAGCCTATGTGAAGCGGCAGCACCTCTTTGATCTGGCGCTCCATCTTCGGCCTTGCGGCGGGCGATCCGGTCAAAGCAGGAAGCGACCTTGCGAGCAGTGTGAGCCGTTCCGCGTGGTATGCGAACTCGAAAGCGTTCCGATAGGCTTCCTTCAAATCGCCCGTGTCGTATGCTTCGCTGACATTTCCTAGCACCATGGAAGCAAGCTGCAGCCGCTTGTAGGCGCGGTCTATATCCCGCTTAAACGGGGACGGTGTTTTCTTTTCCATGTTGACCTCCGTTATAGAATGTAATGTGCGGCTCTTTGCCGTCCGGCGCGTCCTTCAGCACCGCAAACAGACATGGCGCATGAGGAATCCGCAAGCCCTGCACCATAGCGATATCCGGCAGCACGATGATGTATTTGATGTCATCCTCCGGCTGAAGGAGTTTGAGCAGATGCCCTTCCTCCGCACCTATAACAATGATCTCGTACCCGGTCTGCTGCTTCAAAAAAAACAGCTGCGAGGGATAAGTCGCGGGGAAGTGCTCCATGGGCGCTACTTCGGTTCCATATTTGAGCAGCACCCACACGGCCGCGATGGTCTTTGGGTCGGGGCGGACGGTGGGGTCAATACCCAGATATCCGCCCTCGATATCCGTGACGTAAAGCCATCTCTTGAGATTGCGTATGATCTTCTCCGCAGTCGATACCGGTTTGTTCAGCAGGCGCAACACCTGCTCATATTCGAGCGCCCCGTATTGGGATAGCCATTTGATCACATACTGTTCATCCTGTAAAAGCAAGGGCGAACACCTCCTTATACAAAAGCGTTTTTGATGCCAAAAACGTATTCCTTCCCTTTATGCGTTTTATAGGGCGCATGACAAGCAAGAATCCCCGTAAACACAGGCGTTTTTGTGAAATACGTTTATTCTTCCGAAAACGCATTTCCCTCCGTTTGCGTTTTCTGCGCCCGCTGCCGTTCCTTGAGAATGGCGGCAAGCTCACTGCGGTCGGTGGTGATGAGCTGCTGCTCCACCTTGGAAGCGCGCACCAGCACCGGCACTTTGTTGTTGTTGGAACTGATCAATGCCTCGCCGCGCTCGAACTGGGTGATGCTGCGTATCTCCGTGCGGGTGAGCTTCAATGTCTCCCGCACATACTCGGCTTCGTCCGGCTCCAGATTGAGGATGATCTTGGTCTTGCTGTTGTTGATGATGGCCCGGCCGTATTTGCCGTCCTCAAGGGAGAAGAAGTCGGATAGGTCCTGGCTGGCTGCGATCGCGGCCGCGCCGTAGCCGCGTGCGATTTTGAATATCTCCTGACAAAACTCACCCGCCTGCCGATTGGAGGACGCCCCGATGAGCTGCCAGATCTCGTCGATATAGATGGCCTTGCGCTTCGTCCTGTCCGACTTGACCTGATCCCAGACATAGTCGAGGCCGATAAACATCCCGACCGGCAATAGCTTTCCCTTTAGCTCGCTGATGTCGATGACCACATACTTGTTGTCCAGATTCACGTTGGTCTGCTGGTTGAAGCTCTGGGCGCTGCCCGTCACAAAACGGCTGACGATGATGGCCAGCCGCTGCGTCAACGGATTCGCTTCCAAAAGCTTATGCAGATCGCCGAGAATGGGCATCTTCTTATATCGGGTATGCGCCTTATCGGCATACAGGGAGTCGTTGTCGTGGGTGATGCCAAACTGGCTGTAGGTCTTGATCAAGGCCTCGTCCAGCATTTGTTCTTCTTCATTGCTCATATCCGGTATCAGGAGGCTAAAGAAGATCAATAGCTGTTGAATCTTCCGCGACAGCAGTGAATCCTCGCTGTTGTAGTCCATCTCATCGATCAGCTCCATCTCCGGGCTCAGCGTCCTTCGTATCTCCATGACGTTGATGCAGTTGGTGGAGCCGGGGCTTATCTTGATGTAGGTTCCGCCGACCGCAGCGCAGGCACGCTTGAATTCATGGCCTTTGAGCGGCGCAAGGATATAGCACTGGATTCCGCGCATTCGCATCCTGAGCGCAAGCAGCTGCATGGTAAAGGTCTTGCCCGCGCCGGAGGTGCCAAGCAAGGTCACGTTCGCGTTTTTGTTGACGCGCGTATTGAACAGGTCAACGACGCACAGCGAGTTGTTGTGCCGGTTGATGCCGAGCAAGACACCTGAATCATCGCTCATCTCAAACGAGGTGAACATATATGTGGACGCCGCGCCGCTTGTGAGGATGTTCCGCTGCGCCTTCTTCTCGATGTTCGGGTCGATGCAGAGAAACGGCATGACGGAGCGCAATGCGGCCTCCTGCCGGAAGTTGCAGTCGCCCACGTACATATCCATGGACTTCAAGAGATCCGTCATCTGCCCCCTGCGCCATAGAAGCTCCTCGTATGTCCGGGCCGAAATGGTGATGAACACGGACATATAGAACAGATCCTCGTTGTTGTTGGCGATGCCGGACTTGATGTAGTAGCCCGACTGTATGCTGCCGGTCAGCTCCTCATAATCGGTGCTGGTGTCCTGCATGCCCCGGAGCTTGGTTCTGTTTAGCCGTATCCTCTGCGCCACTTTATCCAGCGTTTTGCCACGGTTCTCACGGCGCAGGTGAACGTCGATGTCCACGCCCTCGCCGGCGTTGATGAGGCTCGACATCCAGCCTCCGCGCACCGCATGGGGGAAGCCGTTCCTTCGGATGTGCATGACCGAATAGTACATACCGTCCATCACCACGAAGTTATAATGTGAAAAGTCGATCCCGCGGGGCGCGATGAAGTTGGCCGGGCGTATGTGCGGCACGGCGTCAAGCCCGATGATCTTGCCCTTGGCCTTCATGGTGTCCACCACGACCCGCTCCACGCGGCTCTGGAACGGTTCGTTGACGCAGGAGGAGCGGTTGAAGAACATATACAGCATCTCGGCGGTAAACGCGTCCTCATCCTCTGGCTGCACAATGGCGTTGCCGCACTGCATGAAATAAGTCTTGGCATTCTGTACCGCCGTCTGGATCATGCCGTAAATATCCGCATAGCTCTCGCCGCTGCTGCGCTTGCCCGCCGGGGGCTCGTACTGGAAGATAAGGAAAAAGCGCCTCGACAGCGCTTCCTTGTTGCCAACGTCCTTTATGAGCCGGAGGTATTCCTCCCCAAGCTGACGGCATTGCTGGTTTTCTTCCCGCGAGAGTTCTTCCCGCACCATGGCCACATGCTTATCGGAATCCGCTTTGCGGCTCACCGACTTGAATTGCAGCTTCATGGGGCTGATCTTCAGCCATGTTGCAAACGATGAGATAATGTTGTATTGCTCCTCGCTGCTGCGAAGCAGGAAGTTGATGGGCAGTATCTCGATGATCTTCACATAGCGGTCGTCGGTGGTTTCGATGATACCGTTGCGGATCTCCCTGACGGGCAGGAAATCCTGAACGAACTCACTTGTTTTGCTTCTTCTTTTTCTGCTTTTTGTGGTTTTCTTTTGCGCTTCCATACTTATATCCAATCCTTCCGTAATGCAGTTTTCTGCGGTTCAAGCCGAACCTTACGATATGGCTGAGGTATTGCATCAGGCTGTCGCCGCCGATGCCCATGAGCGACACGACCCCGAGCGGGATCAGCGTCACCGTCATAATGACTACCTTGGCCGTGGTATCCACATGCAGCCATGCGATCTCGGGATAGCCCACAAGCCCGAGCATGACGATGGCTTCGATGGTGTTCCGCGTTTCCAACATTCCGCCCAAGAGCTTGCCGCTGTCCGTATAGTTCGCCGGTATGGCGTAGGTATTGTTGAACTCCTTTTCGTCCATGTGCGTTACCGTCCTATCCGATAGAATGTAGCTTCAGCCCAATAGCGTCCAAGCCGCAGGGCTTGCTTATGATCCTCAACGTAAATATCCACGCGAGCGATATCGTTCTCAATGCCGCTGCCGCCTCGATCCTCCACGGTATAGACCTCGCCGTTGATGGCCAGCACCGTGCCGAAGGGATAGTGGCTGGACATTGCCACCATGCCCGGCGCAACGCGCTTGCCGCTCGCGGTAATGCCGTCGGCATTCTTACCGCAGCATTTACTGCAAGCGCAATAATGCGTTACATTGACCTCGAGCGTATAAAGCGGTGTGCCGAGATCGCCTGTGCCGCCGCCGACAGGCGAGCTGTAGTCGATCCCGTTGGGACGGCGATAGTATTTCACATAGCTCGGCGTGTTGAGCACAACGCCGCCCTTGGAACTTGAACAATGCACCCACTGCCTTTTGCCGTCCGAGGTCAGTCCCACATACATGAGCACATGGTTCGTGCCGGGGTCGGAGGGCTTTGCTTTGAAGCCCAGGTCGCCAGGAAGCAGCTCCGATGCGGAGATCTCTGTCGACTTGCTCCATTGATTTGCGCTGCCCGTGCCTATGGATTGGCCAAGCGCCGTTTTATAGACCCAATCGGTAAAACCGCTGCAATCAAGGCCGTAAGGGCGTATCGTGCCGGAGGTGACGGAGCCGGAGCCTGTCACCTTCTTTGGCTTGCCCCATTCGTTGTTCCAGCCCGCAGGGCTTTTGCCGCCCCAAAAATAGGAAACCTTACCGACAAGGGAAAGCGCTGTTTCTACCAGCTTCTTTCTTGCGTCGGTGGTGTTCAGCCCGCCCACGATGCCGATAAGCTCCTCGTTCGTAAGTTCGGGAATATCGCCTGCGGCGAGCGTACCGTACAGGGTCATTTTCAGAGCGTCAGCCATGGTTTTGATGGCCACGCCGTAAGTGGTGCCGGTCAGCTTCTTGTATATGGCGTCGGGGTCGATATCAAAAGCCATATAGATGATGCCCTCATTGAACGGGGATATCGTGCATTCGGCATACTTCACAATTTCGGTATCCGGCGTAAGCGTCTCCGCGCCGCCCGCCGCATAATAGGTTTCAGAACGGACGCCTACAATAATCCCGCGGGAGTAAACAGGGATGTCCACATTGACGGGCGAATAGGATGTACGCTGCAGCTCCGTTTCCGTTGTCGCCTCACCGGAGGAGATGTAGTATGTTCGCGTGGCCGTGGCGTAACTGTATTTCGGCACACCATTGACCTCGCCGATCTTGGTTCTGCCTGTCACAACTGTCAGCGTGACGGGTGTATAAGTAGAGTATGTCAACGGAATGACCCGCTCAAACTCCTTTTCAACATACGTTACCTTGAACATCTGCTCTGCTACGGCGTCCAGTTTGCGCCGCATATCAGCCTCGCTCGTGCCGACCTGACCCATGGAAGCGGAGTAGGCGGCGAATACATAGCAGACCTCGTAGTCCGGATTCAGGCTGCCGTAGTTTACGAGCGCATCCATGGAAGTTTCATAATCGTAACCATTCTCCTCGGTAACCATTCTCCTCGATGATCTGTTCAACCCTGGCAAGGGCAGCATCATACCCATTCTGGATACAGGCCGCAACCACATCCGACATATCGTCTGCACGTTCGATCAAATCGACTGCACCGTTTGGATCAACGGTGGAGGGATCTGTATGAAATAGGTTGTTGCTGATGATACTGGGCAGCGTGACCACCGCCATGATAAAGAACAGGATCACAAGGCCCAGGCAGATCAGCACCTTAAAGATGGGTTTTCGAAGCGCCCACGCTGCGGCGATGATAGCGCCCCATGGTCCGCCCGCAGCGGTGCCGGTCGCCACCTCCGCAGCGGCCTTCCCGCCCTCGACGCCGGCCTGTGCAACGGCGGCGGTAGTGTTGGCTGTAGCTTCGCCGGCAGCGGCCGCTGTTTTTTCCGCCGCCGCATTACCGGCTTCCTTGATGGCCCTGGCGGTCTTCTGCGCCGCGTCCGCGTAATTGATTGAGCCGTCGCCCAACTGCTGCTTATCCTGCTCCGACACCGTTTCACCTCCTCCAAAGGAAAAGGAGCGCGGCCCGATATCGGGTGCGCTCCATTCGTTACATCAGTCTTACTGCTTGCGCTTCGGCGGTTTCTTCTCGCTCATATCCCGGGGTTGGGGATCGGCGTACCACTGACCGCCTCGCTTGTCCTCATATACGGTATAGTCGCCGCGAGGAGACTGGAACTGGGTATGGTCGTAGAAGCGCATGGCGCTGCCATCCTCATGCCGCACGTCGATGACACCATCCTTTGCGCGCGACGTATCCACATATGCGGGCTGCGTTTCGTAACCGGGCATAAAGGACCGGAACTGCGCCTGATTATATGCTTTTGCCTCCTCAGTTGGCGGTTCAAACTGCGGCACATCGTTGTGCGGCTGCATGGCATACCAACCGACGCCGTCCATGGACTGGATGGTATCGTGAGGAGCATCCGGCTCCTGATACATGGCGCTGTTGTACCACATGCTTGTACCATAATCCGGATGACTTGCCTCCAGCACGCCTTCTTCCGGATGCCCCACAGTGCGAAGCGTTGTACCCTCGGCTACAGAATCGCCGAATGCCGCACTTACCTGATCCTGCGAAAGCGTATCTCCCACGCCAAGGCCCGCAAACGCCGCGGGGGTATAGAAGCTGCCTGCGCCATCGCCGGCAGCCGTTTGATACCACTGGCTGCCGTCCTGTGCCGTGACGGTAGAGTACGGCACGGACGGGCGCTCGAACTGCGACGCACTGAACATCTCCACCTCGGAGGTTTTTCCGTCCGCACCTGTCGCCACAGTCGATATACGACCGCCGGTGATCTCGGTGCAGCTCAAGCTGTAACCCTGAAGCTGCGGCATATAATTGGCTGTGCTGCGGTCGGCGATTTCTCCGGCGATCGTGCCGGATACGTTGCCCGGCCGAGCCGCCACAGAAGCGATGGATTCGCTTGAGAGTGTTGCACCATTGCGGGCTGCCATGCCACCGAATGCACGGACGACAAAGCCAGCGCTGCCGCTCGCGCCCATGCGTGTTCCACCTTCTACCACTGCGTCACGTACATACGAGTTTGGCTTAAAGCGGCTTGCAAAGCCCGCGAAGAACCCGCCGCTTGTTGCTGCTGTTCCTGAGGCACCCGCAGTACCGTTTGCTCCGTGGAATACGCTGCCGGCCGTCCTTGCGCCGCCGGAGGCTACGCCGGATATCACACGGGCTGCCATAAGGAGCTCCATGCCCATGCTGCTGCCGGTTTGGGCCACATTCAGCCCCATTGCCGCAAGGTAGCTATCGAACTTCTGTGCCGTCTTCAGAAAAGCCAGCGCAACGAACATCCAAAGAAATATGCTGCCCTGTCCGGTGGAAAGCGCGCCGCCGTTGCCGATGAACTGGCCGACCGTGGAGTTGAACGCTCTCAAAAACCATATGTTTAGGACAAGTAACAGGAGTTGTGACCCGACCATGCGTGTCCAGCCTTTGAACACGTTGTTGGTGGTCTTGCTGCCGCCCATTGAAAACGCCAGCGGTGAGGTATAACACAAAACGCCCACGACCACATATCGCTCAACACATTCCAGGAGCATTTTGAAGTAGTTCCAGCCCAATGAAATCATGAGTATGATGGTCAGTAGCGGGCCGACCACAGTGATTGTCGAAACCATTGTGCTCAAGCCGTTTGTAAGAACCTGCTCCACCCCGGCAAACGTAAAGCTGCCCGGGTCCATTGTGGCATCCATAAGGGCGGTGTACGGAGCGCGGGCAATGTCCAGCGCCAGCAGGAATATGGGCTTAGCATAGCCTATCAATATAGCGAAGATAGCGCTGCGAGCCAGGAGCTGCCATGGGTTTTCCGCTTCGGTCACGGGCCCGCCGAACACGCGAAATAGCTGCCAGACCGTTATTAAGAACAGCAGCGCCCATGCTGTGTACTGAAATATGAAGAATGCCTCGGTTACGAAAGGGAAATACTGCTCCATGGCGGTCATGTCCGTGCCCAAGGCGTTCAAAAAGATGCCGGAGACAGCGTCCATGATGCTTGTTACGATGGACGCTACCCAATTCACGATACTTTCAAAAATCCAGCTAAGATCCAACGACGCTCACCTCCTTGCCGCCGGATATCAAAGTTTTACTCATTACCCGTTATACATGCCGCCCTGGATCAGGGGCTGCAAGTATGCTACCGCGAAGCCGAGCGTATTGAGTACCAGCCATGTGACGATGATTCGTTTCAGCCAGCTCGTGGCTTCATCCACGGCACGCTGATTGCGCGAGATCATCCTGATGAGCAGCGCAACCGCGGCTGCCGTAACAGCCACGATAGTGGATATTCCGACCAGCTCGCCGTATACATCCTTCATGATGGTCGAGAATCGCGTCCAGATGTCATCGGCCAGCACGGGCTGGAGCGAGAGTATGAGCGCGCCTGCAACGCCGACGATGGACCAGTAGCTCCGCACGGCACGCTCCTTGAGGGTTAGCTTTTCTGTCATGTAGGTTCCTCCTTGATGAAGTTTAGGTATGAAAAAAACCGCCTTCTGCGCTTTGCAAAAGGCGGTGAAATTGCCATACCCACTATTCGACGCTACAATCTTACCACGATTCGATTTCCTTGTCATCGGCGGGTGCCTGCCAAAAATATGACATATGAGTGACATTGACGGATGCTATGTGCAACAATCTTACACATCAGAAAATAACAGATGCAAGTTACTGTGTCGATGCAGGGAATTGGTTCCGGCAAAGATAAAACGCCATGTTTCTCCGTAGTCTCCCGGAACCGCAAAATCGAAATCTGATAAGAATTCGATGAAACCTTCCGGATTTTGCGAATATGTGTCGGCAAATTCATCTGCATAATTCGCCTTTTCTTCATCGCTCAGGTTACGAGCGTCATTGTGCAGCACATGCTCCATATTTCTTGAAAAGTAGTAAACCGCATAGGGGCTCTTCCCGATCATCTTTTCTGGGTAGAGCCGGTATAGAACGCGTTGCTTTTGCTCGTTTCGAGCAATCGTCTGCGGCACAGACTTGGTCACAATCTGATTCTCCTCGTATTGTATGTGCTCTACATCTCCGGCTACCACGTTGGCGTTTGGGATAAAGGCTCCATCTGTATCTATCAGGTGGATAACCCTGATGATGTCGCTGCGCTTAAACCCATACCGATCCAACTCCATCTTGATATGGCTATTGACGGTTTTCACCGCATTGCTGTTATCGACGGTAAAGTCAGATGTTAGGTCTCCATGCACCACATGAAAGCGAACATGCGAATTTTGAAAGATCTTTTTGAGGACCGGGCTTAATGCATACTCATCAGTAGGGCCTTCTGCAATGAAGAGAATGACCTTCTTCGTGTCAGCTGCCATCATGCACCGCCTTCCCTGCGCGACGGAAGGCACGGCCAATTTCTACGGTATCCGTTTCCGCATAAACATCTTCCTTTTGTCCGCCGAGAGTAATACTGCGCAGGTAAAGGTCGCGCAGATTGTTGTTGGTTTTCACGTTTTGCAAGCGCATATAGCGGTTCTCCGGGTTGGTAGTAGAGAATAGAATACTGGTTTTATTCAACATCTCAAGAGCACGAAGGTTATGAGAGGTAAAGATCAACTGCCCCTTGGCGCCTTTTTCAAAAACAGACAGAAGCTCACCCAATAGATACTCGTAAATGCCGGCGTCAAGTTCGTCAATCACTAAGCACATGGAGGGATCGTTATACACACACATCAACACATTCAGAATTGAGACGATCTTAATAATGCCCTCTGACTCATATTTCAGAGGAATCTGGATTTCGCCGCGCTTGGAAAGCAGCTCAATTTTATGTCCGGCCTCACCGTTTGCTAAAAGCTGCTCGCCAAAGTCATGGATGTCAATGGCGAGTCCGGGAATTATTGTGCCAAGCACCGTATTCATCTCCACAATGATTTGCTGTACCATTTTATAGTGCGTCTTGGTAATGACGGAAGGTGCGTCCAATCGCACAGGCAAGTCGCCCTTGGCAATGGTCTTTCCCATATCCAAACGGAACGCAAATGGAAGTATCAGGTTAAGTGTGATACTTCCGGAATGCCCATTGGGAATAACAAAAAGGTTCATGTGGGCATAGCGATGCAAGATGTCAATGATATCTTTATAATCCGCAGATACCTCGACAGGGGCAGTAAGAAATATCTGCCGGCCTTCCTTGCTAAAGATGACGGAGCAGTGTTCTTTCTGCGCAATCTTTCTTGCCACTCCTAAATTAACCTTGTTTTCCTCGTTGGCCTTTATCAACGCTCTATACCGATAATCCGGAGTAAATCGGCCACTTTCGTCTTCGGAAGTAAAGCAAAGCAGGGTTTTTTTAGGTTCAAATTTTTCACCGTTCCAGAGACGCGACACAAGAGATTCCCTTGAAATGCAAAAGTTATTATCCTCTAAGCGGCTGAGCGACGCTGTATAGATAATTTGTGATTGCACTCCGCCATACTCTATGGCAAAGGTAACTTCAATAGAGCAATGCCCTTGATCCTTGCCAATATATTCCACTGCATCGGCAGGCAATGGCTTGCCCGTCAAAAGCCGCTGGATAAAGTCCATGGCCTCAATAACCGCAGTTTTACCGGAACCATTCTGTCCATAAATTCCGAGCACATCGGCATGTCTCATAAAGTATGCTTCATTGAGCTCAGAGGGCATCTGTACTACACCACAGGTAGTGTTTTTGAATCCGGTTAGTCTAATTTCACATATGCGGACAAGAGAGTCAAGCATATTGTCACATCCCTTCCAATAGTATTATATGCTTACCCTGCCCAAAAGTCAATCTATTTATGCATTTCGATACATTTTGTATCGAATATAGATTACTGTTATTTGTTATCAGGTTGTGACACTGGGCACATCCGCTATAACAATCTTGCAACAATCCTCTCCATGGTAATGATCTTCCCAGATCCCTCCGAGTTCATCAGGAGAATATTCGATGCTGCTTCTTCGTATACGCCTGATTCCTACTCGTGGGCTTATCCGGCATGCTCATCACAATCAAGCCCATCTCAAGCGCGGGATTGATATAGTGCCTCCTGAGAGTCTCCTTCGATTTCAGGTTCAGCAGCTCCA
>OIYV01001228.1_pt1 | contig 12501 bp, 9 predicted proteins | sample 1588251 | NCBI WGS metagenome assembly OIYV01 (sample SAMN03283282) | human gut metagenome | biome: human-associated habitat; material: feces | host: Homo sapiens | place: Peru | collected 2012
AAAGAATCAAACAGTTTCAATGGATTCTTTAATTAAAATGTGTAAAACATTAAATTGCACATTTGATGATATTGTAGAGATAGTTGGGGAAGAATAAAATGGCAAAGTATAGTGTTAATAATCATTCTGTTGAAAATATTATTTCTTGGATCAATAGTGGCGAAATTGCAATTCCAGAAATGCAAAGACCATTTGTTTGGGAAGCCAGTAAAGTAAGAGATTTGATGGATTCTTTATATAAAGGTTATCCAGTAGGTTACATAATAATATGGAAAAATCCAGACGTTAAATTAAAAGACGGTACTTTTAGTAATGGTAAAAAAATTGTTATTGATGGACAGCAACGAATTACAGCCCTAACTGCAGCAATCACTGGGCAAGAAGTAGTTAATCAGGAATATAAAAAAATTCCAATTAAAATTTCATTTAATCCATTTGATGAAAAATTTGAAGTTTGTAATCCAGCACTCGAAAAGGACAGTAAATATATCAATGATATATCTGAAGTTTTTAAACCTGATTTCAATTGTTTTAATTTTGCTATACAGTATGGCAACCAAAATGATTCAAATCCTTCTGATATTAACAATACACTTGTTAAGTTGAAAGGGATTTTAGGAAACAGTATAGGTGTTATTGAATTAAATCAAGAATTGGATATTGAAACAGTAACAGATATTTTTATTCGCATTAATTCAAAAGGAACAGTTCTATCTCAAGCTGATTTTGCAATGAGCAAAATATCTTCAAATGAAAAATATGGTGGAGATATTATTCGAAAAACAATTGATTACTTTTGTCATTTAAATCAGAGGCCTATGGATTTAGAAACAATAAAGTCTAATGATCAAGAATTTGCAAAATTGGATGAATTTAATAAAATTCAATGGATTACCGATAATACAGATGATATATATTCACCGACTTATACAGACATTTTACGTGTTGCATTTACTTCACAATTTCATAGAGGAAAATTATCAGATTTAGTGAATTTGTTATCTGGAAGAAATTTTGAAACACGTGATTATGAAGAAGAAATTGCAGAAAAATCTTACGATAGATTGCATGATGGCGTACTGAAATTTATTAATAAAACAAATTACGATCGTTACATGATGATTTTGAAATCAGCTGGTATTATTGATGCTTCTTTAATTAGATCTGATAATGCTTTAAATTTTGCATATGCACTATTCATCTTGCTTAGAGATAAAGGTGTACATCCTAACACTATAGAAACGGTAGTTAGAAAATGGCTTGTATTATCAATTCTTACAGGAAGATATTCTGGCTCTCCTGAATCCATGTTTGATTATGATATTAAGCGTTTTAATGCAAATGACCCAGAGGAATATTTGAAGAGTGTTGAACTTGGGCAATTATCAGATGCCTATTGGGAACATATACTACCTGAAAGATTAAACACTTCCGTTGCAAGTAGTCCATATTTTAAACTATATTTAATGGCTCAGGTGCATTCAGGTGATAAAGGCTTTTTATCTAGCCAAATTACTGTAGGCGCATTAATTTCTAACCGAGGAGACATTCATCATCTTTTCCCTAAAAAATATTTACAAAGAAATGGTCACAACTCTAGGTCTGAATACAATCAAATTGCAAATTATGCGATTACCCAATCTGAAATTAATATTCAAATAAAAGATGATGCACCAAATATTTATATGGCAAAAATTCTTGAACAAATAGAATCTAAAAAATCGGTTATTGGTGGAATACTAACTAAAGAACAATTGAATGAATCATTCAAACAAAACTGCATTCCAGAAGAATTTGTAAATTACGATGTTAACACTTATTATGAATTTTTAGCTAGAAGAAGATATCTAATGTCGCAAAAGATAAGAGATTATTATTTTAGTTTGTAGAATCCTTAATGTTAAAGCTTTGAGATTGGAGAGGATATTAAATGAGCAGTAATTTAGGATATGAAAGTGAAAAAACTTTAGAAGATAATTTAATAAAACAGTTATGTGCTGATGGCTATGAGTTTGTTGAAATTAACGATATTGATGATTTGCACTTGAATTTTAGAAAGCAAGTCAATAAACATAATGCCTCAAGATTAAATGGTCATGAATTGTCTGATAAAGAATTTGAGCGATTATTAGTGAAAATTCAAGGGAAAGGTGTATACGGAAGTTCTAAAACCTTAAGAAGTCTTCAAGACATAACAATGGACGATGGAAGTACACAATACATAGAACTTTTTAACACTAAAAATAATGAATGGTGCAAAAACGAATTTCAGGTCACTCATCAGGTAACTATGGTTGGGAAGTATGAAAATAGATATGATGTTACTTTACTTATCAACGGGCTGCCACTTGTTCAAATAGAACTTAAACGAAGAGGTATTGATTTTAAAGAAGCCTTTAATCAAGTGATTCGTTATAAAAAACATTCATTAAATGATCTTTTTAGATATGTTCAGATATTTATTATCAGCAATGGGATTGATACTAAATATTTTGCAAACAGTGATAAAGAAATGGACTTCCAATACACTTTCTATTGGACAGACAAGAATAATAATCGTATAGATAATTTATATGATTTTGCATTAGATTTCCTACCTAAATGTCATATATCTAAAATGATTTCTAGATATATGGTTGTAGATGATACACAAAAAAATCTAATGGTTATGCGACCTTATCAATACTATGCAGTAGAAGAATTAATGAAACGAGCCTATGAAACAAATAACAATGCCTATGTATGGCATACAACCGGTTCTGGAAAAACATTAACATCTTTTAAATTAAGTCAGTTATTAAGCACAAACCGAGAAGTTGCTCAAGTGTTCTTTTTAGTAGATAGAAAAGATTTGGATAGTCAAACCATTGAAGAATTCAATCGCTTCCAGAAAGATACGGTTGATATGACTGATAGCACTGACACATTAATTGCTCAAATGAAAGATTCTTCAAAGAAGATTATTCTTACAACAATCCAAAAGATGTCTAACGCATGTAAAAATGATAAGTATCAGGATGTTATTGATCGCTTTGAAGGAAAAAAGGTTGTCTTTATCATAGATGAATGCCATAGATCCCAATTTGGTGAAATGCATAAAATGATAAAGAAAAAGTTTCCAAGAGCACAGTATTTTGGCTTTACTGGAACACCGCGTTTTGCAGAAAATGCCAGTCAGGATGGTAGAACTACAGCAGACATTTTTGAAAAATTAGTCCATCATTATTTGATTAAAAATGCAATTGCCGATGGAAACGTTTTGGGCTTTAATGTTGATTATGTTAGAACAATTAGTTCAACTGTAGATATTGAGGATGATGAAGAAGTTGAAGCTATTGATACTGAAGAAGTTTTAATGGATGATCAGCGTATTTCTAACATTGTTGATTATGTTTTAAAAATACATAATTCTAAAACTAACAATAGAAGATACAATGCTATATTTACTGTTCGTAGTATTCCAATGCTTATTAAGTATTATGATGAATTTAAAAAGCGTAATACTGATTTAAAAATAGCCGGAATCTTTACTTTTGGTGCAAATGAAGATGGAGAACTTGAAACAGAACATTCTCGTGATTCACTTGAAAGAATGATTAGAGATTATAATCAAATGTTTGATAAAAATTATAGTACCAATACTTTCCCTGCATATTTTACAGATGTATCAAAAAAAGTAAAAAATACAGAGTTAGATATTTTATTAGTTGTTAATATGTTCTTAACCGGATTTGATGCAAAAAGATTGAATACTTTATATGTTGATAAAAGATTAAAACATCATGATCTAATCCAGGCATTTTCAAGAACAAATCGTATCGAAACAGCTAATAAGCCATATGGAAACATTGTATGTTTTCAAACAAACAAAAAGGCAGTTGACGATGCGGTTAAGTTGTTCTCATTGACAGATAATGCTGATGAAGTATTAATGAAACCATATGAATATTATAGAGATGAATTTAGAAAAGCTGTTGAAGAACTATTAAAACATACTCCTTCTCCAGAAGAAGCAGAACATGGTGGAGACGAACAGGAAGAATATAAATTTGTGTTATTATTCCGTGAATTAGTTCGCTTAATGGTTAAATTAAAAACATTTGACGAGTTCGAATTTACTGAAGATGAACTTGGATTGTCAAATCAATTATATGAAGATTTTGTAAGTAAATATAAAAAAATCTATCGAGATATCCGACCAGATCAGCAAAAAGCATCTATTCTTTCTGACGTAAGTTTCGACATTGAACTTCTTAGAAATGATAAAATCAACGTTCATTATATCTTAGAGCTAATTAAAAATGCTGTAAGTGAACCATCTAGAGAAAAACGTCGTAAATCTTTAGATGAAATTGAAAAGATGATTGAATCTGCAACTGATCCAGAGCTATACATGAAATCAGATTTGATTCATGGATTTATTGATAGTATCGCAAGTGAGATGGATCCTGATGCTGATTTTGAATATGAATATAATCAATATATGGAAGAGCAACGTACCAATGAAATAAGAGAAGTTGCTGCAAAATATCAAATACCAGAACCTAAAATTAATAGATTAATTGGTGATTACGAGTTTGGTGGATTTGTAGATAAAAATGACATTAAAACTGATCTTACAAAAGACGTAATCAAACGAGAAAAAGAAGAAAATAACTTTTCTTCTAGTATGAGAGCTAAAAATTCTATAACAAATACAATCACTCAATTTATAAAAGATGTTGTCATCAAATATATGTAAAGTGCAATTTATTTATATTGCACTTTTTCTATTGACTTTTTATCTCTCTTGAATTATGCTATTTATGTAAGTTGCAAAGGAGGTAAAACGATGAGTACAAAACTTTCCGATTTGTCAGAAATTAGTTTAGGTACCATTCTTACAAGAGTAAAGCCAAAATCTGAACTTCAATCATTTAAACAAATATCAACAATTAGTATGCAGGAATTAAGTTATATTTGTGGAAAGGATGATTCTTCATTTGATGAAATCATTTCCAAAATTGACATAGAAAAAGTTGATAAATGTTTACTAACAAAAGAAAATGATATTGTAATTGGTTTATCTTCGCAGATGGCTATGGTAATAACAAAAGAGCGCGCAAATAGTTTATTACTTTCTAATTTTTGTCTAGTTCGAGTCAATGATACAAATCTCTTGGATCCTTATTACTTTGCTTGGCTATTTAATGAAAATTCAATAATGAAGCATCAACTTACAAGTAGTACGCAAGGACAATCATACGTAAAAATGATAACCCTTGATGTTATAAGAGATTTAGAATTGGATTTACCACCAATAAACAAACAAATCCTTATTGGTAAAATCTATTATCAATCAATTCGAAAAAATCGTTATGAACGAAGATTAATTGAATTGAAACAACTATTATTAAATAAAAAACTTGAAAATATACTTTAGGAGGACATTATGGAAACACAAGAAATTCAAGCTAAACAGCAAGCAGAATTACACACTCAATTATGGGCAATGGCAAATGATTTACGAGGAAGCATGGATGCTTCAGAATTTAAAAATTACATTTTAGGATTAATCTTCTATCGTTATCTATCAGATAAACTTTCAAATTTTGTAGATGAAGAATTAGAAGACGACGATATTTCTTATGCTGATGCATGGAAAGATGAAGATTTTAAACAGGATATTATTGATGCATTGGTAGATGATGAAGGTGGATTAGGATATGTAATTGAACCAGCTAATCTCTGGTCAACATTAATTGATAAAATCAATGTAAAACAATTTGATATTTCTATGTTAGCAAAGGCAGTCAATGATTTAACTGAATCAACAATAGGATTAGGTTCTCAAAGAGATTTTGAAAACTTATTCGATGACATGGATTTAAATGCCTCAAAATTAGGGAAAAGTGAAGCAGACAGAAGTGCGCTTATTGCGAAAGTAATGTTAAAAATTGATGACATTAATTTCCATTATGAAGATGCTGAAATTGATGTTTTAGGTGATGCATATGAATATTTAATTGGTCAATTTGCTGCATCTGCCGGAAAAAAAGCAGGAGAGTTCTATACTCCACAGCAAGTATCAAAATTATTAGCAAAATTAGTAACTGTTGGTAAGTCAAAATTAAAAAATGTATATGACCCTACTTGTGGATCAGGATCATTATTGTTACGTGTTGCCAAAGAAACAGATGTTGTATCTTTCTATGGGCAAGAAAAAGTATCAACAACATACAACTTAGCGCGTATGAACATGTTATTACACGGCGTTCCATTTAATCACTTTGATATTGAAAACAATGATACACTTGAACATCCAAATGAAGAACATATGAAAATGAGATTTGATGCAGTAGTAGCTAATCCGCCTTACAGTGCTAAATGGTCTGCAGATCCTAAATTTTTAGATGATGAAAGATTCAGTGCATATGGAAAGTTAGCACCAAAGTCAAAAGCAGACTATGCATTCGTACAACATATGCTGTATTTATTAGATGATGCAGGAACAATGGCTGTTGTATTACCACATGGTGTTTTATTTAGAGGCGCTGCAGAAGGAGTTATCAGACAATATTTGATCAAAGAAAAGAACTGGTTAGATGCAGTTATTGGGTTACCAGCAAACTTATTCTTTGGTACATCAATTCCTACATGTGTACTTGTATTTAAAAAATGTAAAACACATGATGATATCTTCTTTATTGATGCTTCAAAAGAATTTGAATCAGGTAAAAATCAAAATAGATTAACTGATGCAAATATTCAAAAAATCATGGATACATATTTAGCACGCAAAGATGTTGATAAATATGCTCATTGTGCATCTTTAGAAGAAATTGCTGAGAATGATTATAACTTAAATATCCCTCGTTATGTAGATACATTTGAAGAGGAAGAAGAAATCGATATTCATGCTGTTATGAAAGAAATCAAAGAGCTTGAAGCTAAGCGTGATGAGCTAGATAAAGAAATTGATGTATATTTAAAAGAACTTGGACTTTTGGAGGATTAATGCTATGGATAAGAAAAATAAAAACCCAAATGTTCCTAATTTGAGATTTCCTCAATTTACAGAACCGTGGAATAATTACATGGTTTCAGAACTACTCAATACATATCCTACAAATTCTTTATCCTGGGATCAATTATCATATAATCAAGACTCTTCTTTAAAAAATTTACATTATGGCTTAATACATAATGGTTTCCAGATGACTTGTATTACTGGAGAAGATAGATTGTTTCCTTATATAAACCAATCATTAATTCCAGTAAAATATACTTTAATTCAAAATGGAGACTTGATCTTAGCGGATGCATCTGAAGACAGGAAAGATGTAGGAAGACCTGTTGAAATGTTAGATATTGGTAACCATAAGATAGTTTCAGGATTACACACAATACATGCAAGAAATAAAACAAATTTAATTGCAAATGGATTTAAGGGGTTTTATTTCCAATCGAGTGCGATGAAACAGCAGATATTTAAAATTGCTAACGGAAGTAAGATTTATGGCATTTCATCATCAACCTTTAATGGACTTAAAATGCGTATTCCAGAAAAACAAGAGCAAAAGAAAATTGTTGATTTGATGATTACAATTGAGGAAAGAATACAAACTCAAAGTAAAATCATTGATACTTTATTATCTGAAATGAATTCGATTAGATCATTGATATTTAATAAGTCAAGTTTAAAATGGATACCATTAAAGGATATCGTTGCAGAACAAGATATAAAGCTAAAACGAGGAAAAGTAATACCAAAGCACAAAAAGAATTTAAAATACATTTATCCTGTATACTCTAGTTCTATTACTAATTCAGGCCTTATGGGATACAGTGATTCGTATATGTTTAATCAGGAATTAATAACTTGGTCTATAGATGGGGGCGGAAATTTCTTCTATCGTAAAAAGCATAAATTTAATATTACAAATGTTTCTGGGTACATGATTTTAAATGAAAATTTGTTTAATTATCAATTTATCGTGCAATCATTGATATGGCAACATGAAAAATTAAAATTCGATTACCAAACAAAAGCTCATCCTAGTGTTGTTGAATCATTATATAAAATACCGATAATGGATTTAGAAGAGCAGCATAAATATGCCTGTTTATTTTCAAATTTAAATGAGAAATATGAATTAGAATTACATATTTTAGATTTATTGAATATGCAAAAAAAGTATTTGTTAAAAAACATGTTCGTTTAAATGAACATGTTTTTTAGTAAGTAATCTTTCTGCGTTTTATATAGATTTAATAATTCTTTTTCATTAGTAATTTTATTATCGATAGTATCGACAATATCCACAATTTTTTGTTGAATAGACAATGATGGAATTAAAACATTCATAGATAATAAATCAGAAGAATTAACGGCCATTCTTTCGTATACTGTTCCTTGTTCGTATTTTCTTGCTTGTGTAATAAATTGTTTTCTTGTTACAAGAAGCTCAATAAATTTGGGTAGACAATTATTGTTAATTGTAAATGTTATGTAAATAGGAGAAATTATACAATCACCAAAAGTATTTCTGGTAATTACACCAAATTTTAAATTGGCAGGGTTATAACAAATATCATTCAGATGTGAAACTTTATACTTTTTTTCTTCGTCTTTTACCAAAAAATCTCTATCATATCTATCTGTCTTTGGATAAATGCCTTCTTTACTTAAAGTTGCATGAATAATTGAATTATCTTTTACATGTAGTTCACTATATTCTTTGAGGATATTTGATAACTTTACTTGTCTCCAATTAGAAGATAATGACTCAAAAAAATAGTCTACTATGGCATTCCTATAAGATAAACAATCATCAATGATTTTAATTTGAGTCTGAATACGTTTATCTATTTTTGAAAATAAATTTGCTATTTTTGCTTGTTCTTCTTCATCTGGAAAATAAAAGCTCAGAGTTTTTATATTTTCCTGACCAATATTATAATGTTGTGCTCCAGCTCCTAATCTAACAATAGATTTTCTTGATGAGGGTGACTTTAATAAAACATTAAAGAAAGCGGGATTATAATCTCCAATCTTTTTTCCTCTGATTACAAATCCCCCAAAAGTAGCTTTGTTATCTTTATCTAGATATACATTAGTTCTTCCTATATCCTCCTTAATTTCGCTACTTCTTTGAAATAGAATATCACCATACGTAACAGAATAATTTTTTAAAGTTTCTTGACTTATATCAATTGAACCAACAATTTTATCATATGTAATATAATCATTGTTTAATATATCGCCAACAGAGATATATTTTATACCTTTCCCATACTGTTCTGGTGTACCATTTATTCCATTTTGAAATGATAATAAATCTATTATGGCTGTCTTATGCCATGGCAATGAAAAATCTTTGAATCTCAAATTAGGAACATATATCAATAAAAATTTCATATTGTTTTGCTCTGGCCAGAGAGGAGGAATTAAAATGGTCAAAGAAAAAACAATTAATCAAATTACTGAAGAATGGAAGGAGGAAAAGAAAAAATATGTGAAGAAATCTACATATGCTGCTTACCAATTACTTATTCAAAATCACATTAAACCTTACTTTGGAGATCTTTATGAAGTAAATGAAGAAAAAGTACAGCAATTCGTTTTTGATAAGTTAGATGCCGGTTTAAGTGAAAAGACAATACGAGATATTATTATCGTATTAAAAATGATTCTGAAATTTGGTATCAAAAATGGATATTTAGAATATGTTCAAATTGATGCTAAATTTCCATCAAAGCAAGAAAAAAAGGATCTTGATGTGCTATCAAAAGCTGATCAAAAAAAGTTCATGGAGCATTTACGAAATAATTTCACTTTTAAAAATTTAGGCATTTTTATCTGTTTAAGCACTGGTATGCGCATTGGTGAAATTTGCGGATTAAGATGGTGTGATGTAGATACTGTTGAAGGAGTAATAAAAGTCAGACATACGTTGCAACGCATCTATATTATCGAAGGCGAAACAAGACATACAGAGCTACTGTTAGATACACCTAAAACTGCTAATTCTGTTAGAGATATTCCAATGTCTAGTGAATTGCTAAAGATGCTTAAATCTCTCAATAAAGTGGTAAATGAAAACTATTATGTAATTTCTAATGATATCAAGCCAATTGAGCCAAGAACGTATAGAAATTACTATAAAAAGCTTTGTAAACAGTTAGATATACCGGAATTAAAATTTCATGGTTTACGCCACAGCTTTGCAACGAGATGTATAGAATCAAAAGCGGATTATAAAACCGTTTCTGTTTTATTAGGGCATTCTAACATTAGTACAACATTAAATTTGTACGTACATCCTAATAAAGAACAGAAGAAAAAAACAATTGATAAAATGCTAAGATCACTATAGTATCAAATCTAATCCCATTGAAAAATCAATGGGATTATTTTAGTGACAAGATTTTTTTCATAATTTAAAATATACTAGTAAATACAAAATATGGAGATGATAATTTGAAACAATTTAATGAGGGTGATGTTGTTTACTTTGTATCCTCTTCTATCTTTATTAAGAAAGCTACTGTTGTTCGTAATGCTGGTGGATTCTGTACCATCCGATTTGAGGATGGTAATTGTGGTACTTCTGGAACACGTGTTCGTGAAAGCAAATTGTATCGTACTGAAGAAGAAGCAAAGAAGGTTGTTCAACAACATCAAGATGCAAACAAGCGAAGATGATGTGTCTTCGCTTTTACTTTGGGCTGGCAAATACGATACCTCCATACCTTCTTCTAAGTTCTGATAAGGTATAAGTGTTTGTTCGCCAATCTGTTTTTGCTTCTTCAAACGTATTGGTTTTGCCATCATAGTTACCATCTTGGATGGTGATGTTTTCTCCATCCACTTTTAGTACAATACCAACATGATTTTTACCAATACCTGAAAAGACGGCTCCTGCTTTTGGTGTATCGGCTCTTTCAAATTTATCAGGATGTGCTTTTACAAGTTGATCTACACAATCCCATCCATTACCAGTAAAGCCAGGTTCATAACCATATAATTCGTAGAATCTTCCCCAGGCAAACCATGTACATTGTCCATATAATCCTGCTTTAGCATATGGATTTTTCGTAATCCATGCTTCCATGTTATTAAAGTTTGGATTAGTTCCACCTCTAAAGGTAATCCCTACATAACGCATTACATGATCTACATAGGATGGATCTCCATATCCAGAAACATTTAATTCTTGCTTTTTCATATCTGAAAATTGTTGTGCATTGTATTTGGAATAACCTCCAAAATTAGAAATTGCCCAATCAATATAGCCAGATCCATAGTTGTATCCTTGCAAAGCTAGATAGATGTGTTCTGTATCTGAAGGATCTTTTACATTTGCTTTTTTAACACAATCCGAAAAAGTATGTGTACCAACATCAATAGAATATTCCGGTTCTGTAATACCATTAGGAACTCTAGGATATTTTGTGTTGTATCCTGATTCACTAGCTTGCATAGGATCGGTTCCTTTACCACCAGATTCCTGCATCATAATGGCTTGAAGTAAAGATACATAATCTTCTATATCGTATTCTTTTGCATATTTACGAATGGTATCTTCATATGCAATAACTTCTTCACTTAAAGAAACAATTTCACTATTAGATCCACCATCTTGAGCTAATACGCTAAATGTGCCAACAAACAGAGTAATCACAATCAATAAAATCAATCCTGTTCCAAAAGAAAAGAGTGTATTCAATGTAGATACACTCTTCTTAACAATATGAAATGATTTCTTTATAGCATGTGTTGTATTGTGGACAATAGGCTTAGAAACAAATTGTTCAGTAGACTGTTTTATCTTTGAAGTATTCAATTTATTCACAACATGCTTCTTTGCTTTGGCTATATAAGAAATTTTTTGTGGCTGAATATCATGATTTGATTCAACAATTGATTTCTTGCTAGTTGATTCAATCTTATATTCATTACGCTTCTGTTTAATAAACTTAGTAGTCCGATGCTTAGATTCAATTACAGTTTGTTTTGCTGCAACACTTACTTTATTTGTAGCCTGTACCTGTGGATTGGATTTAACAGAAGCATCTTCTTTTCTATCAGACTTTTTATTATGAATTGTTTGCTGTTTAATAAAATGCCGAATATTTCCTTTTGTATCCTTTGTTTTAATGGCTTGCATTTTCTGCTTGGTTTTTATATCTCTCAAATTTATCAACTCCTTTGTATGCAAAAAAGCGCCATATTGCTACGACGCTTTTGTCTTGCTCGAAAGATGGAGCAAGGAAATACTATTCAATTATTTGTTATACTTTTTCTTTCTGCTTACAACCATTGTACCGACGGCTGCACCACCGCTGATAAACAGTAAGGCAATCCATAATGCAAGGTTGCTTGTATAACCAGTCTTCGGATTCTTATCGGATGTTCCCGGTTTGGCGCTAGCAGGCTTTTTCTCAAGAGCAGAAATCGCATTTTCGATAGCCTTTGCCATCTTGTCTACTTCAGATTGCTCCGTAATATTTTTACCA
>OIYV01001229.1_pt1 | contig 12488 bp, 10 predicted proteins | sample 1588251 | NCBI WGS metagenome assembly OIYV01 (sample SAMN03283282) | human gut metagenome | biome: human-associated habitat; material: feces | host: Homo sapiens | place: Peru | collected 2012
TTGAGACATTGCTTCTAGTTCTGAACCTGTTATTGCTTCATCTTCTTTTTTTAGTATTCCTAAGGTTTTTGCTATTGCAATTGCTGTTGCTTTATGGTCACCTGTAATCATTACAGTTTTTATTCCTGCTTTTTTACACTTTTGAACTGCATCTTTAACTTCAAGTCTTGGTGGATCTATCATTCCAACCATACCAACATAAATTAGGTCTTTTTCCATGTTTTTCATTTCTTCGTTTGTTGGCTCATGGTCTAATTCTTTATATGCCATTGCAAGTACTCTTAGTGCTGAGCTTGCCATTTTATCATTTACCTTTTTAATTTCTTCTTTAAATACTTCTAAATCTTCTTTTATTTCTCCATTTATTATGTATTTTGTACATTTTGCTAGAAGTTCATCAACTCCACCTTTTGTATATACTATATATTTTCCATCTGCCTCGTGTACTGTTGTCATTAATTTTCTGTCTGAATCAAATGGAATTTCTTTAATACGAGGATATTGACCATATATTATTCCTTCGTAATCTAGTTTGAATCCTAAGTCTACTAGTGCTGTTTCTGTTGGATCTCCTGCTAGTTTATCATTTTCTGTTATTTTTGTGTCATTACACAACATACATGTATAAATTAGCCTATTTAAGTCTTCATCTCCAAGTTTTCTTTTGAATGTTTTTACATCATGAAGTTTATTGTTATAGTAAATTTTTTCTACTGTCATTTTATTTTGAGTTAATGTTCCTGTTTTGTCTGAACATATAACTGTTGCACTTCCTAGAGTTTCAACTGCTGGAAGTTTTTTTACTATTGCATTTTTCTTTACCATTCTTTGAACACCTATTGCTAAAACTATTGTTGATACTGCAGGTAACCCTTCTGGTATTGCTGCAACAGCTAAGCTTACAGCAGTTAAGAACATTTCTATTACATCTTTTCCATATAATAAGCCTATTCCGAAAATTGCAAAGCATATTATTAATGCTACAATTCCTAAAGTTTTTCCAAGTTTATTTAATTTTCCTTGAAGTGGTGTTTCACCTTCTTCTGCTGAATTTATAATATCTGCAATTTTACCAACTTCTGTATTCATTCCAGTTTCAACAACAACTGCTTTTCCTCTACCATAAGTAATTAAACTAGATGAAAATAGCATATTAATTCTGTCTCCAAGGCCTATCCTTTCATCTTCAATCCTTGCTGCCATTTTTTCAACTGGAACAGATTCCCCTGTTAATGCTGATTCTTGTGCTTTTAAGTTCACAGCCTCAATAATTCTTAAATCTGCTGGAACATAATCACCAGTTTCTAAAATTACAATATCTCCTGGCACAAGCTCTTTTGACTGAACAACCTCTAATTTACCATTTCTAATAACCTTTGCTACATGGCTACTTAGTTTCTGCAAAGCTTCCAAAGATTTTTCAGCTTTATTTTCTTGAAGAACACCTATAATAGCATTAACAATTACAACTACCAAAATAATAACAGTATCAGTAATTCCTGAAATACCCTCTTGTTTTACTCCAACTATTCCAGAAACAATAGCTGAAATAATAAGCACGATAATCATAAAATCCTTAAACTGCTCCAAAAATTTCACAAAAGTACTCTTCTTCTTCTTCGCCGCCAACTCATTAAGCCCATATTTTTCTTTTCGACTCTCAACCTCACTAGAGTTCAAGCCTTTTTCTTCATCTGTTTCAAGACATTTAACTGTTTCATCAACAGTCTCATTAAACCAATTCTTGGTCATCAATACATCCCTGCTCCTTTTTTAAAAATATGATACTATTTTACAATAAGATTTTGAAAATGTAAAGAGGTAAAATGCAAGATTTTCCCTCTATTTTTATCATAAATTTGTTCAGGATCTACATATTCAAATTATTAAATACATTCCCTGATATATCTATGTCATCTAATAATTTTTGTATTTCATTGTCATCAAACAAAGCATATATTGTGTCTTTATAATTCTTATTCACTCCCAAAACCATTGCAAATGGTATATATTTTTCAAAAATAACTACATCTTCTATATTTTTTTCATTTAGCAATGTGTATTGGCTTATAAAATTTTTGAATTTTATCCATTTCATAAGTTCTTGTTTTCCATTTTCATTTAACTTACTTTGTTTTAATTTGTTTGAGTCTGTAAAACAGGTAAATATTAATAAATTTACATCTAAAAGGAGTGCTAAGCACACACAAGTTAGTACACTCTCTTTTCCACCTAATATAGTACCTATAATTGCTCCTACTATAACAATTAGTAAACAAATGAGCAATTGTTTTTTTGTTGTAGCATTCCTGCTTTCTTTGCAAAAGTTTAATTTTTTAAACTGTTCTCTAACTAAATTATTCCATATTTTGAAATCAAATTTTTGATTATGTCTAATTAAATTATTCACAATATATTTATCACTTTTGCATAATTTTTCTATATTTGCATCCTCCCTTTGACTTATTACATAGGTCTGGTTTTGATTTTTTTCTACTTGTATAATTTTATTATCATATAAATTCATTATATCTGCAACTAAGTCTCTTCTATCAAGAGTTCCGTTTGCTAATATTGCAACTATCGAAGGTTGATAGTTTGCTTCTATATCTCTATTTAAACTTTGCAAATCGTTATACGATTTATTTGTATATATTATGTTTTTTATTTTTTTTGAACATTCCACATATGTATAACCTAGTATTCCCACAATACTTGCTATTGTAACTGGATTGAACAAGTATATCGCTAATTCTTCGGTTGAATTAATTGCAGCTAAATATAATACAACTAGTACAGCATTAAGAAAAATTGCTAAAGTTTTTTTGTTTTTTATTAGTGATATAATTATAGCCGGTACTAACATTATTGTTATAACTATAAATTTTAATAATATTTTTTCCAAATCCTTTGAATTAATAAAACTCAACCAATTCTTACAATAACTGCTTTCTTTAAATTCATTATCTGATGAATAAAATAAATACTGTCTCCAAGTAGGCATCAATAATATAAACCTTTCACTTTCTGAATTTAAATCATCAAATCTACAAAGTCCAGTTAATTTCACAATATCTTCATTATATCCAAAGTTATCTAATATAAATTTATATTCCATAGGTGAAGATGTAACAAATAAATCTATTTTCTTATTAACAAGTGATGGTAGATAATTATATATTATGCCATGTTGTATAAAGATTCTCTTTCCTCTACAATAAATTAAGTTTCTATCATCCAATTTCCAGAACATACCACTATCTGGAGAGTAACCCATATGGTGAGTACTAATCAAATACTTTGCATTTATAAAAATTACAAAATGTTTAAAAGATGATTTATAAACAACATCTTTTTTATTAATTCTTTTTAAATCATAAGAATCTTTCTTAATTATATATTTGATATTAAGATTTGTATGATTCTTTTTTAGATATTCATAAAAATAAAATCCATTATCTCTAGCTTCATCTCCCCTTTCAGCTATTAGCCAAACATCATTATATTTTTTTCTAAAAAAGGGAGCAACAATTAAAGATATAACATATTTAATCAAATATATTACCTGTAGCATTCTTCTTAATATTTTTTTCATCTTATACCTTCCTAATATTATAAACATACCATCCAATTTTTACAAAAGATGAACCCAAAGTAGATAATAATAGTGCCAATAAATTAACTTTATTTATATTTTTATTTCTTAACAAAGTCCATCCCTCATGAAGTATTTCTTTTCTTAAATCACTTTTGTATTTTTTCACTTGATTATTACTTAATTTAGATGAACACATTTGTGCATAAACGCCAAACATTGTTTTAAATTTTTTATTCATACAATTAACACTTAAATCAGAATATTTTTTTGAAATATCATCACACATAATTGAAGTCATTTCAATAGCATCCATTTTCTTTACATTAAATTCACATCTAGTAATAGAATTTTTTCTCAAGCAATAAAAATAATAACTTTTATTTCCATAAGCTATCTTGTTACATTTCATAATCAATTTATAAATAGTAGCATTATCCTCATATAATTTTCCTACTGGAAAAGAAATATAATCAAACAAATTTTTTCTATACATTTTTGCACAAGCAGAAACAGTAAATCCCTCTTCATTGACCAATCTCTTTAAAGCATCCTTTTGAGACAATAAATCTTCTTTATAACCAACCCCAATATCTTGAACTTTTTTAGAAAGAATCTTATAAGAAGAAATGGATAAATCCGTTGAATATTTGACAATAAGTTTTTTCAAATATTCAACATATCTTTCATCAACATAATCATCTGAATCTATAAAAACTAAATACTCACCACCTGATTTTTTAATTCCATAATTTCTAGCATCAGATAAACCACCATTCTTTTTATGATATACCTTGATTCTTTTATCACACTTAGACCATTTATTACATAATTTACCAGAACTATCGGTAGATCCATCATCTACCAAAATAATTTCTAAATTAGTGTATGTTTGATCAATAACAGAAGAAACACATTTATCCAAATATTTTTCAACATTATAAACAGGAATAATAACACTTACTAAATCTTCCATATTACCTTTTCCCCGCTTTCATGCCAAATAATCTTGCTGCCATATCAAATGGATATCTAAAAAACATTTTAATATTTTTTTCTTGAACTATTCTCTTAAGTACATATTTTGCTAAATCGGCGCCACTACTATTAGTACCATAATTATCCAAATAAGAGTTTTCTTTAAAAAAAATACCAGTTAGCTTATATCTATCGTATATTTGTTTTAATGTAAAATTATGTGAATGATATACTATTGAATCAGACTCATACGATATTTTATAGCCATTAGTTATTAATTTATAAGCTAAATACATATCTTCGGAAATTGTTAATTTTTTAGAATCATATCCTTTTACTTTTTTGAATGCCTTCAAATCCACAGCACTAGCAGCATCACTAAAAAAGAAAGTTCTAAGGCCATATTTTTCAATATCATTCTTTGATCTCATAAATGAATAATCTGGATAATTACGTTCTCTGGTATATTTTTCTATATTATTATACTTAGTAATTTGCCTAGAATAAGCAGCAGCACAATTTCCTTTAAGAATATTTTTTGTCAAATTATATAACCATTTATCATCTTTAATTACAACATCCTGAGTAATAAAGCAAACAATATCAGCATTACTCTTCATAGCCGCTTTTTCTCTAGTTAAGCTATGAGAAAATTCACTTTTCTTAACGATTTCATAATTACATTTGTTATTTTTCAATAATTGTTCAGAATTATCTTTTGATTCAGTTAATAAAAAAAGAATTTCCCCAACATTTACATTTTTTTGAATCAATAAAGATTTATATAAGTCATCTATATATTCTTCAGCATTATATAAAGGACATATGATATCGATTACTTTTTTCATTTCTTCACTTCCCAAAATATTAAATATCAGACAAAAATATTATACCATTTATAGTAGTAAATTAAAAGCAAAATAGTAAACAAAGTAAAAGAGTTGTAAATTTATACAACTCTTTTACTTAATACTTACACTCTTTGATTTGTCAAAAAGATTTATATATGTATTGCCATCATTAACATTTACTTCTGTTCCATCTGTATAAGCATATTTAGTTTGAGCGCTTCTAGATTCTTTACTCCATTTAATTTCTCTTGCATAACCATTAGTTATATAGTACCCACTACCACTACCAATATTGTATAAATCAGTATAATTTGTACCAGCTGTATCAGTATAACCTTTAACTTTCCCAGTTCCAATTAATGTTATGATAATATTTTTAGTATCAAATTTATTTCCATTAAAATAATCCTTATGTTCTTTATTATTATAGTATCTTTGATATCTCCCAGTATTTTCATCATATACATATTTTAATTTATAACTACCAGAATAATTTAACTCAACTGTTTTAGCTTCTTTAGCATCGCTTGCCTTACTTAAATCAATAATATCAGTTGTATATTTAAGTGGTGATTTAACATCTGTAGTTAATCTATATTTTTTTGTATTAGTTGCATAATTAATTAATTTTTCTAAACTTGTATATCCAGTATGTTCTGTTGCTAATTTTTCTGGATTATCCCTAAAGAATGGTTTTGAAGAACTTTGAGCATCTATATCAGTTACTTTAGTTTCTTTAATTACATCGTAAGCAGGATGATTTCCACCCCAATGTACAAATATTGCATCATTTTCTAATGCATAATCAATATAGTTTTGTCTAGCACTTCTTATAGTACCAATTTTATTAGTTGTTTTATCTTTAAATAAAGCTAAACTTCTTGAATAACCACCTTCAATTGGAAATTCATAAATCATATATGCTTGATCTAAACCAGCTTGAACTTTCATAGCAGATGGTAAGTTATTAATTATAATAGCGTAAGGTCTAGATTTAGAATCTTCATCTATTATAGTTAATTTCTTTTCTTCAACTTTTGGTTCGACTTGAACATCATTATTTTTATCCTTATTAGAATCAACCTTTTCTTCTTTTTTTCCACATCCACTTACAAGTAACAATACAACAAGAAGTAATACAACCAATCTTTTTTTCATAATACTCTCCTCTTATAAAGCTCCATCTCTTTTAAAAACTATCACAAAAGTTTTAAATAATATTTTTAAATCTAAAAGCAATGACTTAATCTTAACATATTTTACATCTAAATTTAATCTATCATTAAAATCAGTATTATTTCTTCCTCTAACCTGCCAATATCCAGTCAAGCCAGGTTTAACAGTAGTTATAGTTTTGTATCTACTACCCATATCTTTTTTCTCACGTGGCAAATAAGGTCTAGGACCAACTAAGGACATTTGACCTAAAAATACATTTATAAATTGTGGAAACTCATCTATAGATGTAATTCTTAAAAGTTTACCGATTTTTGTAATTCTAGGATCATTATTTAATTTTTTATATTTGTTATACTCATTAGCTATTTTTTTATCATTTTTTAGCATTTCTTCTAAAATAGCATCTGCATTGGGAACCATTGTTCTAAATTTTATCATTTTAAAAATTTTACCATTTTTTCCAATTCTATCTTGCACAAAGAAGATTGAATTATTGTCTCTAGCAAACAAAGAGAAAATTTTTACAACAATAACAATCACAATTGCTATCTACCGGAGTAAAATCTTCTTTATATTTAGCATTCTTAATATTTATTTTACCATCCAAAGTAAAGGCATGAGCATGTCTTGCAAGTCTAGTAGGAAGTACGCAATCAAACATATCAATTCCACGTTCTACACCTTCAAAAATATCTGTTGGTTCTCCTACTCCCATTAAATATCTTGGTTTATCAGTAGGTAAATATTTTATTCCATAATCAATCATTTTATACATTGTTTCTTTATCTTCACCTACCGAAGTTCCACCAATTGAATAACCATCAAAGTCCATCTTGGCTAATTCTTCAGCACAATATTTTCTTAGATCTGCATAGTTAGAACCTTGGACAATGCCAAATAGAGCTTGATCATCTCTTGTATGAGCTTCTAGTCCTCTTTTGGCCCAACGAAGGGTTCTTTCTACTGATTGTTTAGTATATTCATAGTCACTTGGAAATGGTATACATTCGTCAAATGACATGGCAATGTCAGAGCCAATCTTTTCTTGGATGTGGATTGAGTCTTCTGGTGACATGAAAAGTTTTGATCCATCAAGGTGTGATTTGAACATTACACCTTCTTCTTTGATGTCACGTATTTTTGCCAAGGAGAATACTTGGAAGCCACCGCTGTCTGTTAGGATAGGACCGTTGAAGTAGTGCATGAAATTGTGAATGCCTCCTGCTTTGTCTACGATATCTTCGCCAGGTCTTAACCATAGGTGGTAGGTGTTAGATAAAATAATTGAAGCGTTTATTTCTTCTAGGTCTCTGTAGTCTAGAAATTTTACACTTGCTTGGGTTCCTACGGGCATGAAAACTGGTGTTTCCAGTTTGTAGCCGTTTATTTCGATGGTGCCATATCTAGCGTTACCATCTTGGTGCAATAAAGTATATTTAAGATTTTTCATCCTCACTATGATAACACAGGCTATAATAATCGTATGGAATCTAAAGAATTAAAGCGTTACAATTTGCCAGAAGATCGTCAATTATTGGGTGTAATTGACGCAAAACCTAGTTTAATCTTGTTTATAATCTTTTTAGTTGGCTTATTTTTGTTGGCAATTAGACAATATGTCTTAGGGACTATTGTGATAGCTGTGGCTACTTTATCGTTTGTTTTGTTGCCATCGAGAGTTCTTATTGAATTTTATTATGATTACTTAGTTTTATATAATCATGCTGATAAGAATGATTGTGAGATGATTTTTTATGATGAGGTTGTAAAGTGGCGTTATATTTTTGGGATGACCTATGATTATGTAGAGCTAACTTTAGTTGATGATTCCACTCATGTGGTCGATGCGTATTCAAGGACGGAGTTTGAGTCTTATTTAAATCGTTTTATGAAGGATAAAAAGGATAAATCGAAGCGTAAAAAGTGATATCATAATATAAATATGAAAAAAGAATTTGAGAATAATGCCTATTTTTGGCAAAAGATTGATGCTGCATTTATATCAGGAGACTATAAAAAAGTATATGAAAAGGGTTCTAGACATCCAATGTATCCTTCTTTAATTTTTCCTGTGGATTATGGTCACATAACAACAAATGATGATGAATTATGTTCAATGAAGGCTTTTAAGGGTGAGGGTAATCAAACAGTGGATGCTGTTGTTGTTTGTGCAAATTTGTTGGAAAAAGATCTTTCAGCTATTTTGTTGATTGGATTAAGTGATGAACAAGAGGAAGAAGTATTGAAATTTTTAAATAGTACTGATTTCCAAAAGGCTGTGGTCATTAGAAGAGGAAAGGAAATCCCATCTTGGGCAATTGTGGAATAGATATGTTATATATTATTGAGAATGATTTATTAACTTTGAGTGTTTCTACTACCGCATGTGAGATGCATAGTTTAAAGAGAAAAGGCTCAGATTATGAATATTTGTGGAATGGTGATCCTACTTATTGGAAGGGAAGAAATCCGTTGTTGTTTCCTCAAGTTTCATCAACTTCTACAAAGACTAATATTATTGATGGAAAAGAATATCCTATGGGTAATCATGGTTTTGCCCGTAATAGTGAATTTGAATTAGTGAGTCAAGAAGATGATAAACTTGTATTCTTATTAAAGGACAATGAGGAAACACATAAACAATATCCATTTAGTTTTGAGATCTATGTGACTTATTCTTTAAAGGACAATTCAGTATTAATTGACTATGAGGTAGTTAATACAAACGATAGAAAGATGCCATTTGGCTTTGGTTTACATCCTGGCTTTATGTGTGATGAGGGCTTAAAGGATTCTTATGTAACTTTCAATAACGGTCATGAATTCAAATTAAACTTTGAACAGCTATATCCAACATATTTTGAAGAGCCAATGCCAAGTAGCGCTACTCTTCATACTAATGGCCATGAAATTAAGCTTGATTTTGATGGTTTTAAGCACTTAGCATTATGGTCTCCTAATGGTCCATTTGTATGTATTGAACCTTGGATGAATCTTAATGTTAGAGATGATAGACCATTTGAGGAAAGAGAAGAGAATATCGTGCTTGATCCTAATACTAGTTTCAAGATTGGCTATTCAATTGCAGTTGATTAATTAAGGTTATCTATTAGAGATAGCCTTTTCTTTTAGGCAAAATAAAAGGCAGTACATTGTACTACCTAAGTTTTTATCTAGCTTTAGCTTCTTCCATTACCTTGATACCAGCAGAACAGCCAAGTCTATCAGCTCCTGCTTCAATCATCTTCATAGCGTCATCATAAGATCTAACACCACCTGCTGCCTTAACCTTACATATATCGCCTACTGTCTTTTTCATTAGGGCAACATCCTCTGGTGTGGCACCATGTGTTGAGAATCCAGTTGATGTCTTTACAAATTCAGCTTTTGCGTTCATTGAACATTTGCAAGCTTCAACTTTTTCTTCATCAGTTAATAGACATGCTTCAATGATTACTTTAACGATTGCTGGTTTACTAGCTTCTACTACAGCAGCGATATCTTTTGTTACATAATCATAATCCTTGTCTTTTAAAGCACCGATGTTGATTACCATATCAACTTCTTGGGCACCATTTTCTACAGCTGTCTTAGCTTCAAATGCCTTAGATACAGTGTCCATAGCTCCTAGCGGGAAACCTACTACACAACATACTTTTACGTCGCTTCCTGCAAGTAACTGTTTAGCTAGTGGTACATAACATGTGTTTACACATACTGATGCGAAGTCGTATTGTCTAGCTTCTTGGCATAGCTTTGTGATTTGTTCCTTTGTTGCCTCGGGTTTTAATAAAGTATGATCGATATATTTGTTTAATTCCATAGTTCCTCCTTTGATTAAACTTATTTATTAAATAATCCTTTGAATTCTTTTGGCGTTGGAGCTTTAAATGTCAATAGCTCTTTAGATATAGGATCGACAAAAGACAATTTAGAAGCATGTAGGCCAAGTCTATTAATAGGAGATAGACCATCACCATATTTATCATCGCCGATGATTGGATGATCAAGACTTGCCATAGCTACTCTGATTTGGTTTTTACGTCCACTGTCAATATTTACTTGAAGCAAAGAGTAATCCTTGTTTTTGTTTAAAACTTTATAATGAGTGATAGCTAGTTTTCCTGAATCGGCTACATACATCATGTTGTTTTTGTTTTCTTTTAGATAATTCTTGATAGTGCCACTATCGTTGTCCAAGTTACCATTTATAATCGCAATGTATTCTCTTTCACGGACGTCTTGGTTCCAATGTCCTTTCAACATTGAATGTACTTTGATGTCTTTGGCAAACACTAGAACACCACTTGTTTCCTTATCGATTCTATGAAGTACGTAAGGACGTAGTTTTGGGTCTTTTTTCTTAAGATAATCTTCTACAAAGGTATATGCTGATTCTCTTTGGTTATCAGATTGTACTGACAACATGCCGTTTGGTTTGTTGATGGCGATGTAGTAATCATCTTCATAGATGATGTATGGTTTGATGTTGAAGGGACGTGGTTCATCCTTTTTCTTCTTTTTGCCTACTTGTTTAACAACAACTGGATTCTTAGCTATTTTAACTTCATCATCTTTTGCGAGTGGATAATTGAATTGTCTTACGACACTACCGTTTACTAATACTTTATTACTAGATAGTAATGATTTAACAGTATTTCTTGATTCAGGTAGCTTCTGCAACAAATATTCAAGAAGCTCACAAGAGTGATGGACTTTGTTAGTATAGGTATAACGAATAGGAACCTGTTTAGTATTTTCTTTCTTCATCATTAGAATTTTATCATAATGCTTTATAATTTATTTATGAGAATACTAACGAGTGAGTCAATGTCAATGTGTGATAGAAGGTCTATGGATGATCAAAAAGTAGATGAGATTTATCTTGTGAATAAGGCTGCTAGGGCTTGTTTTGATAATTTGAAGGATAAGATAAATTTTGATTCTAAGATAATTGTTGTCTGTGGTAATTCTAATAATTCTAGTGATGGTTTTTGTTTAACCGATATTTTGATTAAAGAAGGATATGATGCCAAGGCTTTATATTTGTTTGACAAGTCTAAGATGAATAAGACTTGTAGCTTTTTCTATAAGGAAGAATTAGTTACTAAGGAATTATGTAATCCTGATGTGATTATTGATTGTATTATTGGCAATGGTTTAAAGGGTACTTTAAGGGAAGATGTTGTTGATTTGATTAACAAATTAAATAATACAAAGGCTTATAAGATTGCCATAGACTTACCAACTGGTTTAAATAGTAATACTGGTAATTATGATCCTATATGTTTTAAGGCCGATTTAACTATTGCGATAAATAATCTTAAATTAGGTCATTTATTAAATAGAGGACCTGATGTTTCAGGTGAAATAAGGATTGCTGATATCGGTTTAAATGATTATGAAGACTTGGAACATGTGGATACTATTAAGTTAGATGTTAAGCATAAAAGATTAGCTTTTAGTAATAAATATGATTATGGAAGTATTTTAGTGATTGGTTCTAATGTATCGATGGCTGGTGCTGGTATTATGTCTTCTATTTCAGCTTTAAAATCAGGAGCGGGTCTAGTAACTCTTGCAGTGCCTAAGGCTAACTATAATATCGTTTCTATTAAGGCTCCATATGAAATTATGGTCAAGGAATTAGATGATATCGATAATTTATTAATAAAGAAGGATACTGTTGTCTTTGGTCCAGGTTTGGGTAGATGTGAAGATTATAGTACTTTATTAAGAGAATTACTTTCAAGAGATATTAATCTAATTGTTGATGCGGATGGTTTATTTCATTTGTCTAAGATTGATGATATTAAAGAAATAAAGAAGTGTCGTTTGTGTATTACGCCTCATTTTGGTGAAGCAGCTACATTGTTAGGTAAGTA
>OIYV01001230.1_pt1 | contig 12484 bp, 9 predicted proteins | sample 1588251 | NCBI WGS metagenome assembly OIYV01 (sample SAMN03283282) | human gut metagenome | biome: human-associated habitat; material: feces | host: Homo sapiens | place: Peru | collected 2012
GCCAGTATGCACCGAGTGGCATGGGCCGCCAGCCGGTGACCTTTGTCGCCGTTACCGACCCTGCAACCGTCGAGCGCCTCTCGCAGCTCAACGCCCAGGTTATGGGCAGCGATGGCGACCCCTTCTACGGCGCCAAGACCGTTGTGGTGGTACTGGTCGACCGTAGTGTGCCCACACATCTGGAAGACGGGTCGCTTGCCATGGGCAACTTGCTCAACGCCGCCTATGCGCTGGGTGTCGATTCGTGCTGGATTCACCGCGCGCACGAGGTCTTTGACTCGCCCGAGGGTCTGGAGTTGCTGGCCAGCTGGGGCCTGCCCGCCGACGGCAGCCTGCGCGGCATCGGCAACTGCATCCTAGGCTATGCCGAAGACACGCTCCCCGAAGCCAAACCGCGCCGCAACAATGTGGTCTACGTAAGGTAACCCAGGAACGTCAACAGGGGTAGCTAATTTGGGACGGGGCTATTTTAGCTACCCCATATTGAGTGAACGCCCTGAGATGATTTTTCTGGGACGGGGATGAAAAAATCATTGTGTACCTAATGATTTTTTCATCCCCGTCCCAGAAAAATCATCAGGCAGGTGGGGTAGCTAAAATAGCCCCGTCCCAAATTAGCTACCCCACTCGCTCGTCAACGGAGCGGGAGCCGACTCCCGATTTCCACACAGCATCAACCTAGGCTAATCGCTCGATCGCAAATGCTCAGAGCGGCGGGACGGTGGGTGACGATAATCACCGTGCGGCCGAGTGTCCGCAGGCGGTCGAGCATCTCGTGCTCGGTCGCCTCGTCAAGCGCCGAAGTGCACTCGTCGAGCAGCAACACCGGAGAGCCAGCGTAGACGGCGCGGGCCACGGCAAGTCGCTGCATCTGACCTTCGGAAAGACCGCTGCCGTGCTCGCCCAGCGGCGTATCCACACCTTGAGGCAGCGTATCCACAAACTCAAGCGCGCAGGCGGCGTAAAGAGACTCGTCAAGCGCAGAATCCCCCTCCCCGCCACGATTCGCCAGCGTGACGGCATCGCGGACGGTGCCACTCATGAGCATGTTGCCTTGCGGTGCGTAGGCGAAAGTCCCGGGCGCAAGGTCGGCCGCGGCGATCGCCTCCACGGCAGCGCCCGCACCGCCGGGCCCCGCGAACTCCACCTCGACCGCGCCCTCGGCGGGATCCTCCATCCCGAGTGCGAGCATGAGCATTGTGGACTTGCCCACGCCCGAGGGCCCTGTCACGGCAACAAACTCGCCCGCGTGGACCTCGGCATCAAAACTATCGAGCACATGCGAGCCGCCCGCATAGCCAAAGCAAACACCACGAAACCGTAGGGCGGCAAACGAAGTGCCGCGGGCAGGCCTACGCTCGCCGCAGGCAGCCGGCTCCACGGCACGCAGTCGCTCACAGCTGGCGGACATCGCCGCCGATTGTGGAAAGAGGCCCGACAGGCTTGCAAACGGAGCCCGCACCTGTCCCACAAGCTGAACGAGCGCCATCAAGGTTCCGTAGCTCACCCGGCCGGTAAGGATGCCCCAGCAGCCGTATCCAAAACCAGCAAGATAGCTCAGCTGCATAGCCAGATTGAAAACGGAGCCAGACGCCGCCTTGCCGCCGGCACGCCTCTCGCGCGCGGTGAGCTGCTCGCCCATAAGGTCGCCAAGGCCCTCCATAACGCGCCCGGCAGCGCCAAAAGAGCGGATCACTACCAAGCTCTCGAGCGTCTCCTGCAGCCGCGCGCGCATGGAGCCCTCGGCAGCCTGCGCAGCAGCATGTAAGCCCTTAAGCCAGCGGCGCATGACAAGAGACCCCGCCACGCCCAGCGCGCCCGCCACAACAAAGAGCGCGGCAAGCGCGGGCACAACCGCAAACATCAAGATCAGTGCGGCCACGGCGCGCACCAGCATAGAGGTGGCCTCAGGCACGATTGACACCACGGACTCGGCAACGCACGAGACATCCGAGGTGAGCACGCTCGCCACCTCGCCCGAAGCCCGACCTTCCGGCAAGCGCCCGGCACCCATCACGGCGCCGGCCGCGCGGGTGCGCAGCGCGTTCTCCATGCGCGCCTGAGCAGACTCCGAGAGCCACCTCGATGCCGCCGAAAGCACCACCTGCGCCAAAAGCGCCGCCGCAAACAAAGCGAGCGCCGGCCAAAACGCAGCTGAGTTTTGCGCGACGGCGGCGTCGACCGCCCGCTGCATGAGCAGCGCGTAGCCCACGGCGATTAACGCCGAGGCGCAGCGCGTAACGCAGAGTGCCCACACCAACCGAACCTCGCGTCCACAGACGGAGGCCACCCAGCGAAGATCCTTCACCTGAGTCCTGCCTTTCGGACGGCGCGACCCAGCGCAGCCTTTGCGCGCTTAAGCCCGCAGCGTGCGGGCCAGGTCACCAGCCAAACGCGCGCATAGGCGAGCCAGCCACGGCTATGCGGATCGCAATGTTTGTCGCCGCGCCAAAACTCCTCGAGCCTGCCTAGAACGGCCGCCTCGGGCACATCCTCGACCTCGAGGCAGTTGTCGCCCAAGATTCTGTAACCCCCATCGACGACCTCAACCACCCGATGGAGGATATAGGCATCGCCACGCCGATACAGTGCCACGTCGAGCGGCCGCAATCGCCCCTCGAACGGCCGAACAACAATCGTATCTCGGCGATCGCGCAGCATGGGCCACATGCTCACGCCCGCCGTCGTACTCACCCACACGCCGTCGCGCGCCAGCACGGTATCGATCCCGCAGGACGCATTGCCGGCAGCACCGGACAAGTTTTTCCTCAAACACTCGCCCATGCTATTCCTCGTCCTCGTGCATTACGGTCGAGAGCTCTGTGCGCAGGCGCGCCGTCCGCGTAAACGGCTTTACCACTAGGCGATACACATACACTCCGGGCAAGAGCCAAGGCGCACGCTTAAGCACGGGATATCCCTGCCGCAGCTTCTTAAGCGGCGGGAAGGCGCGCTTGAGCAGGTAACGGGCACGAGAGCCCTTCTTTCCGCCCTCGGCCGCCTCTTCCTCGAGCTGGTTTCGCACGTTATTGGCGACCGTGCCGTATGTGCCGCTGCCGAGCATGTAGGCAAGCATCCGCTCCACATCTGGCGCCAATGCCTCGCCGTCGCCGGCAAGCACACGGCCGCAGGCGTCCTTTTCTATCACAGTCTGGGCAACACGACGCAGGTCAGCCTCAAAATCAGCCATTCCCAGCTTCTGTAGCTCGCAGTCCAGATACGCACGGTCCATCGAGCCGCCCCAGGCGCACATGAGCGCCCACTCATCCGCAAGCCCTCGCACGCCATGCCCCGATGCAGAGTAATGCTTGAACATATGCGCGATGTGGAAGAGGTACGCGTCCTCGCGCGTAAACTCGTAAGCGAGTCCGGATGCGCCCTCGACGCGGCGCGCTTTTGCCCATGGGTCTGCGTAGTACTTCCACCAAGAAACCTCGGGGTTGGCGAGCACGCGGTGCGGCTCAAAGTTGAGAAACGGGGCCTTCTCGTACGAGTCGTGGTTGCCCGTGCCAAAGTGAGCCGTCGTAAACCCTTGGCTCTCCATAATGTGTCGCAGCTCTCGGGCATCGGTCTCGGTCGCCGCGGCTACCGAGCCGTCCTCGGAAATATGTCCAAACAAAAAGTCGTTGTCGCACATCCAGCGCATCTCGGGACGCGGATAGGCATGCGATGTCACCACGCCCTTGAGCGGCAGATGAGCGAGCCCGGCCTCGTCCATAGCGGCGAAGACGGCCTCGCGCTCCATGTCAAAGACCACATGGCGCATGAGGTTGTGGTCAACCTCCGCCTGCCAACGCGCTCGCTCGGTCGAGTCCGCCTCGGGAGAGGAAGCAACCGCAAACGCACAGGTCGTCGTCACCGAGTTCCAATGCGCGAGGGCAAATAGGCCATCCCACATCACCCCCGTCGGCAGCGGGGCAGGTGCCTCTCCGCGCAACGCGCAGGAGAGCAGATGCAGGAGGTAGAGCGATTGGTTGTCGAGTACAGATGTCACGCGGGACTAACCTTCCACGAGCCCGGCTTCGCGCATGCGCGCGATAAACGCATCCACGTCCTGGCGTGCGCGCTCGGGATCGACCTCATACTTAGCCGCGATGCGATCGGCAATCGCCGCCTCGTCAAGCCCCTCCTCCACGCCGCGCCAGATATCGGCGCCCGTGCCGTTGAGCTTCACCATGCCATGAAACGACTTGCTGGCCTCGCCCGTGGCGATGGCAACGGCTTGTCCGGCAACGTCGCGCATAACAAATCCCTGCTTAATCCTCATGCGAGGCACTCCTTACATAATCGTGGTAATTCAGGCCGGTCAAGCCCTCAAAGCTCGCACGGACAGCGTCCTCGGACATATCGCACGCCAGCTCATACACCGGCACGCGCGCGAGCATGGCATCCAAGAGGCCGAGCGTAAGCGCCGCGGCGCCCGCATCCGGCGGAAAGTAAATCTGCCGCATTATCTTATCGAGATTGAGCGCGGCACTCGCCGGGTGAATAGAAGATGCGCCAGGTTCGCTGCGAGACAGCAGCACGATGCCAGCGAGCGGGGCCGAGTCATTGCACTGCCAGCCCTCTTTGCCGGCCCACGGCGTGCCATAGACCACTGGTAGTTCTTCGCGACACTCCGGAATGTGGACAAACGGTTTGTCCCCGTTTATCACCCGCACGGCATCGCCCAGGTACCGGCGCCACAGGCGAATATGGGTCGACTTGCCCGTACCGCTCGGCGCGGTAAACAGATAGGCACGCCCCTCAAACTCGATAACCGCACCATGGGCCAACAGTCGATGCTGCTCGGGCAGGCGATTCGCAATCGCACGCTGCACCGCCAGCGTCTCCAGATAGGCATCGGTCCAGTCCGTACCCTCGGTGGCCATGCCCCGCTCAAAGTTGATGTCGGTTTGCGTGACTCTGACATCAAGATCAACATGAGCTTCAAGGCCAGCATCACAAACGATGTAGTCTCGGCATAGCCAAGTGATCTGTGCATGCAGAGGACGGACCCTAACAACAAGATCGGCAATGCACATACAAAACGGGCTTGCTTCGTCGCCAAATTCAGAACTCACGCGAACAACACGGTGCGATTCCAACACAGACCCCATCTACTTGTAATAGCCCGTCCACTTAGAGCCGTCGGGTTCCGTAACTTCGCCGGGCTGATCTTCGCCGGCAGAATCGGTATTGTCACTTGGCCCATCTTGATTCGAAGAATCCTGGACATTATTATTCGAGCTATTTCCGCCGCTATAGGACGCGTTGTTATCTGCTTTACCGCCGGACTCATCTGCCTTCTTCGCTATCTTATTGGCATCAGCGGTTTCGGAACCGTTAAATGAATCGGCTGTATCGTTATTTGCCTCATTATCCTTGCCTTTTGAAGCAGTGTTTTCCGATTGCTCGGCAACAGTTTCGATGTTCCCAGCGGTCTTATTCTTAGAATCCTCGCCCCCGCGGCTCATAGCAATCGCGATGATTGCCACAAAGAGAACAATCGCCGCGGCAACGACAGCCCAGATGATTTTCTTTTTTTGGGAAGGCCGTTGCGCCATATGGCTCCCTACGCTGCTCGTTTTTGCCATCTTCAACATTCAGTCCGTTCTTTATTAGAAGAGGGGGCCGCGCAGAGCGACCCCCTCCATTTGAGATAACAACGATCCGTTAATTAGTTACCAGGATGGTACGTACCGTTATTATCGCCAGGACCAGTGGGGACATTTGAGGTCCTTACAACGTCCTCGGCATCAACCGCGATAACGGTCAGCTCGGGCTCGGTGTATTTTTCCATTCATTTACTCCTTTCCAATGGTGTCTAAAATCTGCTGAGCATATGCCAGTTCTTCAGGAGATGCTCCCGGATTATCCAAAACCGCCTTGGCAACGGTCTTAGCCGAATGTTGATGCGACGTAGTCTCAGCAACCTCCACCGTCGTACCATCAACTGTCTGGTATTTGAGGTGCTCAGTCACATGGAAGGTCGTCGTGTAGTACTCAGCTTGAAGAGTCGTGACAACGAGATTCGCTAGGGCAGCGCCGCCGCTAAACAGAACGCGATTCGCTGCATGCACAGGTTCCTGCTCGGTAAGACCGTCGTTCCAAGTCCACCAGCTATCGATGTACTTAGCATCATTGGGCACCGAGGTGATGTATCCGAAGCGGAGTGACGTGGATTCGGATGCCTGGGGACCATCCATGCGCAGGGAGCCGCCCATATACTGGATATACTCGCCAATCTTCACGAACATGGGATATGCATCGCCGCTAACGTCAGATGTCTTATAGGGCTGAGTGAACTCGGGATCCTTGTACCAGCCGGCAAAAGCGTAATCGGAGCCAACGTTGAACTCAACGTTGTTGATAGTCTTCCTGGTACCGTTGGCGTCGGTGTAGTCCTCAAGCTTGTAAGACTTATTCATCTCGCTTGCAACGACTGCGTAATCCGAGAACTTGGCAGTCTCGAAAGTAATCTCGCCCTTCTGATAGTTCACCTTGGAAGGCTCGATGAGCTCAACCACGCCACCGTGATCGCGGGCGACCATAACGTTCTTGTCAGCGATGGACCAAGGATCGACCTTGATTGTCACTGTAATGGGCTGAGCGGTCTCCTTGACAGGAACCGTTGCGGTAGTCGTCGTACCGTTTTCCGCCTTGACCACGGTCACCATATCAACGGAGAGTTCGAACGGAACAACCTCGGAGTCTTCGCTGACAGCCTCCTTGATCTTATCGCTTGCCGTGGCGGCTTGAGCGGCCTTGACGACGAACTGAACGCTGACGGAGGCGTTTTCCTCCTTGGCAGCTTCGACGACCGCGCTGACCTCATTGGTCTTGTCGGTCGTATCAACTGTCACGTCACCGATCTTAGTCTCAGTGGCGCCCGTCTCGACCGTAACGTTCTTGACGTCATCCGCAGCCTTAGAAGCCGACTCAGCGACCTTCTTCTGCTCGCTCTGATCAACGGTCACACCAGAAGTGAGAACAGAACCAGAATTCTTGCTGTCTTCGCTAGGCTTAACCTCTTCGCCCTTCTGAGCAACGCCATAAGTGCCGTTGCTATTTTTGACGCAGGTAAAGCCCTCGGCGCAGTACTTAGCAGGAACCTCAGCGGAGAACGTGCCGCCGGAGACGGCGACGGTTGATTTGTGCGTATCGTCATTGACAAGGAAATCATTCTTGCCAGTTGCGGATTTGAAGGTACCGCCGTTGATGATGGTCGTGCCCTTGTCTGCACTATCGTCATAGGCCTTGGTGTAGACGGCCGAGTTGGTTGAGCTCTCGAACGTGCCACCGTTGACGGTCGCGACGTTCACGTTGAACAGCGGGTGCTGCGTCGCGTTCTTGAAGTTGCCGCCGTTGATGGTGATCTCGCCGTAATCGTCGTTCTTGATGGTGTTGATGCCACCCGCAAACGAACCGGAGTCGATCGTCATGACGGCGTTGGTCTTTGCGGTGTTCTTGCTTCCGTCGTACCAGCCGTTGTGAACCAAGCTCGAGAAGTGACCCTCGGAAGAAACCTTGACGTCTCCGCCAATGGCCATGGTGCCGAAGTTCTCGATGTAGTAGTAGGAGTTGCCGCCGCTGTTCTCGGGGGTCTTGCCGGCCTCCTGGCTGCGGGTAAAGATACCGCCAGCAATGGTGCAGGTTGCACCCTGGTTGTTCTCAACGGGCGCCTTGCCGTTCGTCAGGTTGTCCACCGTGCCGGTTTTGGCCTCGCTGGAGTCAGTGATGGTCAGCGTGCCGTTGTTGGTGATGGTGTGGCCCTTGACGTTGGTGAGCGTAAAGCCGTTGAGGTCGAGCGTGAGGTTCTTGCTCTCGGCAACCGTCACGTCCTCGGCGGCGTCCGCCAGCAGCTTGACCGTATCGCCCTCATTGGCAGCGTCGATAGCAACTTGGACAGATGCGTAGTTCTTGTCACCGATTTGGGCAGCAGCGGCAACACCATAGGTGCCGTCGCTGTTCTTGATGCACGTAAAGCCCTCGGCGCAGTACTCAGTGGGAACCTTAGCGGAGAACGTGCCGCCGGAAACGGTAACCGTATTAGCGGAGTTGCCGAAAGCCGACTCCTGCTTGGTCGCGGAATCCCAGGTGTAGGCCTTGATTGCTGCGTTAGCATCCTTCGCCTTGAAGGTGCCGCCGGTGATGGCTACCTTGTCGAGGCCCTTGTAGCCGGGACGGTTGACGATGGAAATTGCCGCGCCGTCCTGGATAGCGCCGTCGTTCTCGGTCTTCGCAACCGGATCACCCGACACGGTAATCGCACTACCGGCGTTAACGTTCAGGCTACCCGAGCACACCTGCGCGCCCATCGTCTTCGCGTTGATCGTGGAATTGTCAATGGTCAGCGTTCCGCTGCTGGGGAAGTAGATACCGAAGCCGTTGGGAACGTTGAGCGTGCTGTTCTTCAGAACAACGGTGTCGTTCGTGTTGTTGCCGTTCGTCTCGATGCCGCTCGTAGCGGTGGTAGAGGCCTCAACACCATCGAACGTAAGAGTGGAGTTGTCGTACTTGATTGTGCCGCCCATAGCGGAAGGAATCAGGCCGATGAGCTGCGAGCTTACGACCTTGCCGTTCTTTACCGTAAGCGAAGCATTTGGATTATTGATTTCGAACGCCGCAGAGCTTGCATCGGTTCCGGTGCAGGTCCAGGTGTGGCCGTTCAGGTCAACCACGCGAGCAACGGTTCCGGAGTTGAAGGTGCTGCCCGTGGTGTAGTCTCGCAGCAAGGTGATGGCTTCGCCGCTCTTAGTCTGAGCCTTGAACGCCTCGTCCATGGTGTAACAGCTGGCTTCGCCAACCTGAGCAAGGTAGGCCTTCGCCACACCGTACGTACCGTCTTCATTCTTGGTAGCAGCGGAGTTTTCCGCCAGGTATCGAGACGGATCGGTGCTGAATGTACCGCCCGTGACCTCAATCGTTGCCTTTGTGGGGTCATTGATTTCGGTCGAATTATATTTACTTGCACTCAGCGTACCGTTAACGGTGCCGCCCGTGATGGACACCTTTGCCGTCTTGCCTTCGGCGCCGTCGTAAGTCACCGACTCAACATTGCCGTTGACGGTGCCTCCACTGATGTTCAGATTGGAATTGCTTCCTTCAGCGTACGTCCACGACGAAACATTGCCGTTGATGACTGCATTGTCCTTAATGTTGGCATTCAACCAGTTCTCAACCGCATAGCTGTTCTTGGAGTTGATCACGCCGCCCTTCACATAAAGAGTGCCAAAGTCAACTTTAATTGCGATGAAATTGTCCTGCGTAAAGGTCCCGCCGGCAATGGTCACGACCGGATGAGATTTTTTATCACTGTCGTTGCCGACGCGAACAAGGGACGAGCCCTTCGCACCGTTAGCCGTACCGCTGTTATTCTTAACGGTGCCACCGTTGAACAGCAGAAAACCGTTCTTGCCCTGAACGTCAATAACGTAATGGGACGAAACACCCGAGTTCTCTGCAGTGTCCTCACGCATGATGGTGCCCGTTTGGGCCTCACTGGAGTCCTGGACGGTAACCCTGGTATTGTTAATCGTCAGCGCCGGGCTGGCTTTGACCGTACTACCGTTAAGGGTGTGGCCGTTCAGGTCGAGCTTAATCGCATTTGCAGAAATGGTAACGTTCTCGTACGTGTCAGCGAGCAACTTCACCGTTGCATTACGCGTTGCAGCATCGATTGCGGCCTGTAAGCTGGGGTAGCTTTTGCCACTCACCTCGGCAACATCCGGACTCGCAGGTTCCTGGGACCCAGTCCCTTGCTGCGAATCATTGCCAGTCTGAGTAGTCGACCCCTGCTCGGTAGTCGTCTGCCCGTTGGCAGCGCCCTCGCTGGAGCCTTCATCTGCCGATTTCGTCTCGGCTACGTTCCCGGAGTCACCCCCCCCCGGCTCATTCTCGATTTGGGATTGCTCAGTCGTAGAATCGTTAACGCCCACGGCATCGGCCAAAGCCGCCGTCGGCATCATCGATACAACCATCGTGGCCGAAACCAGCACCGTAAGCGCTTTGCGACCCAATGCAGATCTACGCATCCCGTCACCTTCCTTTCCGTCGTTATTGACGTCCGACATCGAGCCTTGGATGCCGAAGCAACACCAACATCCTAAGCGGCTATGAGGGCGACCCGCGTCGATATGCTCGACATCGAGAGAAATCCCCTATAGTTAGAATCAATTTTAGGCTCACTGCGGCAGGACGGTCAATTGACCAACCCGCTAACGGTAGTTCTATTACTTGTACTTTACGGGATAAGCCTGCTTTGTGGACTCTTTGCGAGCTGGCACTGGGTATTAGCCGACTATTCCATCGAGGGTAGCTAATTTGGGACGGGGCTCTTTTAGCTGCCCCACCTGCCTGATGATTATTTCATCCCCGTCCCAGAAAAATCATCACAGTGCGTTCGCTCAACATGGGGTAGCTAAAAGAGCCCCGTCCCAAATTAGCTACCCCGCTCGCAAGTTATCTTGATGCTTGGGTTGTTGCCGTTTCGCTCGTCTGAGTCGCTTCGGCATCGTCGCTATGTTCGCTCTCGTCCTTTTGAGCGTCGGCGATGGTGGTAGCCACTGCAACAATGCCGCGCTGGGGCACCACACCCGTTTGGGTCTGTGCGCCCTCGACAACTTCTGTGCCTGCATGCGCGAGCTCGGGCGATTTAAATACTGCGTCCAAGTTGGCGCCACCGCCGGCGTAGCCAAGCGCGGCGAGCGCGATGACAATCGCTGCAACGACGACCGCGATCGGAACATAACGATGCCAACCAGCCGGATTGAGCCCGCTGCGGCGGGCCGCCCCGCGGCTGATGTAGCCGAGCGTGCCGTCGTGCTTGAGCTTGGAGCCCACCACGCGTTTACGACCCCACAGCGACGACTCGGCCTGCATGGCCAAGCGGGCGCTTGCCGAAGGATAACCATATTTCGTACGCTTAAATGAGCCATCAAACCCAGAGGCATGCTTGCCCCACGTCACCGATGTTGTGCGTCGGTTAACCGGCGCGGCACTCCGCCTTCTGCGGCTCGGTTTTGAAGTCTCAGCCATATGCCCTCGCACGCCGTAACCAAATCGAAACAATAACGCTTTGGACTGTAGCACACGCATCGCGCGCGGTCACGGGCGCCTCGCTCAACGGTCATCGTCCTTCAGCAAGCGCCACAGCGTTGTACGGCTTATGCCCAGCACCTCCGCCGCACGGGTTCGGTTGCCATGGAGATGGTCTACAACCAGGTGCGCGATATCTCGTTCGGTATCGGCCAGGGGTCGCAGGATATACAGATCGCTGTCGAGCGTCGGAGCGCCAAAGGTTGCGGTCTTAATCACGTCCTCTTGGGCGAGCACTTCCTCTGCCACGGTGCGATCCACCGTGCCTGCCCCCACCAATATATACAGTCGTTCCGAGACCTCGCGAAGCTGCAGATAGTTGCGCGGCCAGCGGTAAGCATCGAGCATCTTCACCGCCGCGGCGGACAGCGTGGGCGCTGCCGTTCCAAACGCATCAGCGAGATATTCCAGATAGCGCGCAACCTTTGTCGATGTGCCGCCCTGCTCGGCAATCGCCGGCGCCACGCTCACCGCGCAGGCAAAACGATCGGACACAAAGGCAGCCTGATCGCTTTCACTGCCGCCCGGCATGTCATTCGCCGTAAGTACCACATGGCAGCGCGTCGCCAACGCGGTGTCGGCCATCGTGGAAACGAACTCGCGGAGGCGCTGGGGGCCAACCGCATTCCAGCCCTCAATGCAAAGGGTCAGCCCCGTTTGGAACAACGGCGATTCGGAGCTTTTGAGCACATGGCGCCAGCCGCGATCGGTGAGCTCATCGAGCGCAACGGAAACAAAGGGTTGATCGGCAAAGGGACCGTCCAAGTAGAGGCGCTTGGCAATCTCGACCTGACCCGCACCCAGCTCGCCCTCGAGCATAAGGGGCACGCCGCGCGCATAGCTCTCGGCGACCGGCGCAGCTACCGCAGCGGCGCCCTCGACAATGCCGTACGCGCTCGATTCGTAGCGGGCCTCAACTTCGTCGGCGTTGAGCCACTCGATGCCCGCATGCGCCGCGGCACCGCGCACTTCACGGACCACGACGATCCAGAGGCTTACGTTCTCTTTGTCAGCGGGGCGAACGGTCAGGCTCAGGCGCGTACCCGCACGTCCCATAACCAGACGTGCGCCGTCTCCTATACGGTCGAGGCGCTCGGCGACAAAAGCCGCGACATCCCGCTCAAGCGCCGCGTCATCCATGGTCGAGATCGCGACGTCCCCACGCGCATCGATTGCTAATGCCGACGCCCCGGCAGCAGCCAGGGCGTCGATCAAGATATTCAGCTTGGCATCGCTATCCATGATTTGCCCCTGTCCTCGGTGCCGTGCGACCGCCGACGGCCGCACGGTTGCATGTTTCAAAATTGAACGATATTGCTCACCAAACACTATAGGGCAGAAGGGGCTGCGCTGCGAGTATATGAGTTGCCCCGCATCGCCATCCTGGCGGGGCGATAAGAGCTCT
>OIYV01001231.1_pt1 | contig 12480 bp, 16 predicted proteins | sample 1588251 | NCBI WGS metagenome assembly OIYV01 (sample SAMN03283282) | human gut metagenome | biome: human-associated habitat; material: feces | host: Homo sapiens | place: Peru | collected 2012
CGAGAGGACCGGAATGGACATACCTCTGGTGTATCTGTTGTAACGCCAGTTGCAGTGCAGAGTAGCTATGTATGGAATCGATAACCGCTGAAAGCATCTAAGCGGGAAGCGAACTTCAAGATGAATTTTCCCATATTTTTATAATAGTAAGATCCCTGAAAGACTATCAGGTTGATAGGCTGGAGATGGAAGTGTAGTGATACATTGAGTTGACCAGTACTAATAGATCGAGGATTTAACCATAACTAATTTGTGGAACCACATTATCATGTTTTCAGAGAATAATTTCTCTAAATTTTATTAGTGACGATATCGAAGTGGAAATACCTGTTCCCATCCCGAACACAGAAGTCAAGCACTTCAGAGCCGAAAATAGTAATTAGCAAAAATAGGACGTCGCTAATTTTTTTTTGCTCTTTTTTTAGATTTTTGTAAACTTTTGTATTTTTTATTGTATTTGATTATTATTATTTGTATAATATTATTGGGTGATAAAAATGGAATATAAATATACTTCAAGAAGTGAAAGAGATACAATTGAACTTGCTGAAAATTTTGAAGCAGAAAAGTTTTCAGGTATGGTTATTTGTTTAGAAGGAGATTTAGGAACAGGTAAGACTTTATTTACAAAAGGTTTTGCTGCTTCTATGGAAATAGATGAAACAATTACATCGCCAACTTATACAATTATAAAAGAATATCCAAATGGTGAAATGCCACTATATCACATGGATGTATATAGATTAGATAAAGATTCTAATGATATTGGAATTGAAGATTATTTTAATAAAGGTGGAGTTACATTAATTGAATGGGCTGATATAATTACTGACATATTACCTGAAGAAAGATTACAAATTAATATTAAAGTTATTTCAGAAAATACTAGAGTATTTGAATTAATTCCTTATGGTGAAAAATACGAAGAATTATGTAATTCTGTATTATAGGTAGTTTATGTATACTTTATTTATAGATACACATCTTTATGATATTAATGTTGTTTTGTATAAAGATGGAAATGTTTATTTGCATAAGTGCATTGACAAAAGTGTGAATAATAATGCTTTATTAGTACCAACTATTATGGGGTGCATTTCTAATATTAAATTTAATGATATCATTGTTGTAAATGGACCTGGTTCATTTACTGGGGTAAGAACAGGTGTAACTGTTGCAAAAACTTTAAGTTATTTATTAAATATTCCAATTAAAACGGTTTCATATCTTGATATTATGGATTATTCTTTAGATTGTAATGAAAATTTAGTTGGTTTTTATGATAATAGTGGTATTTTTGTTGGCAAGTATTTAAATCATATGTTAACTGGAAATTATGAATACATTAGAAAAAGTGAATTAAATTTAAATGAGTTATCAAATTTAAAAACAGATGTTACCATTGATTATTCTAAAATTTTTAATTTAATTTCCAATCATCCAAACATTGATCCTAAACAAGTTAAGCCAATTTATGTAAAAAAAATAAGTGTAGAATATGATTAGAGAGTTAAGAAATGCAGACATTGATGACTTAACTGAATTACTACTAAATTATGATAAAAAAATTGAAAATCATTTTAATTTTAAAGATTATTTAGAAAATGATATATATAGTCAGTATGTTTATGTGATTGATGATAAAATTGTGGGTTATATTTTAATAACAGTTATTGATACTTTAGTGGAAATTCATTTATTGTATGTTGATAATTTGTTTAGAAATCAAAAAATTGGTACGAAATTAATAGATTATATTATTAATAAATATTCTAATTATAGATTTTTATTAGAGGTAGCAATTAATAATTATATAGCAATTAAACTATATGAAAATATGAATTTTAAAAAAATTAACATAAGAAAAAAATATTATAATGATATTGATGCTTATGTTATGGAAAGGAATTAATATGAAAGATGTCTATATTTTAGCAGTTGAGTCAAGTTGTGATGATACAAGTATAGCAATTGTAAAAAATGGTAAAGAGTGCATTGCAATGAGTATTTCATCACAGATTGCTGTTCATAATAAGTTTGGAGGTGTTGTACCTGAAATAGCTTCGAGAATGCATTGTGAGAACATTTTATATGTTTTAGAGGATTGTTTATCTCAAACAAATTTAAAAATTGAGGATATGGATGCTATAGCAGTGACATATAAACCAGGTTTACTTGGTTCATTACTCGTGGGATTAGAATTTGCAAAAACTGTTGCTGCGGTATACAATAAACCTCTTATAGGGGTTAATCACTTAATTGGTCATATTTATGCAAATAATATCGAAGATAATTTAGAATTTCCTTTACTAGCCCTTGTTGTAAGTGGTGGACATACAGAACTTTCTATAATGCATAATAATTATGAGTTTGAACTTCTTGGTTCAACACTAGATGATGCAATAGGTGAAAGTTTTGATAAGGTTGCAAGAGTATTGGGCTTTCCTTATCCTGGTGGTCCAAGTATTGAAAAAGCCGCTTCAATTGGAAATAATACTTATAATTTAACTAAACCTGTAAATGATGAAACATATAATTTTAGTTATAGTGGTTTAAAGAGTCAAGTTTTAAACATAATTAATAATGCAAAAATGAAAAATGTTGAGATAAATAAAAATGACTTGTCTTGTTCATTTCAGACTATTGCTGTCGATGAGATTGTTCGTAAGGTAGAACTGGCAATAAAAAAGACAAGTATTAATAGACTTGCTTTAGCTGGTGGAGTATCTGCGAATAAATATTTACATAACGAACTTCAGAAATTATGTGATAAGTATAATGTCAAACTATATAATCCGAGAATGATTTATTGTACTGATAACGCTGCAATGATTGGTGCTGCAGCATATCCATTGTTTTTAAAAAAGGATTTTAAAGATTTAACTTTGGATGCATCGAGTAGTGCTGATTTAATATCTTAATTTAGTATAATAACTCCAATATTTAAATACAGCGCTACTAAAAGCCAAACAAGATACGGAAACTGCAAGAATGCTGCAGTTTTATTTTCTTTATATAATTCTATAATGAATTTTATTGTTGATAAAATTATTAAAACTAGTTCTATTGCACTAACAATATACATTTTCAATTTAAAGAATATGAATGTCCAACTATAATTTAAGATTAAATTTATAATGGCTGCTGAAGTAATTTTTTTATTATCAAAATCTTTGTTTGCTAAATAAAATGATATTCCAAATAATAAATATAATATGCTCCATACAATTGGAAATGCTATCTTCGGAGGACTAAACATAGGCTTATTAATTATATTATAGTTTTTGGAATTAACAAGTAGGGATGATAAAAAGCCTCCAATTAAAGGTGCAATAAAGCCTCCAATTAAAGGTGCAATAACAATAATAATATTTTTAATTACTTTTTTCTTATTTTTCATATTATTAGTGTATATTTAGTATCTGATTTTTATGTATTTTATAGTGAAATTTTACCATAAATATGTTTACTATGCATAAAATATATGATAAAATTAATTTACTTGGGGTAGATTGGTTTCGACATATGTTAATAGATATGATTGCAAGTAGTTGGCAAACTATAAATGCACAAAAAAATAAATGACGAAACTTCTTATAGTTTCACTCCTGCATTTGCCTAGTTAGAGGTTTGGGAGTACTCACTTACTTTCTCGCTTATTGAAAGTAAACTGGGTTCATATTAATAAGCTATATTTATTATATTTTTTGAGTATAGTAAATGAATATTAATCAAAATTACTATTTATGAGGTTCGTTTTAGCCATATAGATAGGAAATTTAAATAGAACTAAACTTGTAGATATTGTATAATATGGCATATTGGACAGGAGTTCAATTCTCCTCTACTCCACCATAGGAAAATCCGCTCGAACTTTTTATAAGTTTCGAGAATAAATAGACAATCAATTCTAAATTAGGATTGATTTTTTTCTTGTTTAGAAAAAAGTCGTTTCAAGAAAGGATTGATTAAAATGGTTAATGTTATCAAGCAAGAAGTTAGAATGGAAGAATCATTAAGAAAGAGATTAGAGTTTATATGTGAATTTTGTAAGGTTAAATCAACAATTATTAATGGTAATTTAAGAATGATAGATAAAACTAATCTTACATATCTAGAACCACACAAAATTATAATTAATGGTATAACTTTCCTAGCTTTTAATTATTCTAATGAGATATTTATAGAAAACTTAAATAATAAAATTAAATTATCTGAATTAGAAAATTATTTAAAGAATATTTAACAATTTGAGTTCCGGTAAAATTTGTTGATAACTAAAAAAAGATGAAGATAATTATAGATTCTTCATCTTTTTGCTTTAAAAATAAGGTAAACAAGTCCAAAATTTAGTATAATTTAATTGTAGTCTAAAATTAGTACTAAACAAAATAATTGGAGGTGTTTACATGAATTATTTTACTACAAATACATATGAAATGAAAAGAGAAATTTCAAATTTTTCAAAAAAAGTGTCAAAAAGATTAACAAAGCCAGAAGAAAAGTTTGTACAAGATATAGAATATGGGATAGCAGCAAGTGGAAGTTGTCTTGTTTCAAATATAGCACGAAGTTTAAATGAAGAAATTAAATTGAAGAATACTATAGAAAGATTATGCGATAATTTAAATTCTTTTGATAATATAAAGGAGGTATATAATAACTATATAAATACTATTGGAGATGTATATGGAAATGAACCAGTTGCTTTATTTGATGATTCTGATATATCTAAAATATATGGAAGAAAATTTGAAGATTTAGATGATGTAATTGATGCATCTAGTTTAGATAAAAAGATTACAAAAGGATATCATGTTTGTGAATCAGTAATTTTAACTGAAAAAGAAAAACAACCAGTAAGTGTATATAGTAAAATATATTCATGCAAAAGCAAAGAATTTAAAAGTATGAATGAATATACAATGAAAAGTATAGATGCAGTAAAAAATGTATTAGGAAGAAAATTTACTGGAGTGTTTGATAGAGGTTATGATGATAATAAAATAATTGACTATATGAATGATAATTATTTTATTATAAGAATGAATGATCGAAGAGTTTTCTTATTTAAAGGAAAAAAGAAAAAGGCATATGAAGAAGCCTTAAAAAGAAAAGGTAAAATAAGAATGACTTTATGGTTTGATGATAATGAAGAACATGAAGTATACGTATCACACACCAAAGTTACATTGCCGCATAATAAGAAAGATTATGAATTAGTATTTTGTTATGGGCTTAGTGAAGAAAGACCATTAATAATTCTTACGAATAAAGAAATACATAATAAAGAAGATGTAATAAAAGTAGTAAGATTGTATTTTTCAAGATGGAGAATAGAAGAATATTTTAGAGCAAAAAAACAAGAATATGAATTTGAGAATATAAGATTAAGAACATTAAAGGGAATAAATAATCTTAATTTATTTTTAACAATACATTTAGGACACATAAATTTATTAGCAGAAGAAGTAAATAAAAAACTGCTAAGTATAAAAATAGTAGAATCAAGTAAATCTTTAAGAGGAAAGATCATAGTATGGATGAGTCAGTTTGCAATAGGAATAAAAAATATACTAGCATATGCACATACAGGCATTAAAAAGTGGCAAGAAATAGAGATAAGAGAAAAATATAAGCAGCTATGTCTTAAATTATAAATAAATAAATAACCTAAAACTATAAAGATGAACATCTAAAGATGTTCAATATTGGCGTGAAATAAAACTCAGTATTTTCGTGAAAAAATTAGATTTAACAAATAACATTAAATAAATTATTAAAAATGTAATCTGTTTTTTGTAAAAAACCGGAACTCAAATTTAACAAATATTGACACTTAATACATTTTATGTTAAAATATGAAATCAATTAAGGGGGATTTCATATGTCAGAAAAAAAATACTTATTACTATTAAAGAAACAATTACAAAATAAAAGAGTAATTTGTGGATATAATCAAAATGATTTTGGACAAACTGTCATTACGACAGGTTCACCTAGAAAATATAATGATGATAAAATAACTTATGTAAATCAAAAATCAATGAGTGAATACGAATATATTTCAAAACAAATGCAATCTGCAAAGAGAAGATAAAATTATAAGGTGTCAGTAGTATTAAACAATTAATACTTTTGACACCTTTTTATATTAAGGAGTTGAAATTTAATGAATGAAGAAAAGAAAATAGCAGGACTTTATATTAGAGTTAGTACTGAAGATCAAGCAAGAGAAGGATTTAGTTTACCGGAACAAGAAAAAAGACTTCGTGCTATGTGCGAATATAAGAATTATGAAATTTATAAAGTTTATAAAGATGCTGGTATAAGTGCTAAAACCGGGAATAAAAGACCTGCATTTGAAGAATTATTACAAGATATTAAAGATAAGAAATGTAATACTATTGTTGTATTAAAACTAGATAGACTTACAAGAAGTGTTTATGATTGGGAAAATATTATTAAATTTTTGAAGAAAATAATGCTTATTTAGATTGTGCTAATGATGATATAAATACTACTAATGCTAATGGAAAAATGATTTCAAGAATACTAATGAGTGTATTTCAACAAGAAATAGAAAGAACAAGTGAAAGGACGAAAGTTGGATTATCTGGAGCAATTAAAGCAGGACATATTCCAGCAAGAGAACCACTAGGTTATAAACATGTGGATAGATTATTAGTACCAGATCCACTTACTAAAGATATTATTATTAGGATATTTAATTTATATTTTGAAGGTTGTACTTATGTTAAAATAGCAAAAATTTATAACGAGGAAAAAGTACTAGGTAAAACTAATTGGGGAGATACAACTATTTTAAAAATAATATCTAACAAAATTTATAAAGGTGATTATGTATCTGGTAAAAGAAGTGGTAATTCAGTTTATTATGAAAATGTAGTTGAACCATTAGTAAGTAAAGAACTATGGGAAAATTGCCAAGTACAAAAGAAAAAGAACTCTAGAAATTATATGAGAACTCAAACTTATCTTTTCTTACAAAAATTAAAATGTCCTAAATGTGGAAAAATACTTGCAGGTGGAGCAACTCATAAAGTTAAAAATGATAAATGGTATTTCTATTATAGATGTGAAGATTGTAAAAATAATATTAAAGAAAATAAAATTGAAGAAGCGATAATGCATATTCTAAATGATGTCTTTGAATATGATTCAGTTGTTAATGAATTCTTTTTGCCAGTACTTAAAAATAAATTAGAAAATCCTAAAGATGAACTAGAAGAAGAAATTAAGAAACTAAATAATAAAAAGAAAAGATTAAAAGAAGGATTTGTTAATGAATTATTTACAATAGAAGAGTTTAAAGAAGAAACTGAAAAACTAGACAATCTAATTAAAGAATTAGAAGAAAAAATAATATCTAATCAACAAGCAGAAAAATTAAATTTTACTGTTGATGATATATTACTTAAAAGAGATATGGATTACATTAATAAAATCAAATTACCACTTACTTATCATGCATTTGAAGAATGTTGGCCTGATTTAGATAGAGATGATAAAGCTGATATAGTAATGAGATACATTGATGATATAGAACTTGAAGAAATAAATAATATGTATGTTGTTAAGAAAGTTAATTTTAGAAGTACTTTCTATGAAGATTTTAAAATGCTATTTAATCAAGGTTATATTGATTGTAAAAGAGAAATGATTATTGACTTTAATGGAATACAAACTTCAGTTCCAGTTAGATATAGTGAATTTACTAGTATTAAAGATATAATGCAAAACTTTTATAGATTAAATGAATGTTATGAAGTTAATTTTTATAAAGGAACTTTATACAAAGAAACTAGAAAACTAGATATTGGACCACTTCTTAAAAATGAAGTTCCAATAAGAGTATTCCCATTACAAGCAAATGATAATGGAAATAAAGACTGGGTATCAATGGGAATGTTTGCTACTAAAAATAATCCTAATGATATAAAAGTAAATATTAGAGATTTATTTGAAGTAATACCAGATAATGTTACGGAAGAAGATTTTTTAAATAATGATGAAAATTCTAGTCAAGAATAAATTTATTTACTTGCGAAGTTCTTGACTAGAAATAGTAAAAATAATAATGGAAAAAGTTTAAAACAAAAAGTTATCTTCCTGTTAATTAATATTGTACAATAATTTTTTAAAAATGTATACTATTTATGGATATTTTTTTAATATTTATTGAATTTTTTGATAGAACTTAATAATATCACTCATTCTTTTTCTTCTTCGTCATCATTTCTTTTTTTAGCAGAGGTTAAAAATGTTACTTTTTCTGCGACTACTTCTGTAATATATTTTGTTTCTCCATCTTTCTCATAACTACTTGATTGAATTCTTCCTTTTATTCCTATTACATCGCCTTTTTTACAATATTCACAAGTATGTTCAGCAATCATATTCCAAAGTACTACTCTAATGAAATCTGTATCATACTCTCCATTAGAGTTTTTAAAACTTCTTGGCACGGCCATTATAACTACTGTTCTTTTATTGTTTTTCTCTGTTAGTATCTCTTCTGGATCTTTTGTAAGTCTTCCAACGAGTACAACGTTATTTAACATGTTATCCCTCCTTTCATGTACACTTTAACACATTAGAAAATATAATACAAATCGCCATTTTTAAAAATTGAAAGTGTTTTTTATATACAAATTTTAAATTTAAAATTAAGTCCTATATAAGGAAAGAAACAAAAATAAAAATTGAAGTCATTTTTTGACCTCAATTTTTAAATTTAGTAAAATTTTATAAATTTACATATTTTTTTATATTATCAAAATCCTTTAAAGCAAGAATTAATTTATCTATTTCTTCGTAGGAGTTGTAAAAATATAAACTAATTCTTACTGTATCTTTGAATTCTGCCTCTTCTTCTAGCATTTTTACACAATGTTTACCACTCCTTACACATATATTTTTAGTGTTTAAATAAAGTCCTAAGTCACCCGATTCTATTCCATCTATATTAATTAGCACTATACTTCCTTCACTATTTTCATTATATATTTTTATATATGGAATTGTTTTTAATTCTTTGATTAAATAATGTTTTAAGTATTTTTCTGTTCTTTCTATATTTTCAATACCTATTTTATTTAAATATTTAATAGTTTCACTAAAAGCAATTATTGCACTTACATTAGGTGTTCCTGCTTCAAATCTATAAGGTATATCATCTAATTCAATAGTATTTTCATTATATATCTCGTTCATTCCACCACCATATTTAAATGGTTTCATGTATTTTAGTAATTCATATTTTCCATAAAGTATTCCAAGACCAGTTGGACCACACATTTTGTGAGCTGAGAATGCTAGAAAGTCTATGTCTAAATCTTGTACATCAGTTTTAATATGTGGTACACTTTGAGCACCATCTATAAGTACTAGAATACCTTTTTTATGAGCATACTTTGTAATTGTTTTTATATCTCTAATATCTCCAATAACATTTGTAACATGTGCGATTGAAATTGCCTTAGTATTTCTAGTAATAGTTTTTTTAATACTTTCCAAACTTAGTTTACCTTCTTTATCTAATGGAGCATATTTTATTTTAAATCCTATTTTTTTGCTTAGTACAAGCCATGGTAATATGTTTGATGCATGTTCTGATTTGGTTAATATTACTTCATCATCTTCTCTTAAATATTCTCCAAAGAACCCATTTATAACAAGATTCATACTGTCAGTTGTATTACTAGTAAATATTATTTCATCTTTACTTTTTGAATTTATATATTTACTAACTAAATATCTAGACTCATCTATTTCATCATCTACTTTAAAACTTATGTTATAATCTCCACGATGTGAATTAGCTGTATATTTAGTTAAATATTCCATTTCTTTATTTATAACACTTATAGGTTTAAATGTTGTTGCTGCATTATCAAAATATATTATATCTTCATTTTTCATAACAAAATCTTTTTCTATATTCATATTATCACCTATACTATAATTTATGATTCAATTTACATTTAGTATATGCTAATGATTGATTTTAGTTTAAAATTTTTTTATAATTTTATTAGGTGATGTTTATGAAAGATTGTTTATTCTGTGATATTATTAACGGAAGTGTTTCTTCTTATACTTTATATGAAGATGATATGGTAAAAGTTTTTTTAGATGCATATCCAGATAGTCCTGGGCATACTTTAATTATTCCTAAGAAGCATTTTACTGAATTAGAAGATATAGAAATTGATTATTTAACTCATATCATGGAAATTGCTAAGAAAGTTAAGAAAGCAATGATAGAAAATTTAAATCCAGATAGTGTTATATTAATTCAGAATAATGGAGAAGCTCAGTTTGTAAAGCATTATCATTTGCATTTAATTCCTAAATATAAGAGAAAAGTTGAATTAAGTAGAGAAGAAATATTTGATTTAATGAGAGATAAGATAAAGTAAAAAGTAGCTCGATTGAGTTACTTTTTTCACACATTACTGTAGTTGTGTCATATTACCAACCTACGAAAGCACCAAATATTATTGCTAGTAATATGAATAGAATTAAGATTACGAAGAAACTATTTCCATAGTTATTACCACCGCAACATGGATTAACTTGCTTACAGCAATTGTTCATTTAACACCCCTCCTTTAAATTAGATAAATGCACCTAGTATGATTACTAATAATATAAATAACACTAAAGCAAATGCCGCACCTGATAAACCATTATTTCCGCATCCACAATTCATAAGACATTCCTCCTTTTTTTATCTTTACACTTTTATTATAAGCAAATTATAAAAATATGTGAGTGCTTATTATTGTGTTTTCTTTATTTTTTTGTTATTATAATTATTGTGGAGGTAATAGTATGAAAAAATTATTTTTGATAGTACTTAGTGCTTTTCTTTTAGTAGGTTGTTCTACTTCTCATTTAGAGAATGGAAAAGAAAGCGTTGTAAAATTTGATGAGGGAGGAATAAGTGCTGAAGACTTATATAATAAGTTAAAAAGTCAATATGGGGTTAGTACTTTATTAGATTTAATAGATGAAGAATTATTATCTAGAGAGTATAAATCTACTGATGATGAAAATACTTATGTTAGAAATGTTGTTTCTTCTTATAAAAAGCAATGGAAAGATCAATATTTAACTAATATTCAAAATTATTATGGAGTTAAAGATGAAGATGCTTTTAAAGATATGTTAAGACTTTCTTATAAGAGAAATGAATGGCTTAAAGATTATGCTAAAGATAGTGTTACTGATAAAGAGATTGAAGAATATTATGATTCTGAAGTTGTTGGTGATATGGAACTTAAACATATTTTAATAAAAGTAGATACTTCTAGTACTTCTTCTGATAGTGAAAAGACTGAAGCAGAAAAGAAAGCTTTAGAAACTGCTAAGGAAGTTATTAAGAAGTTAAATGATGGTGAAAGTTTTGATGATTTGGCTAAAGAGTATTCTGATGATTCAGCTAATAAAGATAATGGTGGAAGTTTAGGCACAGTTAAGTTTAATGATAATTATGATGCAAGTTTTATGGAAGCTGCTAAAGAATTAAAGACTAATACTTATTCTGATGAACCAGTTAAGAGTCAATACGGATATCATATTATATTTAAAGTAAGTCAACAAGAAAAGAAAGATTTAGATAGTGTTAAAGATGATATTATTAGTGTTATTAGTGAAGAAAAAATTAATAATGAAACTAATTTTAGTACAAAAGCATTACTTAATTTAAGAGAAAAATATGGTATTAAGATTACTGATTCAGAATTAAAAGATTCATATAATGAAAGATTTGGATTAAACTAAAATAAAAACTTCGGTTCACTAAGAACTGAAGTTTTCTTTTATTCTAGATTATCAAGCATGTAATTTATTTCTTCTATTTTGTATCCTTTTCTATATAGGTAGGATTTAACTTTTTGATATAATTCTTGATCCATATATTTTTTAGAATATTTATTATAAGCTTTTGAATATTCTTTTTTTATGTTTTCGTTATTATTTAAGTTTAAATTATTAAGGTTTTCTTCTATCAAATTATTATCATAGCCTAAGTTATATAAATCTATTTTTAGTTTGTTTTTAACCATATAATTAGATTTATTTTTTAAACTATTTAATTTTTTATTAATTATTTTTGTGATTTTATCGTTCCATACATTTTCATTGATAGTATTTAATTTATTATTTATTAGTGTTTCATCTAATTCTAAATCTAAAAGACTTTTCTTTATTTTGTATGGTCCCCAGTTAGTTAGATTAACTTTATCATTAACAAATGCATCTATATATTTTTCTTCATTTAGGTATCCTTCTTTATTAAGTCTATCTAATACTTCATCTATAAGTTTAGTATTAAAATTCTTTTTATTTAAATAGTCTTTTATTTCTTTTGATGTTCTCATTTTAATTTCAATGTATGTTAAAGCCATGTTATAGATTTCATAATATATATTTTCATTCATTACTTTTTCT
>OIYV01001232.1_pt1 | contig 12475 bp, 4 predicted proteins | sample 1588251 | NCBI WGS metagenome assembly OIYV01 (sample SAMN03283282) | human gut metagenome | biome: human-associated habitat; material: feces | host: Homo sapiens | place: Peru | collected 2012
AGGATCCACTCCTCCACCTGCTCGTAGAAGTCGCTGGTGACCACGTCAAACTCGATGCTGGGGTACTGTCCGCCGAAGCTCTTGAGGATGGACGGCAGCCACTGGGCCGACACGCTGGAGAAGGTGGCGACCTTGACAAGACCGGCGTCCATGCCACGCAGGCTGGCTGCCGACTGCATCAGGGCGTGGTGGGCGGCGCACAGCTTTTCAATCTCCGGCAGCAGCGCCCGGCCGTCCGCTGTCAGCACTACGCCGCCCCGGTTGCGGCTCAGCAGCGTGACGCCCAGCTCCTCCTCCAGCGACTGCACCGCGTGGCTGACGCCGGACTGGGTGAAGTTCAGCGCCTGCGCCGCCTTGGAGAAGTTGCCGCAGGCCGCCGTCTTCAGAAACATCTGATATTTGGTTATGCTCATGCGCTCACCTCATTTCTTGGTTTATTCTATCATACATTTGCTCATAGTTGCAAGTACAATAATGCGTTTTACAAATAATGAATCCTGTGCTATGATTCTATTGTCGACAAGGAAAATTGAAATATATGGAGGTAACGAATTATGGCACTGGTAACGAAAACGATCCGCTGCGCTGTCTGCGGCAGCAGCGATGTAGCATACGATGGGAAGACCTATCACTGCGCCGCCTGTGGTACGAACAGCGACGCCCCCATGTCCGCCGCCGATATGGCTGCGGTGAACCGCATTGCCGCCCTGGGCGGCGACAACGAGGAGCTGACCCGTCTGCGTCGGCAGTACCGGAATCTGGACATCACCAGCTGGGACAGAGAGAACCGCCTGCAGATGAAGTAAGGCGCACGCCAAACCGCACAATTTGTCTGTTCTGCTTTACAAGCTTCACAATTTGTCTTTTCCATGGGGGTTACCCCTCATTCCGTGCCCGGCTCCGGCCGGGCACGGTTTTTATGCGGCCGGTACAGCCGAGGGAGCTTTTGATGAAAGTCATTGACAAGTGGAGAGGCGCGGTGTATACTCACTACGTTAGCCGCGGGGCGGCATGAAGTAAATAGGATCCGGAGAAGTCGTGTGGCTGTCCGCTGTAAAGACCAGAGATCGCTGGTCAGGCGGCAGTTCAGAAGGAAATGGGACAAAACCCACTGCGAACGGCACTGTGAGCGCAAGGATGCACCGAAACAGCGAAAGCTGTGTGACGAAAGTCAGCCATTGGGCGTAAGCCTGAGAAGGTAGGCGGCAGACGGGGAGCGAGAGCTCCGCGGCGCGAGGCAGGAGAATTGCACGTCGGAGGATCAGGTACAGCGGGCGTTTTCTCCGTATGGGACTGTTATAAAGGAACCACGCTGTTTTTGCATTGCAAAAGCAGCGTTTTTTCTCAGTAAAAACGCACGCCTATCCCTTGTGGGATAGGCGATGCCTTTTGTCAAGCCGGGACGGCATACGCCGTCCGGGTTCCATCGGGCGGGAGGAGATCGTCAGGCTCCTCCGCCCGCTTTTTGTTGCCGTGCGTATACCAATACAAATATAAACAAAGGAGAAGGAGAAATGAAAAAACGAGTGGTATCTCTCCTGCTGGCTCTGGTCATGCTGACCAGCCTGCTTCCCACAGCGGTGTGGGCGGAGGACGCATATTCCGTTGCGCCCGATACCGAAACGCAGGATGTCCGGCAGGAGCAGGACAAGCAGGACGAACAGGAGAAGCAGGAGCAGGAAAAATCGGAGGAGCAGGACGATCCCGCCCTTGCGCAGCAGCCCATGCTGGCCGCCGCCATGCCTGCTGCGGTGACACTGCAGGGCGAGGGTACGGCGACTGAGCCGTACCTCATCAGAACGGCAGAGGATCTGTGTGCCTTCCGGGATGCGGTCAACAGCAGCGCGAACAAAAGCACATCGACCCTTTGCGCCAAGCTCGTGGAGAATATCACCTTGGTCGAGGATTGGACACCTATCGGCAAAGCAACGAATACATACAACAGCTATGTGGCATATGGCGGCACCTTCGACGGCGGCGGTTATACCATTAGCGGCTTGAAAATCGACAGCACCGACCAATGCCAAGCGTTGTTCGGCTATGTGAAGGGCGGCACCATCAAGAATCTGACGGTGGAAGGCAGCGTGACGAGCAGCAACCAGTATACTGCCGGTATCGTTGCCTATGGCAATCCGGTGACTGTGACGAACTGCACCAACAACGTATCCGTTACGGCAACGGCAAAAGGATATGCTGCCGGCGTGGTGGCGTATGCATACGCTAACAGTGAAGTTATGGACTGCACCAATAACGGCACTATCATCGGTTGCGGAGACTATGTGGGCGGCATCGTGGGAGCAGGCAGCGGCATAAAGACGATTTCGAATTGCTTCAACAGCGGCAGCGTTACCAATAACGGTAAACCTGGCGGTTATGCCTATTGCACCGGCGGAATTGCGGGCAATGTCAGCGGAAGCTCCACCGTGACCCGCTGCGGCAACACCGGAGTCGTTACCAGCACCATAAAACGCACCGGCGGCGTGGTAGGCGGGGCGGCGGGAACCATTTCCGCCTGCTTCAACACCGGCACAGTGACCGGTATTTACAGCGTCGGCGGTGTGGCAGGCGGTGCCAGCGCAAAGAACGCCAAGATCACGGATTGCTATAACACGGGAGCGGTGATCTGCAAGACGCCTTCAGCGACCTTTGATGATTCAAACGCCAAGGGCGTGGGCGGTATCATCGGAGACCCGTCCTCCACCAGCAACACGGGTATCGTGCTGACCAACTGCTACAACGCAGGCACGGTGACAAACAATTACACTACCGCTGACGTTGTTGTGGGCGGTGTTATCGGCAGCAGTGCGGCAAAGAATTACAGCGGTGTCGCAACGCCGAACCTTATCGCCGCCCAAAATTGCTATTATCTCGCCACCGCCGCCGGTCTTCCCGGTGACGGCGCAAATGAGTCTGCCGCAGGCATGACCGGTAAGACGGAAGAGCAGCTGAGATCCACGGAACTGGTCGCGGCTCTGGGCGGCTCCTATATTGCCAAGGACGGCGATTACCCGATTTTGGGCTGGCAGGATCCCAACGCGGCGTACACAGTGAAGTTTACCCTCTCTCCCGCCACCGCCTCGGTGACGGTGAAGCAAGGCGATGAAACGGTCACCCCTGCAAGTGACGGCAGCTATCAGCTGAAAAACGGTGCGTACACGTATGAGGTCTCCGCCGTTGAGTGCCAGACAGAGACTGGCTCTTTTACCGTGGCGTATGCGGGACAGACCATCAGCATTACACTGAAAGAGAAGTTGTATGACGTCAAGTTCACCACTACGCCGGTCGATGCGGTGCTGGCGGTGGACGGTCGTACCCCGGAGGCGGACGGACGCACCTACCGGCTGCCTAAATCCGGCAACCCCTATGCCTATACGCTCAAGGCGTTCGGCTACGAGGACAAGAGCGGCACCTTCACCGTCCCGGATGGGGACAACGCACAGACGGTCACCTTGACCAAGCTCCCCACCCAAAAGGTGACGTTCGGTGCGGTGACGGCGGCGGACAGCAAGGACATCACCCCTGTGATTTCCGTCACCTGCGCGGCGTGGCCGGAGCAAACGCTGACCGCCGTTGAGGACGGCAGCTATGACCTGCCCGCCGGGGAGTACAGCTATGCGGTCTCCTGCGCCGGATATAAGACGGTAAGGGGTACCTTCACCGTGACGAACACGGCGGTGACCCTCCCGGCGGCACAGCTGGAGGTGCAGACCGCATGGGACGGCACGACCTACACCGAGCCGGAGAAGGATGCGGACGGCGTGTACCAGATCGGTACACCGGACGAGCTGATGTGGTTCAACAAGAACGCCAAAATGACCGACTCAGCCAAGCTGACGGCGGACATCTGCATCAATGAGGACATAGACGCCGAAGTATCCACGCTCTACGAGTGGACGCCGATCGGGAAGTACGACAACAAAGACAAAGCTAAACGATATGCAGGCACCTTTGACGGCGGCGGGCATACCGTCAGCGGTTTGTACATTGCCACAAGCGGCATTGGCTATACCGGCATGTTTGGTTATGCCACGACGGGCAGCAAAATCAGCAACTTAACGCTGTCGGACAGCAAGATCAGCGGAACAGGAAATTGCACCGGAGGTATCGCCGGCGATGCTTACGACATGGAGAACTGCCATGTGACAAGCACGGTTACAGTCAGCGGTGCAAAGTATGTCGGCGGCGTGAGCGGCTATCAGGACGGAACCATCACACAGTGCTCCAACGCTGCGGTGGTCGTGGCAACGGGAAGCTATGTCGGCGGCGTGACGGGTCGTGTGCAGTCCAACGCCACTACCGCCATGACGGAATGCTTCAACACCGGCTTCGTTACCGGCAGCAGCGCGGTAGGCGGTCTGACCGGTGAGCTCTACAATGGAGGCACGATCAGTGCCTGCTACAACACAGGAGCAGTGACCGCCGAGGCAGCCGCTGGCACGGCAGGCGGACTTGTGGGCAACTTCCGCAGCGGAACGATCAAGAACACTTATCATAGCGGTCCGATCACGGCGGCATATGTTGGAAGCGTAGCTGGTAAGCTGGATTTTCCCACCGGTCCAAAAACGCTGGAGAACGTTTACGTTTTGAGCGGCTCCATGGATCCTGTGGGCAGCCTCAACAAATGCAACATCCAAAACGGCACGGCGGTTTCTAAAACGGCAGAGGAGTTAAAGGCGTTGACCCCCGCGGCGCTTGGAGACAAATTCACGGCGGACACCGGAGCCGTCAACGGCGGCTATCCCATCCTGAAATGGCAGACCGGCGGCGCAGCGGAGACTGACCCCGACCAGCCTACTATCGAGGAAACCGGCTGGGACGGCACAGCTGCCAAACCCGAGCAGACCGGCGGTGTGTATCAGATCACCACGGCGGCGGAGCTGAAGTGGTTCGCCGATGCGGCAAAAACCACCCCGGGGATCAAAGGTAAGCTGACCGCCGATATTGACCTGAACCACCGGAACTGGACACCCATCGCGGCTTTCTCCGGAGAACTGGACGGCGGCGGTCATACCGTCAGCAGCTTCTATTGCAAGGCGACCGGCACTGCCGCATTGGTCGCCAAGAACTCCGGCATCGTCAAAAATCTTACCGTCAGCGGTAAGGTCGTCGGCGATGACAACACCGCCGCCATCGCGGCAGAAAACACGGGCATCATCGAAAACTGCACCGCGCTGGTGCAGATCACCGGCGGTAACTACACGGCGGGTATTGCCGCTGTGAACAGCGGCACGGTGCGCAGCTGCACCAACGGCGGCGCAGTCAGCGGCGCACAGTACGTGGGCGGCGTCTGCGGGCAGAACAAGGGCACCAAGACAGCGGACGCGCTGGTGGAGGACTGCGTCAACACCGGCATGATCCGCGCCACAGGCTATATGCTGGGCGGTATCGTGGGCGATAACGATGGTTACAGCGACGATTTTGCCAAGGCTACCGTGCGCCGCTGCGCCAACAGCGGTCACATCATCGGCACTGCCGCCATTCTTCGCGCCTATGTGGGCGGCGCGGTGGGCCGCAACAACGGCACGGTGAACGGCCTGTATAACACCGGCTGTGTGGAGAGTCTCGGCGGCTGCGTGGGCGGTGCGCTGGGTCTGAACCTTACGAAAGCGGTGAAGGCTGACATTTACAACGTGGCGGACGTCATGGGCGGCGACTATGAGGACGACGGTTATCCCACGGACAATGCCGTCAGCACGGAAGCGGAGCTGGCACAGGCGAAAAAGACCATGGGCACGGTCATTGACCGGCTGGGCAGCAAGCCCGCCATCAGCGGCACTGTTACCCTCACCGGAAAAACGGAGGTGGGCGCGGACATCACCGCCGCCTATACCGGCTCTGCCGGGAGCCTCCTCTACGTCTGGTATTACAGCTACGACGAAAACGACCATGTGGTGCTGGCGATCACCGATACGGGGAAGTACACCATCCCCAACGACAACATGGCGGGACGCCGGCTTCGTGTCAAGGCTCTTTCCGCCGAGTGCAGCGGCGTCTTGACGGCGGAGACCGGAGCTATCGAGGGCATGACCGGCTCTCTGGAAATCGAGGGAGCCGCCGTGGTGGGACGCACGCTCAAGGCGGTGTTCAAGTCCTCCGCGGCGTACAGCGACCTGCACTATCAGTGGTACCGCGGTGCGGAGACCATCTCCGGCGCGACGAAGGCGGAGTACACGGCCACGGACGCTGACTTGGGCAAGGCTCTGAAGCTGGTCATCACGAGTGGCGGTGTGGCAGGCAGCGTAATGGCAAAGACAACTCCCGTGAAGTCTGCGGCAGATGCGGATATGTGGGAGCTCGACCAGTGCAGCGCGCCTGCCAACGTGGGCGGCGTGTACCAGATCAGCACGGAGAAGGAGCTGCACTGGTTCGCCAGCGAAGTCAACGGCGGCAACACGGCAATTTCCGCCAAGCTGCTCAATGATATTGCACTGACCACCAACAACTGGTATCCCATTGGACGCCAGGGTCACGGCTTTGCCGGTACCTTTGACGGCAACGGCAAGTCTATCACCAATCTGAAGCTCACCTCTGACAAGGACGAAACGGGATTCTTTGGACTGCTGACCAACGGCGGAAAGGTGAAGTCCCTCTCCGTCAGCGGCAGCGTGACCGCCACGGGCGAGGTGTCTCAGACCGGCGGTATTGCAGGTGCGATGGGCGAAGTGGGCAGCAAGTCCTCCATTACGGACTGCACCTTCAGCGGCACCGTCACCGGCAATATCCAAGTGGGCGGTATCATTGGCTGTGTGGGACAGCACAATCAGGTGGAACGCTGCGCCAACCGCGCTGCTGTCAGAGGTAAGGCGGACGTGGGCGGCGTTGCCGGCGCCAATTCCTACGGTGTGATGCGCTATTGCTTCAACACCGGTGCGGTGGGCTCTGACGCCGCCAAGCAAGTGGGCGGTATCGTGGGCACCCAGCAAAACTACGCCGAAATGGTGGCTTGCTACAACACCGGTGCCGTCACCGGCGCAGACTATGTGGGCGGCGTCGCGGGCAAGGTCTATGTGGCTGCCATGCCCAGCGGCTGCTATAACGTGGGCGAGGTCAGCGCCGCCCCGCGCTGCGGCGGCGCGGTGGGCAGCTTCGGCGGCGACGACTACATCATGGTGAAAAACGGCAGCTTCTTCAAGGAGATCAACAACCCCGCATTCAAGGCGAATGGTGCGGCGAGCCGCACGGAAGCGCAGATGAAGGCGTCCTCTTTCGTCCGTGAGCTGAACAGTGAGGCCTATGGCACATACTTCACCGCCGACAGCAAGAGCGTCAACAACGGCTACCCTATCCTGCTGTGGCAGGCGGGCGGCTTCCAAGTGACCTTCGATGCGCGGGGCGGTACCTGCGAGACAAAAACGGTCATCGTCCTTGAGGGCGGAAGCCTTGTCGAGATCCCTGCGGCGTATCGCTGGAACTACCATTTTGAGGGCTGGTTTACGGAGATGAACGGCGCGGGTGAACGCGTCACCACCGCCAGCACCTTCACGCAGGACACCACGCTCTACGCCCATTGGACATTCAACGCCAACGAGGAGGCGGCAAAGGTCAACGAAGCCCTCTCCCGGTTGGAAACACTGCGAAACGGCTTGGGTAATGCTTCTGAGGAAGCCTACCAAAACGGTGTGGCTTCCATCACGTCGGCAACCTCCCTTGCTGCAGTGGAGCAGGCATATCAGGCTGCCGTTGTTGCCATGCGTAAGGCGGCGAGCGACTACGGCAAGGTGCAGGTCATCGTGGCGAACAACACCTTTACCAAAGGTAACGGCGCGGCGTGGGACGGCGAACTGGTGAACACGGAGATCAGTCTCACTGCCGACAGCACGGCTTTCTCCTGCGTGGAGAAGGCACTTACCGGAAAAAACCTCAAGAACAGCAAGGACTATATCCTTGCCATCGACGGGCTCAAGGAGCGGGATGGCGGCGAGACCTCCGGCTGGATGATCACGCTGAATGACTGGTTCACCAATGAGGGGGTCGCCGCGTTCACCGTTGCCAATGGCAAGCTGACCGATGGCGATGTGATCCGCGTGCTGTATACCTGCGACTACGGTGTCGATCTTGGCGGTACATGGAGCAACTGCAACACCACCCTCGCTTCGCTGCTTGTTGCGGGTGGGACCCTGACGCCTGCCTTTGCCTCCGGCACGGAGGGCGATCAGTATGACTATACGCTGGTCATCAACGGGGAATCCTCCTCTGTTCGGTTGACGCCCACTGCCGCCAACAAGAACTTCCAGGTCAAGACCTTCCTTAACGAGAAGGTGACGGACAGAACCGAAGGCAGCAGCTACTATAAGAGCGGCGAGGCGATCTCTGTACGCATGGGCGACACCATTTACGTGGGCTGCGGCGAAAAGAACTGGCTGAGCATGAACAACCAGTACGGCAGCGTCCAAACGAGCGGCGGAACATGGTATGTGCTGCACGTTGTCAGCGACACCGTCAGTGCCCGGCAGGTCATGGATATGATCTCCGCCCTCCCCAGCACCGACTATGCCAACTATAAGGCGGTAGCGACGGACGCCGCGGCAGCCCGTGCCGCTTACAATATCCTGTCCGACGGGGATAAGGCGGCGGTAAAAGCGTATCTGCCCAAGCTGGAGGGCGTTGAGCAGAAGATCAAGGAGTTCGCTGCGGTGGACGCTTTCAAGGCGGAACACCTTACACCGCTGCCGGACGCCGCAGATTTGACACTGGCGGAGCGCGACGCGGTGAACGCCGCCAAGGATGCCTTTGACGCACTGAACGACACGCAAAAGAGCTGCTTGACCGCCGCCGAAAAAGCAAAGCTGACAGCGGCAGTAACACGTATGGCGGCACTGGAAAAGGCACCGGCGCAGGAGGTTGAAAAGCTCATTGATGCCATCGGCGCGGTGACATTGGAGCGCGAGACCGCCGTTCTCACGGCAAAGCGCGCCTATGACGCGCTGACCGATGCACAGAAAGCGGCGGTCAGCGAGGAAAAGCTGCGGACGCTGGAAGCGGCGATTGCAAAGCTGGCTCTGCTCAAAAACAACGACCTGCGCGGCAAGCTGGAAGCTCTCTACAAGTCCACGGGCGACTATCTCACGAAGGCAGGCACTCCTGCCGTCGGCTCTATCGGCGGAGAGTGGATGGTTCTCGGACTGTCGCGCAGCGGGCGTGATGTCCCCGGCGCAGACGTTTACTACAATGGGGTGGTCAGTTACGCGCAGAGCATGGATCGCTATGGACGTATCCCCGGCGAGACGGTCAGCACGAACGCCCGTATCGCATTGGCACTGGCTGCCATCGGTAAGGACCCCACCAACGTGGGCGGCAAGAGCTTCTTGCAGGCGTGCGACAGCATGAGCTACATTAAGAGGCAGGGTACCAGCGGTCCGGTCTGGACACTTATCGCACTGGACAGCATGGACTATCCTACCTTCGGCGATGTGACGCGGGATAAGCTGATTGAAGCGATCCTTGACCGCCGCATGGAGAGCGGCGCGTGGTACATCTCCATCACCAATAAGGAGGACAACGTGGACATGACCGCCATGGCAATTCAAGCGTTGGCACCTTATTATACTGCCAACGCGGACGTCAAGGCGGCGGTGGACAAGGCGGTATCCTGGCTTGCCGCCGTGCAGCAGACAGACGGCTCCTTTGCCGAGACGGCAGCGGCTGCCGCCAGCAGCGAGTCCTGCGCCCAGGTCATCGTGGCACTGACGGCACTGGGCATCGACCCGGTCACCGACAGCCGCTTCACGAAGAACGGAAAAACTGTTTTGGACGCCCTGTGCACCTTCGCAGTGGAGGGTGGCGGCTTCCGGCACACCGCCTCCGGCGAGCGTAACGGCATGGCCACGGAGCAGGCGTACTACGCACTGGCAGCATACTACCGCTTTGTCAACGGTCAAACCCGTCTGTACGACATGACCGACACGAAGAACAGCACGGTGACGGGACAGAGGGTCGAGTGTACGGAGAAAATCACGGTTCCCGATACTCTGACCGGCAACGACAATCTGAACACGCCGGAGAAGATCAAAGCCGAGCTACAGATCCAACTCGGTAAGCAGAGCGGCAAGAGCAACGCCGGCAACACGGTGTTCATGGACGTGACGCTGACGGTTCTCATGTCCGACGGCAGCAGCAGAGCGGCTACCGCCGCCGACCTGACGGACGGCAAGATCACGATACTGCTGCCCTATCCGGACGCGGTCAAGGCAAACTATGATAAGTACGACTTCGTGGTGGCGCACATGGTGACCATGGCGGGCTGCGGCAAGGCAGTCGGCACGGTGGAGTTCCCCGCCGTCACCAAAACCGCTGACGGTTTGCGGGTGACGCTGACCGGACTTTCTCCGGTGGCAATCAGCTGGGCGGAAAAGACCTCCTCCACTCGCCACTACACCGGAGGCACGACCACCGGCAAGGTGAACTCCTCCAACACGGGAGACGACAGCCAGATGACCATTTGGCTGGGCAGCGCAGTTATGGCGGCGGCAGCCGTCGTGGTGCTGACCTATAAGAAAAAGCGCGCATCCAAGTAACAACAGAAAAGCCAACGCAGGGGCGCATTTGCGCCTCTGCGTATGGCACTTTTGAGAGGTATTGCCCATGAAAAAGAAACAGAGATTCTGGCTGCTGGCGTTGGCACTGTCCCTGCTGCTGACCTGCGCCGCCTGCGGAAAAAAGACCGTATCGGACGACCCCGGCAATACTCCCGCGGCAACGCAGGAGCAGACTACCTCCGACAATAAGGACGCCGCCGATAAGACGGACGCACCCAAGGCAGAAGATAAGACGGCGGACGACAAAAAACCGGACGAAGAAAAGCCTGCTGAGGACAAGAAGAATTCCGAGGACGACAAGAAGACCGAAGAGCAGAAGAAGGCGGAAGAGCAGAAAAAGGCGGAGGATGCCGCCAAAAAGGAAGAGCAGCCCAAGCAGGACGAGCCTGCCAAGCAACCGGAGCAGCCTAAGCAGGAGATCGACCCGGCCACCGGCAAGGACAAGTACCAGACCGATCCTGTGCCGGAGGGGAAGCCCGTTCCCGTGGAACCGGGAACATCCTCCACAGGCGGCAGTGCCACCTGCACCTTTTCCATCTCCTGTGCCACCATCCTAAACAACTGGGATGATTGTGACGAGAGCAAAAAGCCCCTTGTGCCTGCTGACGGCGTGATCCTGCCCACCACCACGGTGACATTCACGGAGGGCGAGAGCGTGTTCGATGTGCTCCAACGGCTCTGCCGCAGCAACGGTATCTCCGTGGATGCCTCGTGGACGGTGATCTACAACAGTGCCTACGTAAAGGGCATCAATAACCTGTATCAGTTCGACGTGGGCGAGGGCTCCGGCTGGATGTATAAGGTCAACGGGAGCTTTCCCAACTACGGCTGTTCCAGCTATTCTCTAAAAAACGGCGACACAGTGAGTTGGGTTTATACCTGCGACTTGGGTGCGGACGTAGGCGGCGGCAACGCCCTTGGCGGCTGATCCCTCAAAACCTCCAAGAGCCATCCCCGATCGGGGATGGCTCTTCAGGCTGTCGAGAAAAGCCAGCGGCTTTCTCGACAGCCTGAAAAGAACCGGCTCTTGCCGGTTCTTTTTTTGCTTCCCTTTTTATCCTCTCCCGCTGACGCGCAGACGGTTGAGGGCGCGGGCCAGATTGCCCTGCGCCAGCTGATACTCCGCCATACTGCGCCTCTGCCGCAGAGCCTCCTCCGCCTCCTCCCGGGCGCGGAGGGCGCGGTTCACGTCGATGTCCTCCGGACGCTCGGCGGCGTCCACCAGCAGCAGCACCCGGTCGCCGTCGATCTTGAACAGCCCCGGAGCCACGGCGGCGCGGCGCGCCTCGCCCGCTTCCGTCTCGAACCGCAGCTCACCGGCGCAGACAGCGCCCACGGCGTTGCTGTGGTTGGCCAGTATGCCGAACTCGCCGTCGGTGGTAGGCACCACCAGCGACACGCATTCGCCCCGGTAAAACGGGACGCTGGCCGCCAGAATATCCAGATGGAACGGGGCCGCCATCACATGCCGCCTTTCTTCATCTGCTCCGCCTTGCGGATCACGTCGTCAATGGTACCGGCGTTGAAGAAGGCCGCCTCGGGATACTCGTCCATGCTGCCGGACAGGATCTCCTTGAAGCCGCGCAGCGTCTCGTGCAGCGGCACGAACACGCCGGGCGCGCCGCTGAACTTCTCCGCCACGTAGAAGGGCTGGGACAGGAAGCGCTGGATGCGGCGGGCGCGGGCCACGGTCTTCTTATCCTCGTCGCTCAGCTCCTCCATGCCCAGAATGGCGATGATGTCCTGCAGCTCACGGTACTTTTGCAGCGTGGACTGGACGGCGCGGGCGATGTTGTAATGCTCCTCGCCCACGATGTCCGGCTCCAGAATGCGGGAGGTGGACTCCAGCGGATCCACGGCGGGGTAGATGCCCTGCTCCGCGATCTTACGGCTCAGCACCGTGGTGGCGTCCAGGTGGGAGAACGTGGTGGCGGGGGCGG
>OIYV01001233.1_pt1 | contig 12474 bp, 12 predicted proteins | sample 1588251 | NCBI WGS metagenome assembly OIYV01 (sample SAMN03283282) | human gut metagenome | biome: human-associated habitat; material: feces | host: Homo sapiens | place: Peru | collected 2012
CGCTGCGGCGCGACGGACGGTCAGGGCGACAAGCCCTGCGACGGCGGCGCGACCTGTCCGTCGAAGCCCTACAAGGACGTCAATACCCGCGCGTGGTATCACGAAAGCATCGACTTTGCCATTCGCGGCAAGCTCATGAACGGCATTGCCTCCGACCGCTTCGATCCGGAGGGCAGCATGACGCGCGCCATGCTCGTCACCGTTCTGTGGCGCTACGCCGGTTCGCCCAAGGAGGGCACGAACCGCTTCACCGACGTCGCAAGCGGCCAGTGGTACACCGAGGCCGTCGCGTGGGCGGCGGAAAACGGCGTCGTCAACGGCGTCGGCAATAACCGCTTCGATCCGGAGGGCAAGATCACCCGCGAGCAGATGGCCGCCATCCTCTACCGCTACGCAAAGCAGCCGCAGACAAACGGCAGCCTCTCCTCCTTCCCCGACGCCTCCCGCGTGAGCGGCTACGCCACCGACGCGATGCGCTGGACGGTGGAGCAGAAGATCATCGGCGGCTCGGACGGCAGGCTCGACCCGCAGGGCAACGCCACCCGTGCGCAGGTCGCCGCCATCCTCATGCGCTTCATCAAAAACGTGGCGCAGTAAAACAGATAAATCCGCCGGACGAGGCTCGTCCGGCGGATTTTTACTCCGTCTTTTTTTGAAGCTCGGCGGTGATCGCCGCCGCCGCCGAAGAGACGGCAGTGCGCAGCCTTTCAAAGCGTTCCGGCTCCGTCGAGGTCATACAGATGATGCCGATCGCATAGTGGCAGGCACCGTGCGCGTCGAAGATCGGCGCGGCGACCGATTGCAGCCCCGCACGATACTCCTCGTGCTCCTCTGCTATGCTGCGGCACCGGGCAATCTCCGCGAGCAGCCGCGCCGGATCCGTCTGCGTCTTCGGCGTGCAGGCCGCCAGCGGATGCCGGTTCAGCAGGCGCTGCGCGTCGTATCGCGGGAGATTTGCAAGGATGACCTTTCCCTGCGACGTGCAGTGCAGCGGCAGCCGTGTCCCGACCTCGGAAACGATGCGGAAGCCGACGTGCGGCTCTTCGCAGAGCGTCAGGATCAGCTCGTCGCCCGACAGCCGCGCCAAATAGGCAGACTCCCCCTCCTGATCTACGATCCGCTGCAAATACGGCGCGCTGATCTCCGGCACGCCCCAGCTTTGGTTCACGGCGCTGCCCAGCTCGAACAGATGGTAGCCCAGACGGTAGTTTCCGTCCGTCGCGTTCTGCTCGATCACACCGGAATCGAGCATCGAGGCAAGCAGACCGTGGATGGTGCTCTTGGCCCAGCCGGTCATCGCCTCCAGCTCGCGCAGGGCGAGCGGCCGCCGCTCCTGCCAGAAGCAGTCGAGCAGTTGTATGGATTTTTCGATCGCGTGAACGCGTCGTCCTCTGGTCGCCAAACGTATCGCCCCCCCTTCTTTATTTTAAGAAAATGCGCTTTCCGCCACGGTACGGCTCCACCGTGCCGATGCGCTGCGCCGCCGGAACGGTGCTCTTCAGCTCTTCATACATTGCCTCGGCATCCCGCGCGTCCACGGCGATCAGAAGGCCGCCCGACGTCTGCGGGTCATACAGAAGATCCTGCACGGCGAGCGGCACATCGCCCGCGTCCACCATCGCCTCGGCAAAGCTGCGGTTACGGTACATTCCGGCCGGAAGGATGCCCATCTCGGCAAGCTCCCGCACGCCGGAGAGGAACGAAATAGCCGACGTGTCAATGTGCAGCTCCATGTCACTTCCCTGCGCCATTTCAAGTCCGTGACCCATCAGGCTGAAGCCCGTCACGTCCGTGCAGGCGTGGGCGCGGTACTTCACCATGACGTCGCGCGCGCCCTTGTTGAGCGTTTTCATCAGTTCCTTGGCGCGGCGGAGCGTCTCCTCCGGCGCAAGATCTACCTTCGCAGCCGTCGTCACAACGCCGATGCCGAGCGGTTTGGTCAAAAACAGCACGTCGCCCGCCTGCGCCCCGCAGTTTTTCAAAAAACGGTCGGGATGCACAAAGCCGGTCACGGCAAGGCCGTACTTCGGCTCGTCGTCAAGGATGCTGTGGCCGCCCGTGATGATCGCGCCCGCCTCATACACCTTATCGTAGCCGCCGCGCAGCAGCGCGTGTACCGCCTCGCGCGGCAGGCTGTCCGGAATGGCCATAATGTTGAGCGCCAGCTTCGGCTCGCCGCCCATCGCGTAAACGTCCGAAAGCGCGTTTGCGGCGGCGATCTGCCCGAAGGTGTAGGGATCGTCGTCGATGGGCGGGAAAAAGTCCACCGTCTGCACCAGCGCAAGCTCCGGACTGACCCGATAGACCGAGGCATCGTCCGATTTGTCAAAGCCGACCAGCAGGTTCGGATCCTGATGGACGCGGATGCCGTCGAGCAGCTTGGCCAGCACGCCCGCGCCAACCTTTGCGCCGCAGCCGGCGCATTTGGCAAGTTTTGTCAGTTTAACGTCTTCCATGGTTCCCTCCAAAACGTAAAATCGCCTCCAAGACGCCGCCGCCGATGGCAAGCGCCTTATCCGACACAAGATAACAATAGGACACGTCGGCGCGCGGGTCAACGTCGCCCGCCTTCATGCCGCGAAACACCGGCGTGCCGTCGGCCAGAATGCCGCGCAGAACACCGGAGATCTGGCAGCGCATCGGCTCGTCACCGACGTAGGCAACGATCTGCTCCTGCTGAACGATGTCGCCGATCTGCACAAGCTGACGGAAAACGCCGTCGGCCGGAGCGCGCAGCACGCGCTCGCCCGCAAAGCCGCCGATGAGGCCGGGGATATTCGTGTTGGGGATCGGGCTGCCCTCGGTGAGCACTCTGCCGAGCGTATGCCCGCGCATGGTCTCCACGCAGGCATGGCAGTCCACACCGGCGGTGAAGCCCGGCCCCACGCCGATCACACAGGGCGCGTCGTCGCGCGCGGTGCCGAGGTTGCGCTTGGCAAGAATGGCGTCGACCAGCGCATCGGGCGCAAGCGCGTGCCTGCACGCAGCTGTCGGGTCGGCGAAGACCGGTATCTCGCCCGCCGCCCAAATGCGCTCGGCGTCCTCCGGCGCGGCGGCAAAGCGCGCGCGCACGTCCTCCACGGTCATCGTGCCGAAGAGGATCGCCTGAGAAAAGCAGACCGTGCGGCGGATCGCCGTCGGTTTGGGCAGGTCGGTCATGGCCACCTGCATCCCCGCATGATGCAGCCGGAGGGCAATGCCGGAGGCAAGATCCCCCGCGCCGCGGATCAGTACTCGCATAAAATCTCTCCTTTTTGCACGGATACCGCCGGACAGCCCAGCAGGCGCGCAAGCCGCTCTGCCTCCTCCGGCGCGGCATCCGCCTGATTGATCAGCACCTTTGAAAAAAGCGCCTCGGCGCGAAGCACCCGCGTGATCGCCTCCGGCGTTGCGACCGTGTCGCCGCCCAGCGCGACAAAGCGCTCCGGACGATGCGCCGCCTCAAAGACCGGTTTGCCGATGCCCGTTGCGCCGACCAGACAGATCACCTCGCCTGCGGCCGCAGGGATCACCGGCTCATGCGGCAGATGCGCCTTGAGCGGGCGTCGCGCGGAGCCGTCCGCCTCGACTAAAACAAAGTCGGCAAGCGCGGCAAGCGCCTCAAAGGGCTGCTGCGGCGCACAGAGCTTCCCGTTCTCCGCAGGCGCGGCGACGCAACACAGCGCGTGGTCGGCGAGCTTCTGCGTCTCCGGCAGCACAGGCATCCCCTCCGGCGGAAAAATATGCGTGGAGGTGGTGACGATCACGCTCCCGTAGGCACGCAGCTCGCGCGCCAGCCGAAGCATCAGCGTCGTTTTGCCGCCGCTGCCGATCAGCGCCGTCACGCCGCGCCGGATGTGAAGATAGCTCGCAAATTCCGCCATTGTGAACGCCCGTTCCCTTTCCGTTATTCTTTTCACAGAATACCATAGTTTTCCCCCTCCGTCAACCGATTTTGCGGGAAAAGCATTGACGCAGCGGCAAAAAACGTGGTATACTGGCTACATGAGTAAGACATTTCGACCCGTGCTGTCCATCCGCATTTTCGGCGAAGGAAAGTGCTTTGGCCCGGGCGTAGCAGAGCTGCTGCGCCGCGTCAAAAGCGCCCATTCCCTGCGCGCCGCCGCCGTCTCCATGGAGATGGCCTACTCCAAGGCATGGACGGTCATCAAAAACGCCGAAGCCGAATTGGGCTTCTCCCTGCTGATATCCACCACCGGCGGAAAAAATGGAGGAGGTGCTTCTCTGTCCCCGCAGGCCGAAAGGCTACTTGCCGCCTATGACGGATACTGCAAAACGCTGCGCAGCTTTGCCGACGTGGAATTTTCCAAAACCTTTTCCGACATTTTGAACAACACCCCATAAAAACAAGGCCGCGCCTTTGCCCTCCGGCAAAAGCGCGGCTCATGTCTGCTCCCCGTTTCTGCAAAAAAATCGTCCACCGTAGTTTCCTGCGGTGGACGATGGTACGCCAGAAGGGACTCGAACCCCCGACCTTTTGGTTCGTAGCCAAACACTCTATCCAACTGAGCTACTGGCGCATAAGCACTCTCTCAAGCGCTCAAACATAATAACACATTCCTTTGAGAAATGCAAGCACTTTTTTCTCTTTTTTCGGATTTTTTATTCCGGCGAGAGGTCGACCGCGCGGCGCAGCAGGCTCAGCGCAGGCACGGGGCGCGGCAGGCGCATCCGGAAGCACATCTGCGGATTGCGCGGCTCGGTCAGCGCCGCGCCTTCCATGTCGCACATGACCGGAACGGTGATCTCAAACGGCCGAAGGTCGGGGCCGACCACCTCCAGCACATCGCCGACGGCAAACTTGTTGCGCAGCGAAAGCGTAGCCATGCCGTCCGCGTTGCACTGCGTCACGACGGCGCAGATCTGCCAGTTGCGGATATAGCGCGAGCTTTCCACGTACTGACCCGGCTGCCCGTAGAAGAAGCCGGTCGAGTAGCGCCGGTGGGACACGTGCTCCACCTCGTCGCGCCAGACCGGATCGACCGGACGACCGGCCGCGACGTCGTCGATCACGTGGCGGTAAGCGCCCGTGACGATCGCGGCATAGTAGGCGCTCTTCGCGCGTCCCTCGATCTTGATGCAGTCAACGCCCGCCTGCATGAGATCGTCCAAGTGGTCGATCATGCACATATCGCGGGAGTTCATGATGTACGTGCCTTTTTCATCCTCGAAGACCGGAAAATACTCATCCGGTCTTTTTTCCTCCATCAGCGCATAGCGGTAGCGGCAGGGCTGCGCGCAGGCGCCGCGGTTGCTGTCCCTCCCCGTCATATAATTGGACAGGAGGCAGCGGCCGGAATAGGAGACGCACATAGCCCCGTGCGCAAAGGTCTCCAGCTCCAGCGCGGGCGGCGTGTTTTCGCGGATCGTCCGAATCTCCTCAAGCGAAAGCTCGCGGGCAAGCACGACGCGCTGCGCGCCCAGCTCGTACCACGCGTTCGCGCAGGCATAGTTTGCCACGCTGACCTGCGTGGAAACATGGCGCTGGCAGTGGGGCGCGTAGCGCTGCGCGAGGCGGAACACACCGAGATCGGCAATGATCAGCGCGTCCACGCCGCAGCGCTCCAAATTCTCCAAATGTGCCGGCAGCGCCGCAAGCTCGTCGCTGCGCGGCATGGTATTGACCGTAACGTGAACCTTCACGCCGTGCTCATGCGCGTAGCGCACGGCAAGCGGCAGCTCCTCGGCGGTAAAATTGCCCGCGAAGGAGCGCATCCCAAAGCTTGTCCCCGCAAGGTAGACCGCGTCGGCTCCATAGGCGACGGCCATTTTCAGCCGCTCCATATCTCCGGCCGGTGCGAGAAGTTCAATCATTATTCTGTGTCTCCAGGAATTTATTATGCTCCTCGTAAGTCACGGAGAAGTGGTGGTAGCCGCTGGACTTGTCCAGCGCATAGAAATGGTAGGTCGTCGCCGTCGGGAAGATCGCCGCGGTGATGCTGGACATACCGGGGTTGGAGATCGGCCCGATCGGGAGACCCTGCACCTTATAGGTGTTATAGGGGCTGTCCACCTGCGTGTCCTCATAGGTCAGCGCGCCGTCAATCCCGCCGAGCGCATAGACGACCGTCGCGTCGATCTGGAGAAGCGGATAGCGATCCGGATCGAGCAGGCGGTTATAGATGACCGAGGCGATGTTGCCGCTCTCCGTCGCGCCCGCCGTCTCCTTTTCGATCATGGAGGCGACGATGACGACGTCGTAGAAGCTCAGCTCATGCGCCTGAATGAACGCCTCGTCGTAGCCGAAGTTGCGCATCCAGTTGCCGACGCGCTCGTTGAGGCTGACCAGCTGCTTCTGCGCATTGTCCGTGATCTTGCGGTCAAAGTTGGAAAGCAGGCGGTTGATGACGCGCTCCGGCTCGTCGTTGAGGTAGAAATCGTAGGTGTCGGGGAAGAGGAAGCCCTCAAGCCGGTTGGCCGCGCCATAGGGCAGTCCCTCCAAGAACCAGTAGTCAAAATAGGTCGACGCCGCGCAGACCTCCAGCGCTTTCTGCGAGCAGACGCCGTTCTTTTCCATCAGGGCAAAGATCTGCGCGCTGTTCGCGCCTTCCGGTATCATGACGCGCACCGTCTCGCGCTCGGCCTTGGTTTCGACCATGGCGTTGACCAGCGCGTGATAGTCGTAGTTATAGTGGATGGTATATGTGCCCGGATCCATTTTGTCCGAGGACTTTGTGAACTTGCAATAAAACTTGAAAAGCGAGGGATACTTGATCACGCCGTTGTCGCAGAGCATCTGCGCGATGTCACCCACGCTGTCGCCCTCGTTGATCGTCACGGTCAGCTCGTCGGGCGACCGATGGAACGCAAGCACATCCTCCGCCGCCTCCCATGCGCCGTAGCCCGCGCCCACGCCGATCAGGCCGACAATGACGACATAGAGCACGATCTTCACAAACAGCGGCAGGATACGCCGCGGGGCGCTCTTCGTTCTTGGCCGTTTGGAGGGCAGGTCGCAGTTGCCGCGCTCCTTTTTTAGCTGCGCTTCCTCACGCGCGAAGCGCTCCGTCTTGTCGCCCTCCGGCGGCTCCGTCTGCTCCTCCTGCGGCGCGTTATACTCGCCGTAGTCGTCAAACGCGTTGCCGAAATCCGGCTCAAAGTCCGCATACGGCGTGGGCGCGGCAGGCGTCTGCGCATCGGGCTGCTCCGGCACGGTATCGGCAGGCTCCGCCTGCTCCTCCGGCACGTCGCCGAGCTGCTGTCTCGTCTCCTCGATCAGCCGGTCAATATCGTCAAATTCGGGAAAATCCGGATCGTTTCTGTTCATAGTTTTCCTCCTCAGCGGTAGACAGCCCCCGCCGCGACCGCCTCCGCCGTCTGTTTATCGCGCAGCACCTCAATGAGCTTGAGCGCAAAGTCAAATGCCGTTCCCGGCGCGCGGCCGGTGATCACGTTGCCGTCGACGACCACGCTTGCCTGACAGGTGCGCGCGCTGCCCATCATCGCCTCGCAGCCGGGGTAGCACGTGGCCATTCTGCCGTCCGTGATGCCAAGCTCCGCCAGCACCGTCGGCGCGGCGCAGATCGCGGCGACCAAGCGCCCTGCCTCATACTGCCCACGCAACGCGTCCAGCACGGGTTTGCAGCCGCGAATGGACGCGACGCCGCCCAGCCCGCCGGGCAAAACGATCATCTCCGCGTCAGAAAAATCGGTCTGCTCCGCGACGCACTCGGCGCGCACGGTAATGCCGTGGCCTCCCGTGATCTCCGTCCCGCCGACGCCCGCAAACCGGACGCTCAGTCCGGCGCGGCGCAGCAGGTCGCAGGGGATCACCGCCTCGGCCTCCTCAAACCCGTTTCCAAGGATGATATAGATCATTTCTCCACCTCCAGCAGGGGCTGCACCAGCGCAAAGATCTCGTTGTGAATGTCCTCGATGCCGCGCATTTTTCCGTCGCGCGCGCAGTTGATGATCGTCCAGTGGTAGTGGTCGGCCGCCTGCAAGCCGGTGCTGCGGCACAGGCGGAGATAATCCATATTCTGCTCGTGGATGTCCGCGTGCTCGCCCGTGCGATCCTCGCGGCGGCGGAGCATCTGGCCGGTCAGTTCGGTGGGGACATCCAGATATATGACGACATCGGGCTTGGGAAGTTCCATATGGTGGTATTCAAAGTCATACAGCCAGCGGAAGAACGCCTCGCGCTCGCCCTCGGGCAGCTTGGAGGCCTGATGCACGGCGTTTGACGTCGTGTAACGGTCCGAGAGCATCAGTCCGCCGTTTTTATAGTATTCCCCCCACACCTTGCGATATGACGCAAAACGATCCACCGCATAGAAGGTGGAGGCGGCATAAGCGTTGACATTGGAGGGCTTCGCGCCGAACTCGCCGCCCAGATACATCCGGATCAGCGCCGAGGACGGCTCGGAGTACTGCGGAAATACCATCGTGCGGAAATCGATCTGCATCGTCTGCAAGCGCTTTGTCAGCAGCTTGAACTGCGTGGACTTGCCGGAACCGTCGGTTCCCTCAAAAACGATCAATCTTCCCATGGGATCATCCCTTCCATCTTTTTTTCAGTGCCGCGAACACGAACTTGGGCAGGCGGAGCATCCGTCCGAAACGGCGCGGCTCCCTGATCAGGCGATAGAGCCACTCGAGCTGGAGCCGGATCATCCATTTCGGCGCGCGCTTTACCGTGCCCGCGATGCCGTCGAGCGTGCCGCCCAGACCGATCATCAGCCGGACATTCAGCTCCCCGCAATGGTCGTGCATGAAGCGCTCCTGTTTCGGCGCGCCCAGACAGACGAACACAACATCGGCGCGCGCGTCATTGATCGTGCGCACGGCGTCCACGTCGTCGAGGAAATAGCCGTCCGCCGTGCCGCAGATGATGAGCGACGGATGCTTCTGCCGCATTTTTTCCGCCGCCGTCTCGGCGATCCCGGGCTTGCTGCCCAAAAGGAAGAGGCGGCTCCCCTCTTCTTCCAAAATGCCCAGCAGATTCTGCGCAAAGTCGATGCCCGCGACCTTCTGCTTCAGCGGCGTTTTCAGGATTTTTGCGCCGAGTACCACGCCCGCACCGTCGGGCAGGACAAGGGACGCCTCGTTCAGGATCGCGCGGAACGCCTCGTCGTGCAGCGCCTCATAGGCCATTTCCGCATTCGGCGTGACGCAATAGGCCGCGCGCTCGCCGCGCAGCAGCTCCCGCCCGCGCGCAAGCGCCTCGTCCATGGTGACATTATCGTAAAGTACGCCCAGAACGTCTGTTTTCATGCGCATACCTCTTCCATTTTAGTTTAGATCATTGTACCACAATTCTCCAGATTTGTCTACGTTTACGCGCATTATTTCACAACCGCGCCGCCTCCGCATACAATGTTGTGAAAGCAACTTTCTGCTTGAGCGGCTGCCGCGCTTCTCAGCGGCCCGTTTGAAAGATCTTTCGGGAGGTTTTTTTATGCCAGACAATGTAAATACAGCACCCGTAGCGTCGCCGCGGCAGCCTGTCTGCATCCATACAAATCAGATCGTGGACTCCTGCCTCGACAAAGACTGCGTGGAGGATCTGCGCGTCTATCTGACCGTGGAATCGCAGGCGGCGCTCAACACCGCCGCAGGAGCAAAGCCCCGCTGCGCGGAGCTGCTCTACGCGAACGTCAGCGTGGAATCGCTTGCCTACAAAGCGGGCTTTTACGCCGTTGACATTACTTTCTACTATCGCATCCTCAGCGACGCCCTGCCCGGCGGCCTGCGCCCGACTCCTTTGGCAGGTCTTGCCGTGTTCACCAAGCGCGTCGTGCTTTACGGCGGCTGCGGAAGAGCCAAAATGTTCCGCAGCAGCGACACGCTGCCCGCACCCGACGCCCTGCTGCATCTGGATCGCCCCGTGGCCGTCGTGGAAGTGCTCGACCCGATGATCCTCTCCGCACAGGTGCGCGAGGTGTGCGAGTGCAAGCGTGAGACCGAGGTGACGACCCTGCCGGACAGCATCGTAAAGGCGTTTGGAGAAGATCTCGTGCTGACGGGCGAGACGCGCCGCCTCTATGTCACGCTGGGGCAGTTCTCCACCGTCCGTCTGGAGCGCGACACGCAGCTCTCCGTCGCGGACTGCGACTACTGCGCGCCGACGCGAGAATGCTGCGACGAGGAATGCTGCGAGGAGGATCCCTGCGAGCTGTTCAGCCGCATCGACTTCCCCATGCGTGCCTTCTTCCCCGAGAGTGCGCCGCCCTGCAAGCAGCAAAACTGCGGCGGCTGCCAGAACTGCGGATAACCTGCAAAAACAGGGACGGGATGGCGCGCCATCCCGTCCCTCAGACTGCCAAAAAAGTCCGTAACCGTCAAAATAATTTAACTTTATATAAGCGAACTGACTAAGGGGATGCAATGCAGGCAACAATTCGTTTTCAAACTTTTACAGGTTAAAAGCAGATTGATTTTCAATAATTTTGACTTACGTCGCAACTCACGCCTTAGCGTATCTCTATACGCCGACAGGCGTGAGTTGCTCGTCTTCCAAACCTTTTTGGCCGTCTCCATTTTATTCTTCAGGCAGTGCGGCAAGTGCGCGCTGACAAAAGGCGCGGTATTCCTCCACCACGCTCTGCGGAAACACAACGCTCGCCCTGCCGCCGAAGCCCGCGAGCCAGCCCAAAAACATGGGCGAGACGGAAACCTCCGCCGTAAAAGTGAAGTGCGACGCGTCCTGCGCGATGAGCATCACGTCTCTGCCGAAGCGGTCGACAACAACGCCTGCAAGCGCGTTTTCAAACCGCAGCTTCACACGCTTCGTCTCGCCGCGGAACATACCGAACACTTTTTTGGAATAAGACGCCGGATCGAACTTGCGCACGGCGTCCACCGCCTCGCGCTTTTCCCCCGTCAGCGTGATGTGCGACATTTTGTCCACGCGGTAGTGCGTCAGGCCGTGCGCGCCGCCGTAGGCGACAAGATAGTAGTTCTCGTCGTCCCAACAGAGCGCGAGCGGGCTGGTCTCATAGAGGTCGGGACGTTCATGCCGCTTCAGATCCACGCCCCAATCGGAATAGCGGAAGGTGACGCGGCTGTTTTTGGCGATTGCCTCGTGCAGCAGATCAATATTGTCCAAGCTGGCATCGTTCTCGTTTTTGAGGCGGCCGGAGACGACGACCTGACGGCGCAGCAGCTCCTCCTCGTGGCTGCTCGAAAGCGCCGCCAGCTTCCGGATCAGCTCCATGGAGCGGCGCTCGGTCAAAAAGCGGCTGGACTGCACGGCGTCGACCAAGAGCTTCAGCTCGGACAGCTCAAAGTCCCTCTGCTCCACGTAATAGCCGCTGGGTCTTTTTCTCCGGTGCAGGATCTTCACGCCGTATTCGTTCAGCACCCGAATATCGTCGTAAATGCTCTTGCGCTCGGCGCGGATCCCCTTGCTCTCCAGATAGTCCACCAGCGCGGCAACGCTTGCCGGATGCCCCGCGTCCGTGTTGCGGCACAGATAGTCGCGTAGATAAAGGAGCTTACACTTTTGATCTTCCGATCTTGCCATATCCCCAGCCTCCCTTCATTTTCCATGATAACACAAAAGGACGCAGAACGCAAGGCACGCGCTTTACACTTGACGATTTTGGTAGTTCGTGGTATGCTGGGGATACTATGGGGGAAAGGAGCGCTTCCATGAAGCTACACAACAACGAAAAGTATGTCAAAGCAGGGATCACCGCGTTTTTGGTCGTTGTCGCCTCTGTGATCTTCATCGTGGTGTTTACCAATCTGCGCGGGTGCTACGAGCTGTTTTTGACCCTGACCGACATTCTCTCCCCGCTGCTCTACGGTTTCCTGTTTGCCTACCTGATGTACCCGATCGCGCGCGAGGTACGCCGCCGTCTTCCCCCGCTCTTGAGCAAGACGAAACTCTCGCAGGCGCGCATACAGAGCATTACCCGCGTTGCGAGTATTGTCGTCGCACTTCTGGTCTTTCTTGCCTGCTTCTATGCGCTCATTGCCCTGATCGTTCCGAACCTCATCACGAGCCTGCAGGAGCTGCTGCAAAGCGACCGTCTGGATCGCTACTATCAATCCATCAGCAAGTGGTTTACCAAGCGACTCTCGAACACCTTTGTCGCCGACTGGATCGACTTTAACGAGCTTCTGAAAAAATTCAACGACTGGCTTAAGAGCATCGACCTCGGCGCATTTCTGAGCAGCCTGACCTCCTCCGTGTTCAGCGTGGTCTACGGCGTGTTTAACATCCTGCTGGGCATTGTCGCCGCGCTGTACCTTCTGATCTTCAAGGAACGGCTCACCTCGCAGGCGAAGAAGATCACCGTGGCGATCTTCCGACCGCGCCACGCCGACTTCCTCTTCGAGGTCGCGCGCCGCACCAACCGCATTCTCGGCGGATTCTTCGTCTGCAAGATCATCGACGCCTTCATCGTCGGCATCGTCACCTATATCGCAATGCGCATCATGTCCATGCCCTATGCGCCGCTGATCTCCTTCATCGTTGGCATCACAAACATCATCCCCTTCTTCGGGCCGCTACTCGGGCTGATCCCG
>OIYV01001239.1_pt1 | contig 12446 bp, 10 predicted proteins | sample 1588251 | NCBI WGS metagenome assembly OIYV01 (sample SAMN03283282) | human gut metagenome | biome: human-associated habitat; material: feces | host: Homo sapiens | place: Peru | collected 2012
GAATGGTTCCATTGCGGTATATAGTTCTCCGATTATACCTATTTTTAATTTTTCCATACTAATTCCTCTTTTCTATAATTGTGACATCCGGCATCAGGTTTGCACCGGTAGTACGATAGTCAACATAAAATAAATCTTCGTTGTAAGTCAGTCCATAATTGTCTTTCAAATATTCCAGACTTTCTGGATAGACACCTTCCACGCTGTAACAATAACTGATACTCTGGGTAATCGCATTTTCCAGAGCTTCTTTCTGACGGGTGGTAGTACTCTCTGATAAAGAAGAAATACCTGAGAGGAATAAAATCATCACAAGCAGGAACATGCATATTGGAATCAGGAGTCGGCCAGAGAAGCGGGAATGCTTTTGATACTCGAAACGATGCATAGCCAGCCCTCCTTTATATACCAGACATGATGCCCATGAGTGGAAGCATAACGGATAACAGAATGATGCCCACGATTAAAGATAAGGCCACAACCAGGGTTGGCTCTAATATGGCAAGGGCATTATTCATGCGGGTGTCGATTTCATCCTGATAAAGAGAAGAAATCTGACTCATAACCTGATCCATCGCACCTGTTTTGGAACCGATGGATGCCATTCGTGCATACACACCAGTGAAAATGCCGGAAGAGAACAGGGCAGAAGCAAGTTCTTCGCCAGAGGAAAGTTTCTCGGTGCAGGTATCAAGCTTTTGCAGAAAAAACGGATCGTCAATTAAAGCACACACCAGTTCCATACTGCGGTCAGGATTCAGTCCGCTGCTGATGGTCAGTGCCATACCGCTTGCAAAACGGCAGGCGGCAATTTCTTCGTAAATTTTCCGGATTGGACGGATACGATAGCCGAGTTTTCGGGAAAGCGCTCTGCCAGAAGCAGTACGGACCGCATAAAATCCAAATACAACAATTGCTAACAGTAAAACAGATAAGAATACCGCATATTGGCTGATAAGATTTCCCATATTCATAAGAGCGCGGGAAACACCAGTCATCTCGGTTCCTAACTGTACAAATACCTGTTGGAAGACCGGCATAACTTTAACGAGAAGTACGATGATAACAAACACCATCATTCCAATCATAACCATAGGATAGGTGACTGCACTTTTGATGGTGCGGGAAATATCAGCTTCCCGTTCATAGTGTGACTGCAAGGCTGCCATAACATCATCCAATGTACCGGTTTCTTCTCCAATGGCAGTCATATGTATCATATAAGATGGAAAAAGGTGAACGGATTCAAATGCATGAGGCAGACTTCCACTTTCGGTCATGTCATCAAGCAGGGCATGAAGAACTGCTTTTTCTTCTTCTGAAGAAGCATCCTCCAGCATAATGTCTAAACCTTCTGTGGCAGAAATTCCAGATTTTAAAATCAAAGCCATCTGTCCGCAGAAAGAAGAAAGTTCCATATTGGAAAAAGGTTTGTTGGAAAAAATTTTTTCACTCATAGAAGTCCTCCGTTCTAATGCTTATACTTGAATTACAGTTAAATAAAATGTTCATATCAATAAGAATACTTAACAATATAGTTGCTTCCATCACCAACATATTTTTTGACGGAATCCTCATCGTTGTTTGCAGCAAGAGTCGGGTCCATTAAGGACCAGTCTTTTCCGTCAAATTCAATGATATTATCTACCCATCCGGACTCGTCAAGATAGACGCTAATCCATGCATGATATGCTGTCCCTGAATATCCGACAACCAGTTTGGTTGGAATTCCCTGTGAACGCAGAAGAGCAGACATCAGAGAAGCATAGTCGAAGCAAATACCCTTGCGAGTTTTCATGGTTTCATCAATATCAGGAATATAATCAGTAGGAATATCTTCTGCAAAATCTGTATCATAGGTAATATTTTCAATCACATAATTATAAACCTGTTCTACATAGTCCAAATCATCTGCCGATTGTGCAGACAGTTCCATTCCGTATTTTACTGCTTCACTGTCCTGTGTAAACCAGACATACTGGTTTGGATATAAGAAGGGTTTGAATTCATCATTTAATGTCACAGAGATTGTCTGCGAAAAAGATAGGGCATATTTGTTGTCATATGCATGCTCGTAGACATCAATTTGATAAGTGCCATTACCCCCTGATAATGGAAAGGTTTCGTAATCACCGGGAACAAGACAGTAGGAATATAAGGTTCCGTCAGGTGTAGTGACCTGAATACGGGATTTATCAGAATCTCCCTGATATCGAACCATAAAATATCCTTCTGCAGTGTTAGATGCATCAATAGAAACGGAATCGTTTCCATATGCTTCTGTTCCACTTGCCTGTGGAGAAAGCACTTCCGTTATGGTGTCCCGTGGATTCTCCGGTGGAGAGGAATCTTCTGACTTTGTGGAAGTCTGTTTGCCCTGACATCCGGTAAGAACCGTTCCTGCTAAAAGAGAAAGAGTGAGAACAACAGCAAGCGCATATCGTAAGTGTGGAACAACAGATATCCTGTGCATATGTAGAAACTCCTTTCTCGTATGTAAAAGGCTGTTGGATATGAAAAATTTCAATCCGCAGCTTCATAGTAATCGTTTAATGTATGTTCAAAATTAAGTGTAAAGTATTACCTGCCATATCAGGAACGTAGACATCTAAATCTGTTTCCAGATAGAGAAAGATAATGCAGTCATTTTTCTTGTCATAAGAATATGGTTTCACAGAATTACCATCGGAATCATTTGCGGTAATATGCTCATAGTCAATACCAGAGATATCGTCACTGACATAAAGATAAACCAATTCTCCTTTGTGCACGCTGGATTGGTATACAGGGTGTTTGGTGTCTATAGTATCTATTTCGATAGTTTCTGTATGGACTTGGTTGTTTATCAAAGTTACAGATACCTGCATTACTCCGTTTTCTGTTGGCTCAATAGAAAATGTCTGGCGTTCTGTCTGAGAAACAGGGACAGATTTTCCATTTAATTCAGCCATTACACTTTTGACTGGAAACGGTGTATCTAGTGCAAAGGTATAGACTGGTGGATAAGAGGATGTTTCTGTGTCAAGTGTTACGGTAAAATCCGGATAAATAAATAAAAATGGCACCAGTGCAAATAAAATCAGGGTTGCAATTAAGATATATTTCTGAAATGCAAAACGTTCTTTTCTATAATTACTGTATGAGATTAAAACATCCAAAGGAATCGAATTCGGCTCAGTCTGGCATGCCTCGAAAATATTCTGAAGCATTTGGTTTGCCAAATCCTGACTGAGTTCAGGAACCCGGTTCTTTTTTGAAAAAGGAAAGTTCATTGGCTGTGCTGCCTCCTTTAAACATTCATAATCTGATGAAGCCGCTTCCGACCCAGATTTAAATAACGTCTGACAGAACTATGGCTGATATGCATCATTCTGGCGATTTCCCGGTTCGTCATGTGGTCACAGTATTTCATAAGTATGATCTGGGATTCGCTAAAAGGAAGATTTAAAATTCTTCGAATCGAATACTGGTTTCCATCAATAGATACCAGCGATGCTTCAAAATTTCCGAAGATATTATTTTGTTTTCTTCGAATTAAAAAACAAGTCTTATATCCTATTTGATGTAACTGAGCCAGAAAAAGAGCTGGGTCTGGCAGAGCGCGAATTTCTTTTAAAGACTGTATATAAGTCTGCTGGAGGGCATCCTGAGCGAGATATTCGTCTCCTAAATATTGGTATGCAAATGCATACTGCTCCTGATAAGTAGCTGCGTATAATTCGGCAAATGCATCACTATGCCCGTTTTGCGCCTGAATAACTAGACGGGAAATATATTTGTAATCCAGTTTTGCCATAATTACAACACCTCTTTATCGGAATATCCACCATTTACCGGGGGTGTATTTTGGCTAATGCGTTTGAAAGAAAGCGCAATTAAGTCAGTAACAGTAGGTGCGGAATCACCGTCATGGAATGCAATTCCGTATTGATACTCAATTGGATATACATTCGCTATGTTGTTGTGTTCTGCTACTTTCCGCTCTACCCGGGCAAGAAAGATATCAATTTTGGCGCGGTCTGTGTCTTCGAACAATGCAATGAACTTATTGCCGCCATTACGTCCAACAAAACATAGATTTAAAGAGGTCATTCGTAAAATATTAGAAAAATCACGAATGAGAATATTTCCCTGAATATGTCCATAATCCCTGTTAATGTCAGAAATATTTGTCAAGTCGAACATGACACAGCCCATATTTTCAGGAAGGGGATGGTCTAAATATTTTTCAATAATAGCGTCGCAACTGAAACGGTTGGCAATTCCTGCCACTGGGTCAGAGTGAACGGCATAGTTCAATTCCCGGAAATCCTTTTTCCAGGAAGACAGCAGGCTGAAATCAAGAAAAATAAAAAGAAACGAAATAAAAAGCACCAGCCATAAGAGTCCACAAATCAATCGGACTCTGGAGTCGGCAGCAATCATATGGTAAAGCTCTGGATTCAAAAGAATCAGACCGGCGCAGATAAGCGCCACTATAATAAACACAATTAATTGAATGGTTTTGGCTATATCAAGTTTCTTCATGCAATACACTCCTTGCCTGCATCATATATTGCATTCATTATAGCATAGATTTATTTTAAAACTCAAAAAAATATGGGAATTCACGAAAAAGTTACAAAATTTTAGCTAAAAAATTTATATGAAAGGGATGTAACCTTGACTTTATAAATGGGGTAAAGTAGAATTTAATCAAAGAAGTAAAGACAGTGAAAAACGAATGGTATACTTACATAATAAGTAATATAAGTAGGAAAGGGATTTGGAAATGAGCGAACGTATGGAGGTTCTCAGAGCGTGGATGCTAGGGAAAGAAGAAGTCACCTATGGGGACAAATTAATTCTATTAGGTCGTAACAACACGACAAAGGCAGCAAAGCTTCTGCTGATTCTCTTGCATAGCGGTGAAGAGGGAATCCCTAGAACGAGGCTGATGGAAGAACTTTGTGGAAGAGAAGATATGGTGGATGCAGCGAATAATCTTCGTGTTACTGTGCACAGATTAAAAAAAGCGTTGGCAGAAGAGGGTCTTCCTGCATATGATTATATTGTGTCAAAAGGCGGGGTTTACAGATGGACAGCACCGATGAAGACGGAAGTAGATGCGCTGGAATTTCGCAGACTGGTAGAAGCTGGAGAAGCGGAACCAGATGTGGATAAGAAAGCAGAAGTACTGGAAAAAGCCTGTAGAATGTATCAAGGTGAGTTCCTGCCGAAGTTATCTACGGATGAATGGGTATTGATTGAAAGTGCACAATATAAGAAACTATATGAGCGGTCATTGGAATGGCTTTGTACTTATTTAAAAGAGCGGGAAGATTATGAGAAGGTGCTCGAATTGGTGGACGTAGCATGCCGTCTGTATCCATTTGATGAATGGCAGGCTGAGAAGGTAGAGTGCTATATTGAACTTGACCGTTATGAAGAAGCCATGAAGGAATATGAGAACACGGCTAAACTGTTGTTTGATGAACTTGGAGTAACGCCATCTGAAAGAATGATGAAGCAGTTTGATGCGATGAGTGAACGAATCAGCAGCAGACCACAGCTTTTACATGAGATTAAAGAGGGACTTCAGGAAGCAGAAGATGATGAGCTGGGAGCATTTTATTGCACTGCACCAAGCTTCCGCGACGCATATCGGATGATGCGACGGAATATGGAAAGAAATGGACAATCGGTGTATATTATGCTCTGCAGCATTACAGATGGAAAAGGACAGTGCATGAAAGAATGTGCTAAGCTGGACCAGATGTCGGAAGTTTTGTTCCAGGCAATTAAAGAGTCTTTGCGGAAATGTGATTCATTTACAAAATATAATCCGGCGCAGTTCTTAATTATGCTTACAGGAATTAATGAAGAGAATTGTCATCTGGTGGCAGAACGTATTGCAAATTCATTTGCAAGAGAACACAAGACGTGGGCGAAACGACTTACGTGTACGGTTTCTTCTTTATATGAATGTGATTTAAAATAGCGGAAAAGGGGAAGGATAATGGAACATCAGGAGTTGCAGCACATGAATCTATCTGCCCCCAATCTAATCGTGGTATGCGTGGATCAGACGGAGAACGGCGATATTGGAGGAAGATTTTATCATTGCTACGGAAAAGAACCGGTAGTGTTCAGCAGCATTATAGAATTAATGACAAAAGCTGATCGGTTCTTTGATGAGATTGCTTTTCCTCAGGCATCGACTGAAACAAGATGTTTTGTGGAAAAGAAGAAAGAAACGGAAAGAAGAGCATATAATAGAAAACGACCAGAGCGCACAGTGGATGTAGAAGAGTTACTCAGCCATAGGGGTAAGAGAGAAAGCTTCGCAATCTGTGTTAAGTTCCGACAGAAATCTACATGGCAGGGAGAATTGGTCTGGCTGGAAGAGGAAAAGAGAGTTTCTTTTATGAATATGCTGGAATTACTAAGACAAATTGATAAAGTACTATTATTAAGAGAAGATGCCTGATAATCTATGAAAATAGATTTCAGGTATTTTTCTGTTCGTGAGGAATGAGACGGGAAAGTATTACAAAGTGAAAAGATTGATTAAAAATAATTAAAAAAATTAATGAAAATAACACGGTGTAATGCTTTTTGTAATAGGTTATAAAATATAATAAAAGCACAATAGAAATTGTATAATAAAATCAGCAAATAGATGAGAAAAAAACACACAATAACTTCATACTATTAATTATTGAATGATTTATAATAATGATTTATAATGAAGGGGATTTTAAGGGAGCGATGTAAATTGTGAGACAAGGAAAAGGAAAAGACACGAATACATTTATTGTTAAGATTGTAAATCAACAAAATGAAACTTGGCAAGGCAGCGTCACTTGGATGGAAGAGCAAAAGGTGCAGAATTTTAGAAGTGCATTGGAACTGCTGAAGCTGATAAATGGAGCACTGGAGGAAGATTCCGGAGCGGAAGGAGGAAGCCATGAAAAGTAAAACGTTAAAAAGATGTATCGCTATAATGCTTTGCATGGTCATCGTGTTGAGCGGAAGCGGATATCTGCTGGCAGAAAGTTTACAAGAGGGAAGAGCAGATATTGGAACCGAGGTACAGTCGGAAGAAGGAACAGCAGAGGATGAACAGCAGGCTACTGATGAAGGAACCGTGGAAGTAGAGGTTCCGAAGGAAGAAGAACAGGAGAACACGGAAGCAACTGCGAAAGAAAATACTGAGGCAGAAGCAACTACGAAAGAAAATACTGAGGCAGAAGCAGAAACTCCGGCGGTGGAAAATGCAACAGAAGAACCGAAAGAAGCAGAAGCACAGCCGATTCTCCAGCTTACATATGAAGATGATAAAGTGAAAGTAACAGTAGATGCGGTAGAAGCTGGAAATATTCCGGATGGAGCAAGTCTTTCTGTTACACCAATCGAGAAAAAAGAAATCACAGCTTCTATGAGTGCTGATGAAAAAGCAAAAGCAGAAGAAATCAACGAACAGTACGATTTGACAGAACAGAAGCTTCAGGAAAAGGCTGAAAATGAAACCTATGATATCGCCGGATTCCTTGCTTACGATATTACTTTTGTAGATGCAGATGGAAATAAGCTTGAACCAAACGGAGACGTAAAAGTTTCGATGAAATATAAGCAGGCTGAAATTCCAGAAGAAGCAAAGCAAGTATTAACTGAGAATGATGCCTCCGCATTAGATGTAACAGTAATGCATCTGGAAGAAGATGAGCAGGGCGAAGTCAAAGAAGTTGTGGATATGGTTGCTGATGAGAATGAGACAGCAGAAGTAGAAACAACATCTTTGATGAAAGTAAAAAAAGCAGAGTTTGTGACAGACAGTTTTTCTATATTTACATTGACCTGGCAAAATAATTTTGACAATTCGGTTTTGCAAGAGCATCTTGTAGATTATGAACAAACTGATGGATTACGACTTGTTGATGATATTGTAAATACAGGTGCCCTAAAGGCTGAATATTCAGTGGAAGAAGGAAATGAACCAACAACAATTACTTCTTATATATGGTATAGAGGTGATGCGAAAGATGGTAATTATACAGAAGTTGGCAAGGTAAATTATCAGGGAGGCAAATCTAATCTTTCTGAGGATGGAACGGAACTTTATCCGGCATTTGATAATGGAGCACGTAAATGGTATAAAGTAAAAGCCACCTTATCTAATGGAACAGAAGTGGAAGCTGGACCTGTTCAAGTGGTCTATTATAATGAACTTGAGAATGGAAGTTTTGAAACACCAGCGGTATATGAGCGTTTTTTCAATTACCAGTGGTCAAATAATAATTATGCACAGAATAATGGGGTTTGGCAGACAACAGGCACAGGCACAGGCACAAAGAGTGGTAGCGATATTGAGATTGTTCGAAAAGGAGCTTCGGGAGGACAATCAGCATATAGTTGGAATGGTGATTGGAATAATGCAGCTGTTGATGGTAATCAATTTGCAGAATTGAATTGTGAAGCGGCAGGTGCATTGTATCAAGATGTGCTTACTATGGAAGGAACGCCATTGAATTATTGGCTGTCACATAGGGCAAGGGGATCATATCGAGATGCAAACTTAGAATATGATACGATGTTCCTTGTTATTATGCCGACTAAAGATGCACGGGCGTTAATTACTCAGACGGATTTGGAAAATTATTTGAGTAGAAAGGGTGTTGACTGTACTGTAACAGATACTAGTGTGCAGGATACAATTGTATATAATGAAAATGGAGTATTAGTTGTAAGAATTACGAGTAATGATCAGAATTGGCATAACCTAAGTAAGACACTTGCATATACTCCGACGTCAAGTTTAACAAGGTTTTTCTTTATGTCTGGTAAGACAGCATCTGGAAACAATACTGTTGGTAACTTCCTCGACAAAGTAGGATTTTCACAAACATTACCACCAGTAGCAGACGATGAATTTTCAATTCAAATTGAAAAGGAATTCAGAGGTCTTGGAAATGAAGATATTAACAGAGTAAAAAATGCAATCCAATTTGAGATTACAGCAACAAAAGATGGAAAAGAACTTAGTGAAAGTGAAGTAAGAGATTTATTTGGAACAAATGTAATCTCTGGCCAGAGTATGGTTCAGACAGCAGATGGAACGCTTGTATATCCAATTGCAAATAAGAGGATTGGAATAAACGATAGTTATCAGGTGACTATTACAGAGAAAAATGCGGGGGTAGATGGATATAAACTTGAAGCTTCTGCACAGACGAAGGTCTCTGAGGGAAATGGAGAACCGACAATAACAGAAGGCACTGTAATTACTGAACTAAAAGGTAAAGTGACAGCAACTGTAACATTTACCAACAGTTACGAGGCTGCGAATTATAAGAAGGTTAACTTCACTAAAGTATGGGATGACAATGGAAATTCCTTTGGAACTAGACCAAGTAGTTTGGATGTTACTTTACATGCAAGTATCGTGGTAGAAGAAGATGGAAGAAATGTTGAAAAAACTTTAGATGATTTAACACAAACAGTAAGATTAACATCGGACAATGCTGCTTCAGATAATAAGAATATATGGAAATATTCTTGGAATGTACCTGTATATCACGTATACAACGGAGTAAAGGTTAAGATTCAGTATCGTGTAACAGAAGGCGAAATTAACAGCGATTATGTATACAAGTCACCAACAAATGGAACTGCTGTTGCAGGAGATGGGAACGATTATAACTATACAAATTTTGATGATGTAAAAACGGATGGAGATGCAGCAACAACTGCAAAAGGAGCGGCTGTTAAAAAGCAGACTTATAATATTTTACTGAAAACAAGCGAGCTTCTTGCAAATCCGATATCATTGGTTGCAAATGATAATGAGAAATCTGATTTAGGTGAACCGGCACACAATAAGTATATTGAATACAATGCAAGCACCGGAGAGTATACTTTAAATCTTGATGTGACTGGAGCCAAAGGGGATACTCCGGGAGTTGATGTATTGTTTGTGGTTGATACATCAGGTAGTATGGGTTATGGATATAACAACTTGTTGCCGACTGTAAAGAGTCTGCTTACAAATAGTACAACAGGTATTATTGACAGAATTTTTGCAAAAGATGGCAATGTGAATTCGGTAGCCATGGTATCATTTTCAAGTAAACAGAATACTATACCGACTGCCTGGTATCAAACTTCAGACAAGGAAAGTTTCAAACAAAAAGTTAATAGTTTATCTGCGACAGGAGGAACTAACTGGACATCTGCAATGATGAGTGCTTCTAGTTTGTTATCGCAGAAAAACAGCAGTAAGAATGAAAAAGTTGTGATTTTCCTGTCAGATGGCGAACCTACTTATAGTGTTAATAATTGGGGTCAGCAAACGGGAAATGGAAGTTACACATACGACAGTTATTATACAGATGCTGTGAATCAAGTTAAAGGATCTTCTTCGTTAAGTCGTGCAAAAATATATTCTGTATATTTGACATCAGATACAAAGGAAGGAATGGAGACATTTTCGGATAAGTTAAATAATTCTGAACTTGTAGATGGAACAGACCTTACTGCTGCCTTGAATACAATCCTGAGCAAAGTAATTCCTACTTACAAAAATGTGGCTATTACAGATACACTCAGCACTTATGTAGACTTTGCAGAAAGCAATCCTGCTATTACAGTTACTAAGAAGAATGCAGCAGGAACTGTAGTGTTGGATTCTTCTCAATACACAGTAAATGTAACAGGCAAACAGGTAACAGTTGAATTACTTCATGGTGCTTCGTTAGAGGATGGAGCAACTTATACAATAAGCTTTAAGGTAAAACCATCCGAAGCTGCGAACAGTTATTATAATAGTCATAATGGTGAATATCCACATACAGGTGATGCAGGAACCGGAAGTACAAGTGCAGGACAAAAAGGATTTTATTCGAATGACTTCAATCAGACAAAAGTTACTTATGAAATAGATGGAACAACAGGAAGCAAGAGTGCAACATATCCGAAACCAGTTGTTCAAGTAACAACACATAAGCTTTCATATGAAAAAGTTTGGAATAAGCCTGATGGTATAGACATTCCGAAAGGTTCTGATGATAAAGACATTTCTGTAGAATTAACTGTAACTTATACAGATGGAACACAGAATACTATCACATTAACAGCACCTGATTATAAATGTGAAGAAACTGTTTCAGTTAATAAGAAGATTGCTAGTGTAACAGAGAAACCAGTTGATGGATATACAGCATCTTATGATATAACAACAGATGGAACAAAAGCAATAGTAACTAACAGTTATTCTAAAATTACATCAGGTTCTATCAAAGTTGTAAAACAATGGGAAGGAAATGGACCTGAGACTCCTCCAATTAGCGTAAGCTTATGGCAAAGTGCAGATAACGGATCTGCAGTCCAGTATGGCGAGACCATTACACTTAGTGATGATAATAACTGGCAGTATATTTGGGCTGATTTGCCAACGCAGGAAGGAAACGGAAGCAATTTAGTTCATTACACATACGCAGTTCGTGAGGAAAATATTCCTGTAAATTATTCAAGTAATATTACTTACAAACCTGGTGAACCTGGTAGTGATATGACTATTGCAACGATTACAAATCTTTATGATTCAAACTGTAAAGATGAAAATTATTACGTTGCCAATGTACTTCAGAAAGAACAGTGGACAATGAATAAGATTTGGCAGGATGAAGTTGATAACAGTAGTCGACCAGAAAATCTTGATGTTACAGTAAATGGTATGACATTTACATTAAGCGGAACAACTGATACTTGGTCTAAGACGGTAACAGTGCTTAAGAAAAAGAATGTATCATATGAAGCAAATGAAGAGTTGACGAGTGATTCATATGAACAGGTTAGTAAAGTTCTTAATCCATCAGATACAGGAATGGATGTTACCTTTGTGAATAAGTTGAAAACAAAATCAATAGCTTTGCTTTTACGCCCGGTCTTTCAAACATTTGGGACGCTTCTGAAGATTTTGTCGGAGACGCAACGCTTTGCACGGCGACATTCACCGTTTTAAAAACAGCTGCCGCAGGCGACTATGAAATTAAAATTATCTGTAATTCGGCGGGTGGCTCGGATGCGGACGGCAATTTGGTGGAGGTTACTCCCGAAACCACAACGCCCGCAGAAGTTACCGTCAAGCTTCCTCCGGTTGCGGTTAAAAGCGTAAAGCTTGACAAAACGAGCGCTTCAATGTTTGTCGGTGAAACCCTCAAGCTTAATGCAACCGTTTCGCCCGACAACGCAACAAACAAAGACGTAACCTGGAAGAGCAGCAATGCTTCGGTTATTTCGGTTGACAAAGACGGCAACGTTAAGGCTCTTAAAGCGGGTGAGGCAACAATAACCGCCACAGCCGACGGTAAGTCCGCTTCGTGCAAAATCACGGCAACCGTTAAGCCCTGCGACCACGCTGACAAAACAAAATTTGATGCGTGCGTTCGCAGGAGAGGGACAGGCGC
>OIYV01001243.1_pt1 | contig 12415 bp, 11 predicted proteins | sample 1588251 | NCBI WGS metagenome assembly OIYV01 (sample SAMN03283282) | human gut metagenome | biome: human-associated habitat; material: feces | host: Homo sapiens | place: Peru | collected 2012
CATCGGGGGACTTCCGGAGAGGTTTTCTGGGCAGAGGGCGGCACGGAGTTCTGCATAGCGGGCGCGGCAGGCAGTGAAGTAATGCTTGTGGAGGCGGCCACGGATATGGCAAAGGCGGAAGAATATGCTGCGTGGCTGAAAGAAGAGAACGGCATCCTGTGGGAACAGGGCGGTGTCGAGCTCAGCGCGGTTAACGAAAAATAAAGGGAACACGATACGGAACACTCCTCCATGAAGAGAGCGGAAAACCGTGAGGCCCTGCGAAAGACTGAAGTGATAAAATGGCAGACACGAAAGTGCCTGCCATTTTATCATGCTACGCAGCTCTACCGCATCATGACCACCAAGCCCGAAGAAACCGTACAGAACTAAGGAGGATTTTGAATATGGATAAGAACTTCAACCTTGAAAACGCCAAGAGCCTCATCGCAGAAGCCAGCGGTGTTCCCGTGAATACCACGTTCGGCAGCATCACCAAGCCGATTGACCTTCTGCTTGAGGTCATCGACATGAGCGCCGATCTCATTGCCCTCATCCACGAGGAAACCGAGCTGAAAAAGCATCATCGCGCCTACCTCCATGTTCATGAGGAACTGGAGGACTGCGCCGATGAGATGGCAGAGCGTATGCAGGAGATTTTCGACGAGACCACTGACTGCGTGATCGGACTGATGAAGGATGTCCACGAGACCTTCCGCATCCGTAAGCAGAAGGCGACGGAGGACGATGCCGATACCGTCACCATCGCAAAGGAAGACTACGAGACCATGATCGACGATCTGCTCACGATGTCCGAAATCATTCAGTGCGTCGCAGATATGCGCACGCAGGATGTGAAGGCAATCCGTGAGTTCGGCAAGTTCGTCCCCGCCTTTGCCGCCTTTGAGAAGAACCGCCTGAGCCTCTATCGTGAGGCGGCGAAGGAAGCCGAGGAAATCTTCGACCGCTGGGCGGACGAGATTGACGATCTCGACGAGGACTTCATGGAAGATGAGGACTACGAGCCGGACGAGTATTACTCCGACTGATGCCCATTGAAATGTTGTCGGGTTTTACAGCCAACATTTCAATGGAAACACAAATCCAAAAGAACAGGAGGTACACCACCATACAACTTGACATCATTCATACCGGCGATTGCCTTGAAATCCTGAAAACCCTGCCCGATGACAGCGTTCATTGCTGTGTGACATCCCCTCCGTATTACGCGCTCCGCGATTACGGCATGGAGGCTCAGATCGGCAGAGAGACAACGCCGAAGGAATATATCTCGCGCCTGACGGAAGTGTTTACCGAAGTCAGGCGCGTTTTGCGTCCGGATGGAACGCTCTGGCTGAACATCTCGGACACCTACGCCGGAAAGGGCAATCAGGGCGATTTTATTGACCCCAAAAACCCCAACGGCAGAAACGGTCAGGCTGTGGCTCTCAACAACAAGGTTGAGGGCTGCAAGCCGAAGGACATGATCGGCATTCCGTGGATGCTGGCTTTTGCCCTCCGCGATACCGGCTGGTATCTGCGCAACGACATCATCTGGATGAAGGATAACCCCATGCCGGAGAGCGTCAAAGACCGCTGCGCCCGCTGCTATGAGCATATCTTCCTGTTCTCCAAGTCGAAGAAGTATTTCTTTGACTACAAGGCAATCTCCGAGCCGATTGCCCCTGCAACGGCAGAACGCCTCAAGCGCGGCATGAAGGGCGGCAACAAATACGGAAAGCCCGTTCCCGGTCAGCCTCAGCCGCAGTCCATTAACCGCCCCCGTGAGCACGGAGAGATCAAGGATTGTGACATCAATCCGCTCCGCAACAAGCGCGATGTCTGGAAGATCAACACCGTCCCCTTCAAGGGCGGTCACTATGCCGCCTACCCTCCAAAGCTGGTTGAAACCTGTCTTCTCGCCGGTTGTCCAGAAGGCGGCATTGTGCTTGACCCGTTCATGGGAAGCGGCACAACCGGCATGGTTGCCGCGCAGATGGGGCGGCATTTTGTAGGCGTAGAGCTGAACCCTGAATACACCGAGCTTGCCTACAAGCGGATTGGAGGTGAAATCTGATGTCCAAGGAACCGGAACTCAAAGCCCGCGACAAGGTGGTCGTGCGGATGACGCGGGAAGGCGCGGTTGAGGAAAACCTGACGGCTGGCACCGAGCAGCGTGTGTCAAAGCGGCTGGAAGATGCCGAGCTGGTGAAGCCCGCTGAGACAGCCAAGCCTTCCGAAGCCCTTTCTGCGGAGGAACAGAAAAAGGTGCAGATGCGCCGTCAGCAGCGTCAGTTTCAGGCGGAACACGCCGAGAATAATGACACACAGCCGCCCTCGGAAACGTCCGTCACAGAAGAGAAAAGGACAGAAAATCCACCCCAGAATGTACCCGAACCGCTGCCCACGGAAACGCCGTTCAAGCCGCCTGCTTTGGAGCAGCACGGCGTTTCTTCTCATACCGGCACGGTGATTGCCGAAACGGTTGTCACGCACAAGCTGCGCAAGACCTCTGCGGTTGAAGCAGTGGATGCAGATGCCATTCTCACTCAAGCGGCGGAAACCGCCTCCGCAAAGCCGGTCTCGGACGATGCCGTCCCGCCCACGAAGCGGATGCAGAAACTCGAAAGGAAGTCTGAGAAGGCGCATGAGCGTCTGGATGCAGCCCGTGAGAAGCTGCCCACGCACAAGGTTCTCAAGAAAGAGCGTGTCTTCGATGAGGAAACCGGTAAGGGCAAAACACGCCTTCACTTTGAGGATGAGCTGAAAAAGCCAAAGGGCAAAGGCAAGCTGCAATTTGAGGCAGATAAAACCGTCCGCAAGGTCGGTGACACCCTTGCTTCCGGCATTCACGGCAAAATCCATGAGGTCGAACAGGAAAACTCGGCGGTTGAGGCGGCGCATAAAACGGAGATTGCCGCTGAGACTGCCGCTCGGCATTTCAGTCATCATCGGGAAAGCAGTGTCAACAAGCCTTATGAGAAGGTCTCCAAGCTGGAACACAAGGCGGATGTAGCTGACGCCAAGCTCCAATATGAAAGAAATCAGCAGGAGCATCCTGAGATGAAGAAGCAGAACATGAACAAGCACTACCAGAAGCAGAACATCAAGAAGGAATATGCCGCCGCTCGAAATGCCGGTTCTCAGACTGCCGGGACTGCCACAAAGAATACCGGCAAGAAGCTCGGTGAGAAGGCGTCCGACAAGATCAAGGAGTTCTTTGAGAAGAACAAGAATGTCTTCATCTGGATCGGCGTCGGAATTGCCCTTCTCGTTTTGCTCGGTGCCGGAATCAGCTCGTGTTCGATGCTCACCTCTACCGGCTCGTCGGTTATCGCTTCCTCTTATCTCAGCGAGGATGACGCGATGCTCGGCGCGGAGGCGCAGTATTGCCAAATGGAGCAAGAGCTGCAACGCTATCTCGACACCTATGAAAGCACTCACAGCTACGATGAATACCACTTCGATCTGGACGATATTGAGCATGACCCCTATGTGCTGATCTCCATTCTCTCGGCTCTCCATGAGGGCGAGTTCACGCTGGATGAGGTGCAGGGTACGCTCCAAATGCTGTTTGAAAAGCAGTACATCCTCACCGAAGAGGTCATCGTCGAAACCAGATACCGCACGGAAACCGACACATGGACGGACGCAGACGGCAACACGCACACGGAAACCTATCGTGTCCCGTATGACTACTACATCTGCAATGTGAAGCTCGAAAACTTCAATCTCTCCCATGTCCCGGTCTACATCATGTCTCAGGAACAACTTTCCATGTACGCAACGTATATGTCGGTGCTGGGCAACCGCGAGGATCTGTTCGGTGACTCTCCCTATGTGGACAAGTACATCACAAATCCGCCCGCCGACTACGATGTCAACCCGGAATACCTGAACGACGAGAAGTTTGCAGCGCTGATTACCGAGGCGGAAAAGTATCTCGGTTATCCGTATGTGTGGGGCGGCTCCAATCCCGACACGTCCTTCGACTGCTCCGGCTTTGTCAGCTATGTTCTCACGAACAGCGGTCTTGTGATGACCGGGCGGCTGGGCGCACAAGGGCTTTACAACGTTTGTACGCCGGTTTCAAAGGCGAATGCCCAGCCCGGTGATCTCATCTTCTTTGTCGGGACGTATGATACCCCCGGCGTGTCTCACGTCGGCATTTACGTCGGTGATGGGGTCATGATCCACTGCGGCGATCCCATTCAGTACACATCCATCAACTCTTCCTACTGGCAGCAGCATTTCTACGCCTTCGGAAGACCCGCCTATTAAAAGAAAGGAGTTTTTTCATGAATCCCAAGTATCAGAAAGTCCTCTCCGACATCGAGAAGGCTGAAAAGAAGAAATCCGAAATCGAAGGTCAGCTCAAGGAGCTGTACGACAAGAAGACAGAGCTGGAAAACCTTGAAATCATCAATACCGTGCGCTCTATGGTGATGGACAAGGATCAGATCATGGCGTTCCTGTCTTCCATGAAGGGCGGCACCAAGACCGCTGAAAACACGGAGGTAATCGACAATGCGTAAGAAGTTTCGTTTTCTGACCGTCCTTGCGGTCTGCGTCATGGTTCTGTCCTGCTTCTCGGTGACGGCGTTTGCCTACGCCGATGATACCGAGCAGAACCTTCCGGTTACGGAGGCAACTCAGCCGGAACAGCAGCCCGCAGTCACTCCCACGCCGGAAAAGCCGAAGGGTGAGCCGATTGACGATGAGGGCAACGCCTACACCCGCGACTTGCTCTATGACAAGGCAACCAACAAGCAGTTTATCACTGTCCAGACGAAAAGCGGCAACACCTTCTTCATTGTCATCGACTACGATGCGCCCATCAACGAGGATGAGGAACAGTATCAGACGTACTTCCTGAACATGGTCGATGAGAGCGATCTGCTTGCGCTGCTGGATGAAGACACTGCGGCTGCGCTGACCACCTGTAACTGCAAGGAAAAATGCGCTGCCGGTCAGGTCAACACCGACTGCCCGGTCTGCAAAACCAACATGAGCGAATGCACCGGCACAGCCCCCGTTACACCTGAGCCGGACAAGGATGCGGAAACCGATGTCCCTGCGCCCAAGCCCGAAAAGAAGTCCAACATCGGCATGATCCTCGTCATCTTTGCCCTTGCCGGTGCTGCGGGTGCAGCCTATTACTACATCAAGTTCGTCAAGGGCAGAAAGCCCAAGGATGAGGACATGGACTTCTTCGACGATGAAGGCTACGAGGAAGAGCCGTACATCAACGAGGATGATGAGCCGCAGATTGCGGAGGATGCTGAAACGGATGGTGATGAAGATTGATCTTAGTCATTGCTGAAAAGCCCAGCGTTGCCCAGTCCATCGCAAAGGTTCTGGGCGCAACGTCCCAAAAGGACGGCTATATGGAGGGCGGCAATTACATCGTTTCGTGGTGCTTCGGTCATCTGGTGGAGCTGGCAGATGCCAGCTCCTACGATGAGCGGTATGCCAAGTGGCGGTATGACGATCTGCCCATTGTTCCGGAAAACTGGATGTTTGAGGTCACGAAGGACAAAGCCCAGCAGTTCAAGGTGCTGTCCTCTCTCATGAAGGACAAGCGCGTCACCGAGCTGGTCTGTGCAACCGATGCAGGGCGCGAGGGTGAGCTGATCTTCCGGCTGGTCTACGACAAAGCCGGATGCATCAAGCCCTTCAAGCGTCTGTGGATCAGCTCGTTGGAGGACTCCGCCATCCGCGAAGGCTTCCAGCATCTCCGGAACGGCAAGGAATATGACCGTCTCTATGAAGCGGCACTCAGCCGCTCGAAGGCAGACTGGATTGTCGGCATCAACGGCACACGCCTTTTTACCACGCTCTATCACAAGAAGCTGGTGGTCGGGCGCGTCCAGACACCGACCCTTGCAATGCTGGTGGAGCGCGACGGGAAAATCTCCACGTTCCAGAAGGAAAAGTATTTCAATGTCCACGTCGGCAAGGGCGATCTGACCGCCGATCTGGAAAAGGTCAAAACCGAAGAGGAAGCGAAAAAGATTGCGGCGGCTTGCGAGAAAAAGCAAGCTGTCGTTTCTTCTCTCAAAAAGGAGACGAAAACCGTCAATCCTCCGAAGCTCTATGATCTGACCACCTTGCAGCGCGAGGCAAACCGATACTACGGTTTCACTGCCCAGCAGACACTTGATCTCGTTCAGACGCTCTACGAAAAGAAGCTCCTGACCTATCCGCGCACGGACAGTCAGTTCATCACGGACGATATGGAGGACACTGCCCGTCAGGTCATTTCCATCGTCTGCCGCCAGCTTCCGCTTTTCTCCGGCGTCTCGATTACTCCGGACATCGCCTGCGTGACCGACAACAGCAAGGTCACGGATCACCACGCCATTCTCCCGACCGTCCAGCTTGAAAAGCAGGATGTTTCCGCGCTTCCGCAATCGGAGCAGAAAATCCTCAATCTTGTCGGGATGCGCCTTCTGTGTGCGACCGGCGAGAAGCACACCTACGCAGAAACGCAGATCACGCTCTCCTGCGAGGGCTACGAGTTCAAAACCAAGGGGAAGACCGCCGTTCAAAACGGATGGAAAGCCATTGAAGAGCTGTTCAAGGCTTCCCTCAAGACGAAGGAAAAGGACGATCCCATGAAGTCCCTGCCCGAAGTCCATGAGGGCGATGTTCTGGATGGTGTGTCCGCCAGCGTCACCGAACACTTCACAACGCCTCCGAAGCAGTACACGGAAGATACGCTCCTGTCTGCGATGGAGACTGCCGGAAACGATCAGTTCGACGATGACACCGAGAAGAAAGGTCTCGGAACACCCGCGACCCGTGCCGGTATCATTGAAAAGCTGGTGAAATCCGGCTTTGCAGAGCGCAAAGGCAAATCCCTCATTCCCACGAAGGACGGCTGCAACCTCGTCTGCGTCCTGCCGGAACAGATCACTTCTCCCGCAATGACGGCGGAATGGGAAAACACGCTCATGGAGATTGAACGCGGCAAGGCAGATGCGGACGCCTTCCTCAGCGGCATTGTCCAGATGACCGGGGATCTGGTGAAAGCCTACCCGTTTCTTTCTGATGCCGAAGCACAGCGTTTCGGCACGGGGAAAGAGGAAATCGGCAAATGTCCCCGCTGCGGCTCTCCGGTCTACATCGGCAAGGGCAACTTCTACTGCTCGAACAAGGAATGCTCCTTCTGCCTGTGGGAAGACAACAAGTTCTTTTCCAGCAAGAAAAAGAAGCTGACCAAGAAGATTGCAAAGGAGCTGCTGGACAAGGGCTGGTGCCGAGTGACCGGGCTTTACACGCCGAAGAAGCCTCAGCTCTATGACGCGGTGATCCGGCTGGATGACAGCGGCGGCAAATACGTCAGCTTCAAGATGGAGTTTGATCGATGACCCGCCCAAAGTATGTTGCTTCATGCAGCGGAGGCAAAGACAGCGTAGCGACGCTCCTGCTGGCTGCACAGCACAATGAGCCGCTGGACGAGGCAGTTTTCAGCGAGGTCATGTTTGATCAGGACACAAGCGGCGAAGTCCCGGAACACCGGGACTTCATTTATGACCGGCTCAAGCCCTTCTGCGAAAAGGAGCTGGGCATCAAGTTCACCATTCTCCATGCAGACAAGACATACGATGACGTATTCCATCATGTCATCACCCGCGGACCTCATAAGGGTGAGGTTCGCGGTTTTGCGTGGGCTGGAATGTGCGCGGTCAATCGGGACTGCAAAATCCCGCCAGTCCGCAAGTACAATGCCGCACTCTCGCCGGACACTGTGAGCTATGTCGGCATCGCGGAGGATGAGCCAAAACGCCTTGCTCGGCTGGATGGAGTAACGAAGGTCAGTCTGCTTGCCAAATACGGCATGACCGAGGCGGACGCCTACAAGCTCTGTCAGGAACACGGGCTGCTTTCCCCGATCTACGATCACTGCCGAAGAAACGGCTGCTGGTTCTGTCCCAACGCCAGTGACTCGGAGCTGCTGCACATGGTCACAAAGCACCCGGATATGTTTGACCGGCTGATTGAATGGGAGAACGAGGATAACATCTTTCATCGTCGGATGACGCGCAGAGAAACCCCGTCTGAGGTAAAGGCTCGTTTACTGAGCAAATCCCAGACGGGGTTTTCTTCGCCCAAAAGCAAATAAGAAATGGAGGTTTGAGATGGCTGAAAACAAAAATGCACAGCAAGTCCGCGAAATCACGGACAAGCTGGAACAGGGCATCAAGGAGCTTTTTGAATCCGAGCGGTTCAAGGAATATCTCCGCACGATGTCCAAGTTCTACAACTATTCCTTCAACAACACGCTGCTCATTGCGATGCAGAAGCCGGAGGCAACCTATGTTGCCGGTTATACCTCGTGGCAGCGCAACTTTGACCGTCAGGTCATGAAGGGCGAAAAGGGCATCAAGATTCTTGCACCCGCGCCGTACAAGGCGCAGGAAGAGCGTGAGAAGATTGATCCTTTGACGCAGAAGCCGGTGATCGGCGCAGATGGGAAGGCTGTCACGGAAACGGTTGAGGTCCTGCGTCCTGCCTTCAAGGTGGTGAGTGTCTTTGATGTTTCCCAGACGGACGGCAAGGAGCTTCCGGACATTATCGTCGATGAGCTGAAAGGCACCGTCGAAAACTACGAGGCGTTCTTCGACGCGCTCAGGCAGGAATCTCCCGTCCCTATTTCCTTTGAGGACATTCCGGGCGGTGCAAAGGGATTCTTCTCGCCGGTTGAAAGCCGCATTGCCATTCAGGAGGGCATGAGCGAAATCCAGACGGTCAAAACCGCCATTCACGAGATCGCCCACGCAAAGCTCCACGCCGTCAAGCCGGATGAGAAAGCCGCGCCAGAAGATAAGAAGGATCGGCACACCAAGGAGGTTGAAGCGGAAAGCGTTGCCTACACCGTCTGCCAACGGTACGGCATTGAAACCTCGGACTACTCCTTCGGTTACATCGCCGGTTGGTCATCCGGCAAGGAAACCAAGGAACTGAAAAGCTCTCTGGACACCATCCGCAAGACGGCGGCTGAGATGATCGAGGGCATTGACGCCAAGCTCAAGGTGCTGCTGGCAGAGAAAGCACAGTCCGCAGAGATGGAAGTCGAAGCTCCCGTAAAGGAAGCTGTTTCGGAGGAAAAGCCGGAAGTCCCCATTTACCGCGAGACGGCGAATTATGCCTATGAAGCCGGTGAGCTGGAGTCATATCGTGCTTCTCTCGCTGCAAACGTGGAATGCCGCCGTGCGATTGAGGCGGCGATCAGCTCCAACTACGGAGATAACCGGCTGGATGCGGATGCTGCCGTGAAAAGCGTCCTTGAGCAGTTCTCTCCGGAGCGTGTCCGGTACGTCCTCGCAAACACCATTCAGCAGAAAGACTTTGACGGGCGTATTCCGCAGCCCCTCAAGGAATGGGCAAAGAGCGTTGAGGTCTGCCCGGAGAATGCCTCCCGCTTCCTTGTGGATAAACCCAATCCCGGACTGACGGCACTTTTCGTGGATGCGTTCCGTCAGCAGACCGAACCCCAGAAGGAAGCTGTTTCTGAGAAAACGGAGGAAAGAGACCCGGAGGTCGTTGCATGGGAGAACGATGAGATTACCTCTATTGAGGTAAAAACCGTGGAGGTCAAGTCTCCCTTTGCTCCCTTGCCGGAGGAAGCAGCGAAAGCACCGAAAGCGCACCGCCTGACTGCCGAAGAGAAGGAGATCAAAGCCGCCGTCATGGACACGCTCAAGGGGCAGATTGCCTATAACAACGACGGTATGCGGGCGTCCTATCGCGCCTCTAACCATTCCTTCAATCTGCTGGCACGGAACGGCGTCAGGATCGAGGGCAACACGGTCACGCAGAACGGTGAGCCGCTGTTCAAAATCCATCGCCGTCATGCGGCGCGGAAAACACAGGGCTGTTACCGTGAGCTGATGCCGACGCTGGAATACATCACGCAGGAGCAGAAACAAGAAAAGCCCTCCATCCGTGATCAGCTCAGGACTGCCGCAAAACCGCAGCCGGAGAAAAAGTCTCCGGTCAAATCCAAAACGCACGACATGGAGTTGTGAGAAAGGAGACGCATGAAGAAATACACAGACGTTGACATCGTTGCGGAGCTGCAGAAGCTCGTGGACAGTCATGTAGACAGCTACAAGGAAGACTTCGACATCGACAAGCGCATCATCCGCCGCGCTGCCGAAAGCCAGAATCCCGAAGACAGGACGCTGATGTGGTTCTGCCGCCCACACGGAACGCACTGCCTCAATGAAAATCAGGTCTTCATTCAGGGAACGCGGGATCACAACACCTTCCGTTTTTATGCGGAACAGACCTACGACGAGTGCGTTGCCCGCGTCATTGTCCCGAAATCCGTCAAGCGCGGCAAGGTCTTCGGAGATGTCTTTGAGATCAACTACCGGGAACAGGCTGCAAATGTGGCACAGAACTCGGTTGCGCCGGATCACGACCGGCTGACCTTTGCAGATGGCTTTGTGCTGGAAGCCCCCTGCCGCAGCAGCTTCGATGCAGCAATGGCTCTGGTCGGTGAGCATGGCGGCGTCAAAACCCACCAGACGCTCCCGAAGGACGCGGATGCTCTGGCGGAAGTGCTGTCCAAGCAGAAAAGCCGCCGTGACAGACTGCCGGATGCAGAAAAAACAGAGGTGCTTTCGCCTCTGCCCGTTGCAGAACTCCGCAAGTACGAGGCAATCAAAAAGGCGCATCCCGACGCGCTGGTCTGCTTTGCCCAGAACGGCTATTTTGAGCTGTACGGCAAGGACGCGGAAAAAGCTGCGCCGCTTCTCGGCACGAAGCTCCTTGAGAAGAAGGTACGCGGCAAGCCATCCTTGCCGGTGACTGGCTTCCGTGAAACTGCGTGGGTAGCCGGTTCTCATAAGCTCTGGAAGTCCGGCGCAGATGTCTTTCTCAGCAAGGACGGCGAGACCTTCAAGGAACTCAAAGCCGCAGATTACATTCCTGTCGGCGCGACGCTGAATGTGGACGGCATCAGGTGCAGAATTGACGCGGTTGATTTTGCCGCTGATGAAGTCCGGCTGACCAACATTGAGGACAAGAACCGCCCCATCCGCTTTTCTGAAAGCATCCAGTATGTCCGCTCCTATGTGGAGGATGCCGGAACTGCCATCTACGACACCATCCCGAAGAAGCCCGCCGCCCGTGAATCTATCCGCGACAAGCTGAAATCCGCGCAGAAAGCACAGCCGCCCCACACACCGAAGGCGCAGAAAAACAAAGGAAAGGATATGGAACTCTGATATGAAGAACTTTACCGTAGAAGAAATCAACCTGATGTGCTGCTTCAATACGTCCAGCCGGAAGCGGCTGATTGACGATATGAAGAGCGTCACCCTGAACGACATGGACGGCGAGATCGCAGAGCTGATGTATAAGACCGTCCGGAAGCTCGAATCCATGACCGACGCGGAGTTTGAGGAACTGTATATCATGCCGGACGGCATGGTGGATGACTGAAAGGAGGATGCCTATGCCCGTATTAGACGGTGATTTTGAAGCCTTCGTCACGAACCTTGGCAAGTACAACGAGGGTATGCTGGTCGGTGAATGGGTAAAGTTCCCGACAACCGAAGAAGAGATGCAGAAGGTCTTTGAACGCATCGGGATCGGTAAGCAGGATGAGTTCGGTCAGCCCTATGAAGAGTGGTTTATCACCGACTACGAATGCCCGATCTACGGCGTTCAGAAGATGCTTGGCGAGTACGAGAGCCTTGATAAGCTCAACTATCTCGCCGCCTTGATTGACGAGCTTTCCCTGAGCGATCAGGAAAAGCTCGTTGCCATTATGGAGGCTGGCTGCGATGAGGTCAGCGACATCGACGATCTCATCAACCTGACGTTCAATCTGGACTGCTACGACATCATGCCCGGTATCAACGACGAATCCGATCTCGGCTATTATTACGCACACGAAGCTGGTATTTACTCCGAAAAGGATCTCGGTCCTCTGGCAAATTACATCGACTATGAACGCTATGGGCGCGACATTGCGATGGATGAGCAGGGGCGATTCACCGATGAGGGCTATGTCCGCGTTGCAAGCGAACGCTGGGACAGGCAGTTTAACGGGGAGCTTGATGATATTCCCGATGAATACCGGATTACCGGCTCAGGGGAAGCCGCCGAGCGTGACAGCACCATCGCCGTTCTCATCGTTGAGCCGGGTAAGGAGCCTTATGTGAAGGAGATTGACTCCGGTCTGGAGTCCTTGCAGCATGAGGTTGGCGGCTGCATCGAGGCAATTTATCCCTACGAAGACCCGGTTGCCTTAGTCTGCAACGAAGAAGGCAAGCTGGAAGGTCTGCCCCTGAACCGCGCTCTGCGAGATGAGGACGGTGACATCTACGACGTTGTTGCCGGAACATTCATGGTAGTTGGCTTGACGGATGACAGCTTCGGCTCTCTGACCGTAGAGCAGATGCAGAAGTTCTCTGAC
>OIYV01001244.1_pt1 | contig 12400 bp, 22 predicted proteins | sample 1588251 | NCBI WGS metagenome assembly OIYV01 (sample SAMN03283282) | human gut metagenome | biome: human-associated habitat; material: feces | host: Homo sapiens | place: Peru | collected 2012
TTTTCACTAGAACTTGCCTATTGCACCAATTTCTTTGTGATTCAGGAGGGTTGAAAGAATAAAAGACACAATACTCATGTCCACCACGCAGAAGCGACTGATTAATATTGGTTATCTTATCGTATGTTTCGAATTCATCACATTCTTCATACCACACGTATTTAACATAGCCGATATGAACCTTTGTTGACTTCATTTTTTTAGGTTCATCGGCACCCTTGAATATTATCTGCTGACCTGTTGGCATATAAGTCATTTTCAATTTGGACTCGGGTATTAACCAATCATTTTGAGCACCTAACTTATAGATGCCCCACTTGATCTGTTCATACACTGAATCTCTAAGCGTATCTTTTACTCGTCTCATAATGACTGCATTACTCATAACACCTCGCTGTGCATCTCTCATGATGCCTAGAGGTATCTCAACACCGATAAAAGAAGATTTCAGAGAGCCACGTCCACCTTTGAGCCAATAATGCGTGTAGTCATTGTTTTTTACATGCTTATGAACTTCGTAGAAAGCTGGACCGATGGTGGATTTCAAACTAACCCTATTCATCTATATCATCTACGATTACTGTCTTGCCATTAGAAGTAATATCGACATTATCTTTGAACATACCGAATCTCTTTCCAAGAAGCTCTGCAGCTTTAAGCCTTTCCTTCTCATCCGGAGGCTTCTCAGTGACCTTCTGCATACCATTGCCACTCATCATCAATACCGCTGAGGCTGATTCTCCTCTAAGAACTGATGTAAGATACTCCATCACTTCCTGGATGTCAGCCGTGTTCTCGTTGTGAATCTCTTCCATTTTTTCAGAGATATATTTTTGTATCTCTTCTTTTTTTAAAAGCTTTGAAGCAAGAGGTGCTGCACTGGTGGCACTTTTACAATTGGCATAGACTGTCAGATATGCTCTTGTAGCATTAGTATCTTTTAGATACTCATCACAAAATAGTTTCTGCTTTTCTGTCATAGTCGCACCCCTTTCTCATCAAGTAATAAAAAAAGAGGCTTTATTATGCCTCTCTGCTTAATTTGCCTCTTTTTACCATTATATAACATTTAAATGCGCAATGTTGCGCCGTTTAACGTTTATAACCGTGTATTCACGCTAATCTAGAATAACAATCATCTTTTCAATTGCATCATGTATGTACTTCTCTGCTGTTCTCTGCGATACATGCAGCATGTCAGCAGTATCATAGATGCTCATTGATTCGATGTATCGATAAAAGAGTACATCCCTATGATTGATATCATCAAGTTTATCTATATTTTGACGTATGAGAGCCATTTCTTCTAAACACCTATCCTTCATCATGATGTAATCGTTCTGAGTCTTGGGCTCACTGTATGAACCTGTCGGACTGTCTCTATATGAGATGGCTTTAACATTGATTAACTTATTCTGTAGATAGTCTGCTTTGTCTTTAAGATTTCTATATGATTTTAAATATGTTCTGACTTCTTCGGCTGTCATACGTTACCTCCTGATTACTCAAAAATGAAAAATATATAAATCACTATCACCAATACAAATAGAATAAAAAACAATTTAATTTCACTCCTCCTCATCTTTTAAAGTATATACATAATATTTTCTTGGGGCAGTGCTAAGCTGCCACATCCTACGAGTTCATCTGTATATGCATCATAGACATAGTACGTGTCTGTTCTTTTACCTCGCATTTTATATACCTCCCTTGTCATTTCTTGTCAGTTATTATTTTCTTTATCTTCTTCAATGCCATTCACAATCACCGACATAACAATTAAAATTGCAACAGCAATCACAGATAACACAATAAAAATTCCAACAATCAGCATAACGATAGCAAACACAGAAAATACATTTCCTAATACCTGTAATAAAAACATCTATATCACTCCTCGTCTAAATTGTAAAAATACTCAAGAAACTTATCATCTGTAAATGTAATCATTGTAGGATGAACTCTATGTATATTTCCTTTTTCATCTTCAATTAAAGCATATATCATGCTAATCTGTCCTGCTGAATGTCCACCAAGTATAGGAGATTCTCCTATAACGTTTGACCACTGTTCAAAACAGTGGAATATATAATTTTTATCTTCATATCTGCATGGTCTAAAATTATCCTGCATATCCTTTTCCTCCTATAAAATAAATAAATAAATCATTATCATTAATGTAATAGCATATGCTACTGCAAGAATAAAGAAATCTCTGTTAGCTGTTTTATTGTTTTTAACAAGCTTATTGTTTAATTCCTGAAGATCTTCTATCTTTTCTAAATCCTCATTGTAATTACTCAATATATTTTGGTTTGCTTCTTTATAACTTTTGCACTTGTCTTCTAAATCTTCACATTCGGCCTTTAAATCTTCATATTCTTCTTTTAAAAACCAGTACTCTTCTTCTAGCTTCTTGTATTCAGCTTCCTTTTCTTCTACCATTTCTTGTACTTTTTCAGCGCTAAAACACACCATTGAAGCTATCCTCCTCTTCTAATTCCTTTATATAATCCTTAGTTTGCTTAATTTGTTTCTTAAATCTTTCTGCATTTAACATATTAATCACTCCCATTTCATATACATGCATTCTAGTGGAATATTTTCAGCCTGTTTTAAAATGCATTCTCTTACTGAACCTAATATATCAAGTGAACTAGCCACCGACCCCATGCTTAATGTCGGATTCAATTTTAGATGCTCTTTAGGACAATACATTAATTCTTTAATTCCTTTGTTTAAGCGCTCTACTGCATAATCACATCTATAATATTCTTCACTTTTGAAGTTCCAATCCATGCAACTTCTAAAAAGTCTGCCTAGGTTATAACTAGGAGAAGAATATTCGGGATATGCGATTTCTGCGAATTTATCGCAGCCTTCAACTTTTACATAAATGCCAATGCTATAACTCATAATGATTACTCCTTTAATCTGTAATTCATTCTTCATGTTCTAAAAGCTCTATGGAAATAATATTACTTGCTGTAATACCAACATCAGCAACCTGAGGGCTTAGTTGTCTTCTACCCCCGAAAACCCACTTATGAATAATTGATTTCGCTTCATTTTTTGAGATGCCAATGTTAAAACCTCCGTAAAAATTACCTTTTACATATTTGGCTAAATTATCATCTGAAGGAATAACTACGTATCTAGATCCATCTACTAGATAGATATTTATTTGTTTAATATTTTCCATCAAGAACACCTCTAACCTTCTCTAACTTTTCTGTTAGCTCTCTATTATCACACTCAGCAGTTTCTAAATCATATTCAGTGTCTGCAAGAACGTTCTCTAAATCATTGCAGTACTGTTCCAATGCTTTGGCATAGCGAAAATCGTTAACATGTCCGTCACCGAAACGGTCAAATTCAATAAAATTTTCTTGCTTAGGCTTCTCTAAACTTTCAACATCATATATATTGTCTGGTTTTTTAATCCACTTGATGAAGTTCTCTTTTGAATAGAATGGACAGTCTCCGTCACAATCACCAATGTCACAAGACACGTCAACCCTATCTCTTTTTAAAGAGTTATTGAAATGTGAACATGGGGCTATTCCAAAGACTTCATCATCTGATAGGAAGTCAGCGACTGCTTCTAGCTTATTGAGACTCACTAACTCCATACTTTTCTGCCTCCTTTTTAAGTTCTTTTTCCTTCTGGATTGCCCTTTCTATTTCTCTATTGATTTTCAATTTCTGATAGTCTCTGACTTTATCAATATCCAAGTAACCTAAGCATACTAACTCAGCAATACAGATAAGCACATCAGCAACTTCCTCGTGAAGATTATCTTCATATTCATCATGAAAGCCATATCTCTTCACTTTTGTAATAGATTGGATTAGTTCAGCACACTCTTCTGATGCAATAGTGAGAGTTAGATCATCACTATTGATATGTGCCACCTTATCCAATCCTAAAATTATGCTTTGTGGATATTTCAACAATTCCATTACTCTTCCGATTTCTTTAAACATTCTTTTAATCCTCCGAAACGAAAGTAATGACAATTGCTCCTAAAGTATTAGCAATACTTTCAGCTTCTACTACATTTTTGAATACTTTCGCTTTCTCTACTGTTTCATCCAATTTAATAGATGTTAGTGATGCACTTGTAACATACATATTTCCTAACTTTACCAGATATAATTTTTTCATTTTTTCTCTGCCTCTTTTCGCTTACTTTTCGACTAGCTGAACATCTGCAGCGTTTTCTTGAGACTTGACAGTGTAGCCGATAACGTAATATTTCTTTTTTAATTCTTCCAGTTCGTTCAAAAACTGCTGATAAGTGAAGTAGACCACTTTTTTAGTTAAATAATTATTCATTCTTAAGTCTCCTTTATGGTTGTTTTGAACTTATATTCAAACAATTTCTTCTTGATTGCATAAACATCTGTTTTTCTGCCTTTTACATCTTCATAGACTGTTGTTCCGTTGACTTCATAGACAAAATCACAGATGTATCGCATTGCTCTTCTTTTTCTCTTCTTTCCATCAACCACAATTTCAAAAGATGGTACCAACTCGACAGGAACCTGAAGACGGAGATTCTTTATTTCTCCATCCTGTTCCATTTGCTTGAGTACTAAATACCTTCTGGCTTCTTTCTTGGAATCGAATGTGATTCCATCAACTGTTGTTTTTCTTGAGTTATACTTGCTCATTCAGACATTCCTTTTCTTTCTCCTAAAGAGCAAACAGCGCAATCACAAGCACTACAAGAATAAATGATAGTACTATGATGATTTTGCAGTCTCTTTTGATTTTCTTGTCTTCCCTGATAGTTTCTTCAAGGATGCTTTTCAAAGAAGAAACATATTTATTATTTCTAATTCTGAAATCTGCATATTCCTGTTTGAGGTCTTCATGCTCCTCCTGCAAATAAGAATATTCTTCTTCTAGCTTTTTATACTTTTCATCTGCATCCTGCAGAGCTTCAAGATGTTGTTCCATTGTTATTCTCATTTTTTTCACCTTCGTTCTTTTAAAATTCATAGTCACTATGATGACGCGTATCGTATATATATGGGGGAATCTCAAATTCCCCATATATTAATACGTACGCAGTCAGCAACTATGTGTTTATCGTTCGTAGCGTTCATACATATATTTATATATGTTCGAACGCGAACGCGAACGCTATATTTTTTCTATTGTTCCCTTTGCATATTTGAATCCTTCAAGAGACCCATCTTTTATTGATCTATTAAAGAAACCTCTTAGTGCGCTTTCTGTTTTTCCAAGCATTAATCCAGATTCAGCCAATGCTTTAACTGTTGTTTTTCCATCAACATTTATTTTTTCAAAAGCATTAATGAATAGTTCTATATTTTCCTCTTTCTGCTTTTTCTTTGAATCAATACGTTTTTCATTAGGACTTTTATTCTTTCTTTCAGGACTGCAGCCCTTAAGCAGATTATTGTTATCAAGATAATGAAGAGGATATTTAAAGAACACATTGATAGGATCGAATGAAGCAAATTCTCTTAATGTACCGCTGATCTGCAGAGCACTCATATGATCAACATTGTATAGCTGCTTTCCTTTCAGAATCTCCAGTTCAGTCATCTGATCAAAATCAAGCATCTCTGCACAGTAGTTATTCATTGCCTCTAGATCATTCTCATCTGTCTTAAGTGTTTTATAAATGTATGTTCTCCAGTTAGGTACTGCTTTATCAAGCACTGCCTTGATTGTCTCCACTTCTGCTTCTTTTCTGAACCTGTCTTTCACTTCCTTAGGAATATCAAGTTCTATCATATCTAATAAAGCATCAGGGTCTCTTGCGAATACTCCAGAGCCGGAAGCTCTGTCCATTGACTTCTTAGAACCCTGTGCGCCTTTCGAATGATGATGTGCATATATGACAGATGCACCTGTTGCTTCAGCAATCTTGTCAAACTGGTTGCAGAAGTTAGCCATCTCTGAGGCGCTGTTTTCATCACCAGTTATCACCTTATAAATAGGATCTATCACTACTGCTCTGTAGTTTCTTTTCTTTGCTCTTCTGATAAGTTTTGGAACAAGCTTATCTAGTGTTAATGTTTTACCTCTCAGATTCCATGTGTACAGATTTTTTGAATGTCTTTTGCCTTCGGGTATTCCAAGTGAATTATAGACATCCTCGAATCTGTGAAGGCATGAAGGCCTGTCTAATTCGAAGTTCACATAAAGCACATTTCCTTGCTTGCATTTTCTTCCAATCCATTCAGTGCCTTCGGTGATTGCAATACATAATTCGATAAGCGCAAATGATTTACCTGACTTGGAAGGACCAACGAGAAGCATCTTATGTCCCTGTCTTAATATTCCAGGGATAAGCTCTTCTGCATAATCGGGTATGTCCTTTAATGAATCAGCAAGACATTCCTCATCCGGAAGATCATCATCAATTGATTCAATCCATTCTACCCATTCATCATAGGATTCCTTACCTGTATTAGTCTCAATGATGAACTGCTTATGTTCTCCTCTGATTACACCAGGCATTCTCGATAGACGAGAAGGATTCTTGTTCTGACCATCAACTTCAAGACCGTTCTTATCACATATCTTGTAAAGATATGCCACACGTTCTTTATATTCTTTAGAATCATTAGCCTCTATTTTAACGATTGCATGTATTGACTTAGAGCCACTGTATACAACTGCAGCAACTGGAAGCTCAATCTGATGAATTATAGATAACTGCTTTCCGATGTCGATAGAATCAGATTCTACTAATGCATATTTGAATGATGCAATATCTGCATTTCTAACACCCTCACCATTCAGAGGATTGAATCTGATCCATGCTCCTGCCTCCTGATTGTAGTCTCCAAGAACCTCTCCGATATCATCATTACACTTATGAAGCTTTTCAATCAGTTCCCCAGCAGTCATCTTATATATTCCTCGATTACCAGGAATATATTTTCCTTTATCATTCTCCATAGACTGCATTACGAAGCCTACGTAATCATCAGTTTCAAATAATGTAGATAGGTATCTGATTAATTCATTTGATGGATGCCATTCATTATCAGAAGGTTCTTGTAGTTCTATCGAATCGACAGAATCAGTATCAATGATACTGCCTATCTCATCATCCCAATCAATTGCACCATCTTTATACTTTTCTTTGACTGGTGGATGCCATCCACCTTTTTTAGCATATTCAAATATTGTTCCGCCGGTTACAATGGCACCAGCTTCTTCATTGAATGAATTCCATTTAGTGAAGCATTCACCTTTTTTGTATCTGGAATCTGCACTGCTCCATGAATCCCAGTCATCTGCACTATATCCTTCATGCTTGAGTGCCATTCCAACATTGCACCATTCCTGATAGGAAAGAGAGGAAGGATCTATATATTCAAGAAGTTCTTTCAAATCATATTTTGTCATTCTGGTCCTTCCTTTCTAGAAATTATTGTGGAACATATTCTTTTGGATTCAGTCCGTCAGGCAATTTCCAGCTATTGGATGCAATTCTTGAAATCATGCTAGAAGCAGCTTTAAATGGCCAGTTCCCTACATGCTCGAAATTATATCTTTCAAGAAGTCTGATCTGCTTTGGCGTTGCAAGATGTGCCTTTCTTCTCATATCGAGTTTTTCAATAAGTTTTGATGCATATCCAGCATTAGGAATTTCTTGAGAGAATATTCCTTCGCTTTCCAATAGTTTTAATTGCTTTTCAGTTGGAGGAGTACATTCCCATCCGAATGAAGGAACATAATCCTGAAGATCTTCAGCTTCTATGCTCATTGCATATTGAATAGGATCAACAAGCTTTCTTTTCTTGTGTTTCATTTCTTCAAGCTGTTTCTGCAGTGCTTCTTCTCTTTCTTTGACAATGTCTTTCTTGGCTTCTTCCTCAGCATCCTGTATATCGAATTCTTCTCCAGCTTTCTCTTCCATCTTTTTTGTCATTCTTTTAGCAACTTCTTCACTTTCACAGATAAGATTAGCCGGGTGACACAGTTCATGTCTTTCTGAATGCCAGAGGAAATCAAGCAGTAATAAATCTTTCTTGCCTGTTTGAGGTGATAGCCTTGTACCTCTCCCAACCATCTGAGAATAGAGACTTCTCACTTTAGTTGGTCTTAATACAATTACACAGTTAACATCAGGACAGTCCCATCCTTCAGTCAGAAGCATCGAATTGCATAGGACATTGTACTTATTCTCTGCAAAGTCTTTTGTAACTTCTTCTCTGTCTTTTGATGAACCGTTTACTTCTGCAGCTTTAAATCCATTTTCATTTAATAGTTTTGTAAACTTTTTAGATGTAGCTACAAGAGGAAGAAAGACAACTGTCTTTCTATCCTTGCAGTACTTTTTCATTTCATTGATAATACCCATCAGATAAGGGTCTAATGCACTTCCTACATCACTTGCCTTGAAGTCCCCGGCACTCATTGATACACTGCTCAGATCTAATTCAAGAGGAATAGTCAGTGCTTTGATTGGTACTAGATATCCTTCTTTGATTGCTTCTGGCAATGTGTATTCATAAGATAATGTTTCAAAGTATCTGCCTAGGTTCTTCTTGTCACCTCTATCTGGTGTAGCAGTTACTCCAAGTACTCTTGCATCAAAGTGATCAAGTACTTTCTGATAGCTTGATGAAAGCACATGATGCGCTTCATCAATAATGATTGTGTCAAAATAATCCTTTGGGAACTTAGATAATCTTTTTGTTCCCTGAAGCGTCTGAACGCTTCCGACAACGATTCTGTTCCAGGAACCCATGCATGTTTGTTCTGCCTTTTCTACAGAACATTCTAGCCCTGTCATTTTCTTGATTTTGTCAGCAGCCTGTTCAAGTAATTCACCTCTATGCGCCATGATCAGGACTTTGTTTCCTTCTTTTACGCAGTCTTCTGCGACTTTGGCAAATACAATCGTCTTGCCACATCCAGTAGGAAGAACAAGAAGGGTCTTTTTGATGCCCTTCTTTTCCCATTCATTGAAAATAGAATCGTGTGCTTCCTGCTGATATTTTCTCAGCTGCATTATTTATTCCAGTTTCCCCACTGCTGCTGAGCATTTGACTGAGGCTGAGCATTATCTAAAGAAGGAACGATAAACTCTTTTACATCATTGTATGTATTGCCGTTATATTCTCTTGGCGCAATCTTGACCTTTCCTGTTTTTCCAATGATTTCATTCCATGCCATTCTGCATGGTTCTCCTCTTCTTTTAAGACCGATTGCTTCGAAGAACTGAGAAATCTTCCATTCAAGACTTCTGTGTAAAATTAAATTAGTTGATACGTCAACTTCTTTGCCTTCGTAATTGATAGTTAATGTAATAACTGCCTTGTTGCATACCGGAAGCTTTCCCTGTCCGGAAGTCTTCTGTCTTTCAAAAGGCTTCTTGATGATGAAATCATAGATCCCTTCTGGAAGTGTGACAAATTCACTGTCCTTTACAATTTCTTCATCCCATCCCATTGCTCCATCATTCTGATTGTTCTGATAATTATTCTGATAACTCATATTTATGTTCTCCTTATTTAAAATTGCATTTCATTTTCTACTAGTGCACCTAGGAATTCATTCCATGTACTGATAAGATATGACCAGAAATCGCTAGGTATGTTTTCAATAGGTGTATCTTTTGGAAAGATTCCTTTAGCAAATACTGCATCCATCATTCTTTCAATGCTTATTTCATTCTGCTTCATAAGATCCACAAGCTGAGAAGGAAGCTTCTTATATTCATCTGATTCAAAATCAATAGCACTTACAGAAGGTGAGTATGTTTCTGCTCCGATAGGTTCAGCTGTCGGTTCCTCTTTTGATGTATTATCTACAGGTTCAGCGATTGCTTTTTCAATAAGTAGTTTGATTACCTGATAATCAAAATCGCACATTTCTGGGAGACCGTCTCTGTTCTTAGCATCCCAGCATGCATTATGTACTGTGTACATCACTCTTCTGTTTCCTGATACTTTTGTCTTTCCCTTCTCGTCTTTTGTCACGAATGTCTGATAGTTTGCGAAAAGAACCATATCTGCCCACTCCTTTACAAGAGGTGCAGTCTGTGAAGCAGTCTTCTTCCCCAGTTTTAATTCATATCTATCAAAAGCACCGCTTTCATCTGGTTTTTCAAATTTTCTGATCTGCGCATGTGCTGTAAGAACAACATTCACACCTTTTTCAATAACATCTTCTAATCTGTTAAGAAGTCTTCCGAACTCTTCCTTTGTGTAGACATAACCATTTCCATATCCGAAGTCTTCAATGCCTTTCTTCTGGTACTTATCGCATATATGCTGAACGATAAGAGCTTCACCCCAGTCAATCGAATCAATGACTAGTGTTCTGCAGATGGATGTATTCTTCTCAATGATGTAATCAATTTCCTGTTTAAGCATTTCATAAGAAGTCGGTTTAGGAAGTCTCTTGATATCCAATGATCTAGTAGATCCTTCTGTATCGATAAATAAAGGGTCAGGGAAATGAGAAGCGAAGGTTGACTTACCAATTCCCTCAGGACCATATACAACTACTTTATAAGGTTTCTGGACTGTCCCTTTTGTGATTTCAAAATCCATTACCATTTCACTCCTTCCCATTTATGTTCAGCTGTTGGTTCTTCTTTCTTGATGTATCCATCCTCGATGATTACAGAACATTCATCACCTTGAGATACCCTTGTAGCAATCGCCTGTAATCCTTCCTTTTCCAGCCATGAACCAAATTCATTTAATGTCTTCATGTCCATCTGTTCCAATTTATCTAATAATACAAATCCACATTTAGGATTGATTGCTTTACAGATTGCAGTTGCAACCTTTAATTGCTGTGACCCTGACATGTTATCCCAGTTCTGACCATGATATGTAAGTCTTCCTTCTTCTACTGATAATCCTTCAAGAGGAAGATCTGCATTTTCCAATAATTTAACCTTCTGGTCTTTTACTTCATTTAAAGCAGCAGTGTAGTCATCATATTCACTCTGCAGTTCTTCATATTCCTTATATGCTTTTTTTCTTTCGAAATTGGCTCTTACCTTTGAATTGATCTCTTCAATAGAAGAAATCTGTTCTTCAATTGAAGATGTATCGATATCAATCAGACTGTCTAATTCAGCAGAAGCTTCTTCTGCTTCCATGAATGCTTTTTCCGATGCTTCTTTTGCCTTTTGATATTCTTTTTCAATATCATCAAGCTTCTGCTTAAGATAAGAAGCATTCATTGCTTTATTCTTTGCTTCCTGTCTGATTCTTTCATTATCAGCATTAACCTTCTGTATCTTCTGCTGCTGAGTAAGAAGTTCCTTGATATCTAGCAAAGCTTCTGGGGCTTCTTCAAATACAGGCATGTTTTCATATGCTTTCTTCTTTCTGTCTTTGATTCTTCCTGTTTCTGTACGATTCTGATAGAAAGCTTTTTCTTTCTGTTCCAACTCATTAAGCTGATCACCAACTCCAATAACTTTTAATAAAGTCGCACTTTTGTCTTTATCGTTCATCTGCATGAACTTTGGAAGATCTAGCGCAAATTCATTGATGAACGAATCTAGAAGTCCTTGCGTTCCTTTAAGTCCTGATGGATCAGTTACCTTTAGAGCGCCTGCCTTACCTTTTCGCTCAACTATGATTCCGTTTGATAAAACAATCTTTAAAGCTGCAGGAACGCTAGACCCTTCCCTTGTTGGCTTTGATGGCTTGTATTTATTGCCACCTAATGCCCAAGCGATTGCATCAAGTACTGATGTCTTCCCCTGTGCATTATCACCTCCGATAATTGTCAAGCCTTTTTCAGATGGCTCTAACTGTACAGCTTTGATTCTTTTTACATTCTCTAGTTCAAAAGAATTAATCTTAATTTTATCCATTTAGTTAGTCTCCTTTTCATTTTTGAATCCTTCAAATAAAGAATCCAAATCACTATCAATGCCGATAATTTTGATAAGTGCTCTTGATGCGTCTTTTGGTCTCTTCCAAATAAACTCAACAATCTGTTTGAACGTATCGTTCTTTGGATCATCCTCATTTGTTAATTGACCTTTTTTAAATGCGTCAATTAAAAGTGACATCATCAATAGCGTTTGATAATTAGTACCACCGTTTTGAATGTGAACCCCTCCATCGAATGTTTTAACTTTAATAAATGCTTTCTTTTCCATACTTTTTTTCTCCTTTATTTATTTCTGATAACAACTAGCATGTACTCAACCACTAATAAGTTCATGCTTAATGAAGCAACACTTAATAACTTCATTTCTGTGACATTTAAATTATTGCCTGTAACGATTCCTGAAAAGAAACTCGCTAATACAATTAGATTAGAGACAATAATAATAATTTTTTCAAATCTGTTCATTTGAAAATCCTTCCTTCTGTGCTACAATTAGCACTGTCTGATTTTTATCAATCTTTTCCGAGAAGATTG
>OIYV01001248.1_pt1 | contig 12387 bp, 13 predicted proteins | sample 1588251 | NCBI WGS metagenome assembly OIYV01 (sample SAMN03283282) | human gut metagenome | biome: human-associated habitat; material: feces | host: Homo sapiens | place: Peru | collected 2012
ATGCCTTAGAACACTTTGTAGGAAAAAACATAGAAACAATTAATGAATCCGCATTTTCCGAATGTGCTAGACTAAAAACAGTTGAATTAGGAGAAACAAATATTTCAGAGAACGCATTTTTTAGATGCGGCAATTTAATAACTGTTACAGGTAGCATAAAAGCTGTCGGAGCCGGAGCATTTTCAGAGTGTGTCAATTTGAAGTCTATTAATTTATCTCAAGTTCCAGTAATCAGTGTGCGAGCATTCGAAAAATGCAAATTGTTAGACGGACTGCAATTGGCCAAAGGATGCAGCGTAGAAGAAAAAGCGTTTTCAGAATGTGTTCTATTGAGTAATATTAATTTAGAAAATATTAAAAAAATTGGAGAACTCTTCTATTCATCAAAAGAAAAAGGAACAGGCCTAGGAACCGCACTTTCCAAAGAAATCGTAAAACTCCATAATGGAGAAATAACCTATAAATCAGAACTAGGAAAATATACCGAAGTAACTGTAAAATTACCAAAAGGAAATCTAAAAAACTTTACGTAAACAAAAAAAAATTTCTGTAAACTATTTACATTTCTTGACATTTGTATTACATTATTATCAGGAGATGATAAATAGTGAAAAAAATATTATTCATTGCACTATTTTTAACACTAATATGTACAATAACAACAGTGCACGCTGATACTAAAAATATTAATGATACAGAAGACGAAATACTTTCAAGTGAAATAGTAAAAGAAGAAAGACCAAGTAAAAAAATAAATAACATGGTAATCGTCGCAGTCCCACTATTCTTAGTAAGTGGATCAATACTTTTAATAAAAAACAATTAGCAGGCTCGAGGCTTGCTTTTTATTAAACAAAAAAATTTGATATTTTATCAAAAATTTAATATAATTACTAAAAGGAGGAAAACCAAAATGTGTGGAATAATAGGATACATAGGAAAAGATAAAAAGGCCAAAGAAGTGCTAATAAAAGGATTAAAAAATCTAGAATACCGAGGATACGACTCCGCCGGAATAGCGCTTTTAGAAAATGATAAAATAAAAATAATAAAAGAAGAAGGAAAAATAAAAAATCTAGAAAAAAAGGTGCAAGAAGAAAAAGAAACAACTCTAGGAATAGGACACACCAGATGGGCAACCCACGGAAACGCAACCAAAGAAAATGCCCACCCTCATAAAGTAGGAAAAGTAACATTAGTACACAACGGAATAATAGAAAACTACGAAGAAATAAAAAATAAGTTAAACTATAAACCAGTATCAAATACAGATACAGAAATAGCCTGCGCTCTAATAAATGATATATACGAAAAAACAAATAACAAACTAGAAACCCTAAAAGAGGCAAACCATCTACTAAAAGGATCATACGCTTTTGCAATTTATTTCGATAAAGATAATGAGCATCTTTACGCAATGAGAAAAGATAGCCCATTAATCATAGCAAAAGGAGAAAACGAAAACTTCCTATCATCAGACGTACCAGCAGTCCTAGAATTTACAAATAAATATATTTTACTAGACAAAAACGAATACGCAGTACTAACACAAGATAAAATAGAAATATTTAATGACAACCTAGAAAAAATAGACAAAAAAATAGAAACATACACAGAATCTCTATCAAAAGAAGGAAAAAATGGCTACGAACACTATATGATAAAAGAAATAAACGACGAGCCAGAAGTCTTACAAAACATCCTAAAAACTTACGACATCCAAAAAAGTCTAATAAACAAAGACTTAAAAGACATAAAAAATATAGAAATAATAGGATGCGGAAGCGCATATCACGCCGGATTAGTAGGAAAATACTTTCTAGAAGAACTATTGAAAATACCAACAACTGTCTATCTAGCAAGTGAATACCGCTACTCAGATATCTTAATAAAAGAAAACAAAATATCAATATTCATCTCCCAATCAGGAGAAACAGCAGACACCCTAGCAGCCCTAAGAAAAGCAAAAGAAGAAAACAGTTACACAATAGGAATAATAAACACAGTAGGATCATCAATAGCAAGAGAAGCAGATGAAGTCCTATACATAAAAGCAGGACCAGAAAAAGCAGTCGCAACAACAAAAGCCTACTCAGCCCAAGTCCTAGTCCTAGAACTATTAGCGCTCAGCCTATCAAAAAAACAAGAAGAAAAAGAAAACCTAAAAAATTTACCAATCATAATACAAGAAACAATAAATAGGCAAAACCTAGAAAATCTAGCAGACAATCTAAAAGATAAAAAAGACATCTTCTTCATAGGAAGAAAACTAGACTACTATCTATCCTTAGAAGGCGCCCTAAAACTAAAAGAAATCTCATACATCCACTGTGAAGCCTATGCAGCCGGAGAACTAAAACACGGCTCAATCTCACTAATAGAACAAAACACCCCAGTAATCTCAATAGTAACTGATGAAAGCATAAAAGATAAAACAATAAGCAACATAAAAGAAACAAAAGCCCGCGGAGCATACGTTATCCTAATAACAACCGAAGAAATACTAAAAACAATTGAAAACACATCTTTCTGCGATCGCATAATAAAAGTAAAAAGCAAAAACAAAATCCAAGTAGTACTAGAGACCATAACAATTCTGCAACTCCTATCATACGAAATAGCAAAAGCCAAAAAAGAAGATATCGACAAGCCAAGAAACCTGGCTAAATCAGTAACCGTAGAATAAAGGACAAAAAGTCCTTTTTTTCGTAAAAAAAAACCCAAAAAAATTGTCCAAATCCCTAATATTTGATATAATGAAAATACGAAAAAAATAGAACGAAGGTAGATAAAATGTATTTAAAAGAAATAAAAACAAGTGGCTTCAAATCATTCGCAGACAAAATAAACCTATCACTAGACGAAAACATAACCTGCATAGTAGGCCCTAACGGAAGCGGAAAAAGCAACATAGTAGACGCTGTAAAATGGGTTCTAGGAGAACAATCAGTAAAAACACTACGTGGCGACGGCAATATGACAGACGTAATCTTTTCAGGATCAAAAAGTAGGAAACAACTAAATTTAGCATCCGTAACACTAGTATTCGACAACACAGACTCCTACCTAAAAGTACCATATTCAGAAATAGCAATAACAAGAAAAGTCTACAGAAGCGGAGAAAATGAATACTACATAAACAACGAAAAATGCCGCCTAAAAGACATAAACAACCTATTCCTAGACAGCGGTATAGGAAAATACGCTTTCAACATAATATCACAAGGCGAAGTAGCAGACATAATAAACAGCACCCCCTACGAAAGAAGAGCCATAATCGAAGAAGCCGCCAGCGTTTTAAAATACAAAAAACGCAAAGAAGAAGCCCTAAGAAAACTAGACAAAACAAACGAAAACATGGTAAGAGTAAAAGACATAATAATGGAACTAGAAACACAAATAGAACCCCTAAAAACACAAAAAGAACAAGCACTAAAATACTTAGACTACGAAGAAAAACTAAAAAATGTAGAAATTGCTCTAACCGCAAAAGATCTAGAAACCCTAAACAACAACTACCACGAAACACAAGAAAAAATAAAAAACCTAGAAACAGAAATAGCATACAAAATGAATAAAAGCACAAATAGTGATGCAGAAATAGAAAAAATAAACACAAACCTACTAGAACTAGAAAAAAACTTAACAGAAAAAAACAACGACTACATAAACATAACAACAAAATCAGAAACACTAAAAGGAAAACTAAACATAATAAAAGAAAGAACAAAATACTCATCATCAGATACAAAAGTACATGAAAACATAACAAATCTAAAAGAACAAAAATTAATTCTAAAAAACAAAATATCACTAGAAGAAACCATTTTAAATAACATGACATCAAACATAAAACGCCTAGAAAACGATGCAAAGTTAAAAAAAGAAGATCTTCAAAAACAAGAAGAAGAAAAAGAACTTTTAGAAAACAAACAAAAAGAATGCCAAAAAAAAGTAACAGATCTAGAATATAAAATAAAATACCTAACCGACTACATAGATCAAGGCGCAGGAATGAATCAAAACGTAAAAAAAATACTCTCAAACCCCAAACTAGAAGGCATCCACAGTACCATCATAAACCTAATAGAAATTGAAGAAGAATACGCTCTTGCCCTTTCAGTTGCACTTTCCTCAGCCAAAGACTACGTCGTAGTAAACACCCCAGAACATGCTAAAAAAGCCATAAACTACCTAAAAGAAAACAACCTAGGAAGAGTAACATTCTTCCCATTAAACGTAATAAAAGAAAGAAACATAGACATAGAAACCAAAGAAAAACTAAAAAATGTAAACGGCTTCATAGACATAATGAGTAACCTCCTAACATACGAAGAAAAATATCAAAACATCATAAAAAACCAACTAGGAAACGTCTTACTCGTAGACAATATAGATACAGCAAACAAAATAAGAACAATCATAAATAGTAGATATAAAATAGTAACCCTAACCGGCGAAGTAATAAACGTCGGAGGATCAATGACCGGAGGAAAAATAAAAACAACATCAGTAATAACAGAAAAATACGAACTAGAAAAATTAACAAAACAAAAAGAAAACCTAACCAAAGAAATAATAACCCAAAAACAAAAATTAAAAGAAACCGAAGACGAAGAACAAATAAAAAAAGCAAAATATCTAGAAATAGAAAAAGAAAGAGTAGTAGAAAAACAAAAAGAAGAAACAAAACACCTAGAAATAGAAGATTTAAAAGAAAAATATAACCAAACATCACAAGAACTAGAAAGCCTAAACAACGTAGTAAATAGCACCCTAAACAGAGAACAAGAAGAAGTAATGAATAATTACTACAACGCTCTATCGCAAAAAGAAAATCTAAAACAAGAAATAGAAAAAATAACAAAACAAAAAGAAGAACTTCACGCAATTCTAGAAGAAAAAAATGCCACATATAAACTAGAAAACTCCCACTTAAGAAAACTAGAGCAACAACTAAAAGAAAGCGAAATAGAAAGTTCCAAAACAAGCATAAGAATGGACAATCTCTTAAACATACTAAGCGAAACATATCAAATGACTTTCGAAAAAGCCAAAACAAACTACATTCTAGAAATTGAAGAGGAAGAAGCAAGAGAAAACGTAAAAAAATACAAACAAGAACTAAAACTAATCGGCCCAGTAAACACCGCAGCAATCGAAGAATATGACAGAATAAATACAAGATATGAATTTCTAAAAAAACAATACTTCGATCTAGAAGAAGCAACAGTAACGCTCCTAAAAATAATAGACGAACTAGACCTAGTAATGAAAGACGAATTCATAAAAACATATAAACAAATAGAAATAGAATTTGACAAAGTATTCAAAGAACTATTTAAAGGCGGAGAAGCAAAATTAAGCCTAACAAAACCAGAAGATCCACTAAACACAGGAATAAACATCAACGTAACACCTCCAGGAAAAAAACTAAGTAGCATATCACTTCTATCAGGAGGCGAAAAAACCCTCACAGCCATAAGCCTATTATTTGCAATACTAAACATAAAAAAAATACCATTCTGCCTATTCGACGAAATCGAAGCCGCTCTAGACGAAGCAAACGTAAGTAGAGTAGGAGAATACTTCCAAAAATACTCAGGAAAAACACAACTAATAATAATAACTCACAAAAAGAAAACAATGGAATACGCAAGCACACTATATGGAATAACAATGCAAGAATCAGGCGTATCAAAACTAGTAAGTGTGAAACTAAAAGAAAACTAACAAGTGAAAAACTTGTTTTTTTCATGCAAATAGGTAATATTTCTCCTCAAAAATCAAATCAAAGAATAAAATAAAATAAGGAGTGATAAAAATGACAAAAATCAAAAAAATATCAAAATACATCCTAAACATACTAGTAATAATAGAAGCCCTTATAATCGGACTCGCACCAATATGGAACTGGTCCTGGGCAGATAACATAATCCAAACAATTGCCGTCGTAACCGCGGTAATATCAACATACTTACTCGGCGATAAAGCAGTAAGCAAAAAAAAGGAAATAAGACCATGAAATGTGAAATATGTCAAAAAGAAGTAGAAAAAACAATACCATTCTACTGGGGCTTTTTCGAAAATGAATACAACCCAGAAAAATGGATAAACGCCTGCCCCAATTGTTGCAAAGAATTTTTAAGAGCCAGCAACATCTCAAACCAAACAAAAAAACCTCTAATAAATATAGAAACAAAAATAAAAACAAACACCAGAAAAAGAACAAAATAAAGTTCTTTTTTTTACACTTGACAACTGTTATATACAGTTATATACTGTTATACATAAAAAGGAGTAAAAATATGAAAATGATTATAAACAACAACAGCCCAGTTCCCATCTTTAAACAAATAAAAGATTCAATAATAAGTCAAATTCTATCAAACGAACTAGAAGAAAACGAACTATTACCATCAATAAGAACATTCGCTCAAGACTTAAAAATAAGCATAATGACCGTAAAAAAAGCCTACGACGAACTAGAAAAAGAAGGATACATAACAACAAAACAAGGAAAAGGCAGTTACGTCGCAGAAAAAAATAAAGAATTCATAAAAGAAGAAAAACAAAAAGAAATAGAAAACTACATAACAAAAATAATAGAAATATCAAAAAATTATGAAATAAGTAAAAAAGAAGTAATAGAAACCTTTAACTATATGTATAGGAGTGAAGACTAATGAAAAATGCAATAGAAATAAAAAACATAGAAAAAAAATACAAAAAAGGATTTAAACTAGAAAAAACAAACATCCAAATACAATCCGGAACAATCACAGGCCTAATCGGAGAAAATGGCGCCGGAAAAACAACACTACTAAAAATAATACTAGGAATCATAAAACAAGACTCTGGAGAAATAAAAATTTTTAATCAAAACCTAAAAACACATGAAAACAAAATAAAAGAAGACATCGGAGTAGTCCTAGATAATGCCTTTTTCCCAGAAACACTAAATTCCAAAAACATAAATAACATTATGAAAGATATATTCAAAAACTGGGACGAAAAACTATTTTTTGGGCACCTAGAAAAACTAGAACTACCAAAAAATACCCCCATAAAAAAACTATCAAAAGGAATGAGAAAAAAACTAGAAATCATCGTAGCGCTTTCCCACCATCCAAAACTTCTAATTCTAGATGAACCAACAAGCGGACTAGATCCCATAATAAGAAAAGAAATCCTAAACCTACTATTAAAATTCATAAAAGACGAAAACCACACCATCTTAATATCAACCCACATCACAACAGACCTAGAACAAATCGCCGACAAAATAATTTTAATAGACAAAGGAACAAAAATCTTAGACGATGAAAAAGATAACATAATGGAAACTTATAAAATATTAAAATGTGACCTAGACTACTTCGATAAAATAGACAAAAAAGACATAATAAAATATAGAAAAAACAAATATAACTACGAAATACTAATAAATCAAGAAAAAACCAAACACAAATATAAAAATTGCATAATAGAAAAAATAACACTAGAAAACTTAATGCTAATGTTAATAAAAGGAGAAAAATAATGCTAGGATTAATAAAAAAAGACTTACTAACAATAAAAACGGTCTCAAAACCACTAATAATCATCATAATCGCACTACTTGCACTTTCCATACAAACCAAAACAGAAGACGTAATATATATGCTACCTCTAATCGGAATAATCGCATTCTTATCCACATTCAGTTACGATCAATTCAACAATTGGGACACCTACACCTCAGCGCTACCAAACGGAAGAAAAAATCAAATAAAATCAAAATATCTTACCTCAGTAATAATCATAACAACACTAACACTATTATCAGTACTTTTCTCATTGCTAATAACTAAAATAAATCAAAAACCAATAAACATAGACCAAATCATAACCCAAACACTAGTGATACTACTAACATCAACAATAACAATCTCATTATTATTTCCAGTTATGATTAAATACGGCGCCCAAAACGGAAGATTAATAGTATTCATTATAGTAATATCACTCGCACTTCTAAGCACCCTAACAACATAAAAGAAATAAATATTTTAAATGACATAGAAAAAATAATAGAAAACCACACCCACATAATAATTCTCCTAACATCATTAATAGTACTAATAATATCCTATCTAATATCAAAAAAAATCTATCAAAATAAAGAATTTTAAAAAAACTTGCAATAATAAAAAACAAACTGTATAATAAGTATGAAAAGTATAACAAATTATACAAAGGAGGAACCATGAAAAACAAATTCGTCGGAATTGCCAAAGTCGGAGAAAAAGGTCAAATAGTAATTCCCAAAGAAGCAAGAGATATGTTCGAAATAAAACCAGGAGATAGCATTGTAATCCTATGCGACAAAAAGAAAGGAATGGCACTCGTAAAATCAGAAGTCCTAGAAGACACAATGGACAAAATAATGCCAGAAAAAGAATAATATGTACTCAGTAGAAACAAATAACCTGACCAAAAAATTCAAAGGCAAAATCGCAGTAGACAAAATAAACCTGCAAATAAAAAAAGGAGAACTATTCGCTCTTCTAGGAACCAACGGAGCAGGCAAAACAACAACAATCAAAATGCTATCCGGATTAATCCTGCCAACAGAAGGCACAATAACCATCGAAAATATGAACATGCAAAAACATTCCCAAAAAATAAAAGAAATACTAAACGTCTCACCACAAGAAACAGCCATCGCCCCAAACTTAACAGTAAAAGAAAACCTAGAATTCATGGCAGGTGTTTACCAAATAAAAAATAAAGATGAAAAAATTAAAAATTTAATAGAACAATTCAAATTACAAGAAGTACTACACAAAAAAGCAAAAACCCTATCCGGAGGCTATCAAAGAAAAGTATCAATAGCAATAAGCCTAATAAATGATCCAAAAATACTGTTCCTAGATGAACCAACCCTAGGCCTAGACGTCATCTCAAGAAAAGAACTATGGAAAATAATAAATGAGTTAAAAGGAAAAATAACAATAATCCTAACAACCCACTACATGGAAGAAGCAGAAAGCCTATCAGATGAAGTAGGAATAATGAAAAATGGCACTCTGATAGACGTAGGAACCCCTAAAGAATTAATAAAAAAGACAAAAACAAAAAACTTCGAAGACGCATTTGTAAAAATAGCAACCGGAGGTGACCTATAATGAGAATGTTAAACTTCGCCAAAAGAAATTTCAAAGAACTAACAAGAGACCCATTAAGTCTAATATTTGAAATCCTACTACCATTATTCTTACTATTTATATTTAAGCAAATAAACATCCCAGAAGAAACATTCAACCTAGAAAACTTCACTCCAGGAATAATCATCTTTGGCTTTTCATTCATAACACTATTCACAGCAACCCTAGTAGCCAAAGACAGAACAACATCACTACTAATTAGACTAGGAACATCACCAATGAAACCATCAGACTACATACTAGGATACATCCTATCCTTAATGCCAATCATCATAATTCAAGACATTCTCTTCTTCCTAGTAGCAATCCTCCTAGGACTAAACTTTAGCATAAACATAATATACGCAATACTAATATCCATCATAATATCAATTCTATTTATAACCCTAGGAATACTAATAGGAAGCCTAGTAAGCGAAAAAGCAACCGGAGGAGTAGGTAGCATAATAGTACAACTAGTATGCTTCACAAGCGGAATGTACTTTCCAAAAGAACTAATCGGAAACACATTCTCAAAAATATGTGAACTATTACCGTTCGAAAGTTCCCTAAACATAATAAAAGGAATACTAAATAACAATCTAAGTATAATAGATACAAAAAATATTATAGTATTCCTAACATACACCATATTAACAATAATAATCTCCTCCATAGTATTTAAAAAGAAAATGACAAGCGATAACAAATAAAAAAAAGGACAAAATATGAACAAACCGAAAAGACTAAAAGAAAGAAATTTCTAATAGTCCTTTTTTTGTTATGAAGAATTAAAAAAATCTTAAAAACCGCATAAAAACAATCGCAACAATATAAAAAACCAAATGCATACCAAAATTTAAATAAAAAGCTTTTCATGCTACTTTCTTGTAGTAGTTATTATAGCATGTTATAATTAAAACATATGGGAGGTATATAATGGTTTATAAATGGACATATAAAACTCCAAACGAGCTCGATGATATGGTAATGAATAGTGATGGAAAATATCTAACAGGATTATGGTTTATTAGCTCAAAAGATGACTTAAAACACACCATCAACTGTGAAGAAAAAAACTTACCAATATTTAAAGAAACAAGCAAATGGTTAAATATTTATTTTAGTGGCAAAAACCCAGACTTCACACCCAAATATAAAATTAATAATTTAACACCATTTAGACAAGAAGTAATAGATATAATGAATACTATTCCATTTGGCAAAGTACTAACATATAATGACATATCAAAAATCATCGCCAAAAAAAGAAAAATTAATAAAATGTCAAGCCAAGCAGTCGGAGGAGCCGTAGGATGGAATCCTATTTGCATCATCATTCCTTGTCATAGAGTAGTCGGCTCAAATGGAAGTCTAACAGGATACGGTGGAGGAATAAAAAACAAAGTAGCACTTTTAACCCATGAACAAAACGATATGAGTAAATACTTCATCCCTAAAAAAGGAACAGCCTTATGACAAGATGTAAATGGTGCAACTTAGATAACCCCTTATATATAAAATACCATGATTTAGAATGGGGAATACCTAACTTCAACGATCATTATTTATTCGAAATGCTAGTACTAGAATCCTTTCAAGCAGGCTTATCCTGGGAATGCATTCTAAATAAAAGAGAAGACTTCCAAAAGGCTTACGATAATTTTGATATAGAAAAAATAATAAACTACGATGAAAACAAAATAAATGAACTATTATCCAATAAAAAAATAATAAGAAACAAACTAAAAATAAATGCTAGCATCCACAACGCAAAAATATTTAAAAATATTCAAAAAGAATATGGAAGTTTTTATAACTATTTAACAACATTCACAAAAAATAAAATATTATACGAAACAGATAAAGTAACAAATGATTTATCAGATACCATTTCAAAAGATCTAATCAAAAAAGGCATGAAATTCGTAGGTTCCACCATTATATATTCCTATTTACAAGCAACAGGATTTATTTATTCACACGATAAAGAATGCTTTATGCACAAGGAAAAACTATGATAATAAACACTGGTTGCAGAACCGATATACCTGCCTTTTACTCAAAATGGTTTATAAATAGGATAAAAGAAGGATATGTCTATGTTAGAAATCCTTATTATCCAAAACAAATAACAAAATATATACTTGATCCTAAAGTTGTTGATTGTATAGATTTTTGTACAAAAAACCCAGAACCCATGCTAAAGCATTTAGATGAAATTAGCCATTTTAAACAATTCTGGTTCATAACTATTACGCCTTATGGAAAAGACATCGAACCAAATGTACCAGACAAAGATAAAGTCATAATAAGTTTCCAAAAACTATCTCAAAAACTAGGAAATAACCTCGTAGGATGGAGATATGATCCCATTTTCCTAAACAAAGAATTTACTATAGAAAAACACATTAAATCCTTTGAATATATTGCTAAAAAATTAAAAGGATACACCAATTATTGCACAATTAGTTTTTTAGATTTATATGAAAAAGTAAAAAGAAACGCACCAGATTTAAGAGCACCATCAAAAGAAGAACAAATTATATTAGCAAAAGAATTCGTTAAAATAGGAAAAAGAAATAATATAGAAATTTACTCCTGCTGTGAAAGTACCTTTCTAAAAGAATTTGGAATTAACACATCAGGATGCCGAAACCAAAAACTAGTAGAAAAAAGTATAGGATATAAACTCAATTATCCTAAAACAAATAACAAAAGAAACAAATGCAACTGCCTTATGGGTAATGATATAGGAGCCTATGATTCTTGCGGACATTTATGCAAATACTGCTATGCTAATACCAATAAAAATAATGTTATACAAAATATGAAAAAACACAATCCCGCATCTCCACTGTTAATAGGCAATATTAAAAATGAAGATAAAGTAACAGTGGCAAACCAAAAAAGTTATAAACTAAAACAAGAGCAAATTACGTTGTTTTAAATCAAAAAAGATTTCATTTATTTTATAAAAATTACCAAAAAGACAATCTAAGTCCTAAAAACCTAGAATTGTCTTTTTTCTTTTGAATAGAGTCTATAATATTTAAATTATTTTTTAATTATTTATATTTTATTATGAAATATCATAAATATTTAAAATAGATATAAACAAAAAAATCAACTATTACTAGTTGACTTAATCATTAACGTCACATTGGTGCGACGATTTTATCCTATGGAGCGAATAACA
>OIYV01001250.1_pt1 | contig 12383 bp, 11 predicted proteins | sample 1588251 | NCBI WGS metagenome assembly OIYV01 (sample SAMN03283282) | human gut metagenome | biome: human-associated habitat; material: feces | host: Homo sapiens | place: Peru | collected 2012
CCCGCCGACGATACGCTCGGGTACCTGTGGTCGTCCTACAGCCTGGCCGTCATCTCGTTTGTCGGGTGCATCCTCGTGGTGGGCACGGTGCTCGCCGTGATGCGCCTTTCGGGCAAGGGGATGAAATCTCCCATCATGATAATCATCGCAGGTCAGGTCATTGGTTCGGTCATGGGTGCGGTAAGCAACTCCATCCGCTACTACTACGTCTACACCGAGCCTTACGGCGTGAAGGCGCAGCTGCTGACCGACCTCGCGATTGCGTCGTTCTACCGGAACTACACCTGGATCGACCTTTTGGCCGTGGGCGCTCCCATCGTGGTTACGTTCCTCGTGGTCATGAGGCTTCGCCGCCGCATGCAGCTGCTCGCCTTCTCAGAAGGGGAGGCACGCACGATGGGTGTCGACGTGAAGCGGATGCAGGCGCTGGTCGTGGGGCTGTGCACGGTGCTCACCGCCATCCTCATCTCGTTTTGCGGATCGGTCGGGTTCGTCGGGTTCCTCGTGCCCCATCTGGCGCGGCGTTTGGTGGGCCCGAACTTCAGCTATCTGCTCCCGGCGGCGACCGTGCTCGGCGCGGTGTTCGTCTTGGGCGCATACGTGCTGCTCATGATGACCCTCGGGTCGAGCTACGAGACCATGGTCGGCATGTTCATATCCATCGGCGGCGCGGTGGTGTTTCTCGTGACCGCTTTGCGCGGGAAGGGAGGTGCACGTGGCGAGTTCCGATAAGGGGGAAGAGCGCCGCCAAGCCCGCCGCGCGCGCAAGACGACGACGGCCAAGGCCCCGCTAGGCACCGCCTACACCGCGGCCGATATCGCGCGGCTCTCGAACGGTGCGCCGCTGCCCGCCCGCGCGTCGGCGGCGCAAGGCGGCATCAGGCACCTTGTCGGCATGAAGAAGTCAAACGCGCTCTATCGCGCCGAGCACGACAGGCTCGCCACGAAGGTGTTCCTGTCCATGCTCGCGCTCGCCGTGCTTGCCTTCCTGTCGCTTGGCATCATGGGCGCGGCGGGCCAGAGCTCGGCGTACTCGTCCGCCTACCAGGTGTATTCACCTATCCAGGTGGCGCAGGCCCTCTACGAGCACGCCTACAACGGGCTTGCGGTGCTCACCCATGCCTTCTCGGCGCATTCCAACGAGTGGATTCGCGCGAACGTGCCCGGGTACTGGGCCATCGTCGATCGCGCGGGCGTCATCGGCATCACGCTTGTCTGCGCGGTGCTCTTGGCGGTCTCGGGAATGCTGTACCAAAACGTGTTCAAGAACCCCATCGCCAGCCCGGGGATGCTCGGCGTATCGAGCGGCGTGAGCCTGGGAATGATGCTCATGGTGGCGCTCTACAGCGGTGTCGCGCCTTCCATGGTGGGGACGCGCTACGCCTTCTGCTATGCCTTCGGGGCCGCGATCCTCGTGTTCGTCATGATCGCCGGGCGCAAGCTCTCGGGGCGTGGCAAGCCCTTCGACATCGTGACCATGCTGCTCATCGGCTCGATTCTAAGCCAGCTTCTCGGCTTCATCGTGAGCTATATGACGCTGTTCGTCATGGACGAGTCCGATTACGCCACCTTCTACACCATGTCGCAGATGCTCGTGGTGGACACGTCGGCGGTGTCGTGGGCGGCGCTCGGAATCGCGGCGTTCGTCTCGATGGTGCCCGTCGTGGTGAACCGCTACCGGCTCAATGCCCTCGCGTTCGACGACCAGGAAGCGCGCATGATGGGACTCTCTCTCACCAAGATGCGCGCCATCGCGCTCATCTGCGGCGCGATCATGATCTTAGCCGCGCAGATTCACGTGGGCATGGTGAGCCTGGTGTCGCTCGTGGTGCCGTTTTTGTCGCGCAGCTGGTTTGGCTGCGAGTTCAACAAGCAGCTTATCGGCAACGTATGCATCGGCACGGTGCTTCTGCTCGCGTGCCGCGACATCTGCGATCTGATTCCCTTCGTGGGGGATGGCCTGGCTATCGGCTCGGTGGTGAGCGTGGTCGCGATGCCGCTGTTCGTGGTGGTTATGGCGCGGCAGATGAGGGAATGGAAGTGATCGAATGAAACTGATTGTGCGCGACGCGTCGGTGGGATACAGCGCCGATGCGCCACTTCAAAAATACGTCAACTTCAGCGTGGAGTCGGGGGAGGTCTGCTGCATCCTGGGCCCGAACGGATGCGGCAAGACCACGCTCGTGCGCACTATTCTGGGAATGAACCCGCTGCTCGCAGGCTCGATTACGCTCGACGGGTCGGACGTGACGGCGTGGAGCGCGGCGCAGGTTGCCGACAAGATCGCCTACGTGGCGCAGCGCCAGACGCAGCCGTTTCCCTACCAGGTGAAAGACGTGGTCATGCTCGGGCGCATCGGGCGCACCAACTCCATGAGCGGAAAGCCCAGCCGCCGCGATTACAACATCGTGGAGAACGCGATGGCCGACATGGGCATCGAGCACTTGCGCGAGCGGCCTTACGTGGACATCTCGGGCGGCGAGCTGCAAATGGTCATGTTCGCCCGCGCGCTTGCGCAGGAGCCCGGGCTGCTCATTTTAGACGAGCCCACCGCCGCGCTCGACTACGGCAATGCGGTGCGCGTGATCGAGAAGGTGCGCGATCTGGCTGAGGCGGGCTATGCCGTCATCATGATCACGCACAATCCCGACCATGCGTTCATGACCGGGGCGAACGTGGCGCTGTTCATGCGCAACCGCAACATGGTCTTCGGCGACGCGTTTTCGGTCATCACGCGCGAGAACATTCAGGATGCGTACGGCATCAACGTGAAGCTGGTGGAGTTCACCCACGACAATCAGGAAGTTATGCGCATGTGCGCTCCGGAGTTCCGGGGCGCGTGCGCTCGCAAGAACAGCGGAAGGTAAGGGTTTAGTATCATGATTGACGAGAAGACGACGACCGAGGCCTCGCAGCTCGTGACGAGGATCGTCGACAATATCGAGACGGTCATCGTGGGCAAGCGCGAGCAGGTCGAGCTCGTGGTGATGTCGCTTATCGCGCGCGGCCACGTGCTTTTGGAGGATATGCCGGGCACGGGCAAGACATCGCTCGTGTCGGCGCTTGCGAAGTCGGTCGACTGCCGCTTCTCGCGCATCCAGTTCACGCCCGACGTCATGCCATCCGACGTCACGGGCTTCTCCATCTTCAACCAGAAAACGCGCGACTTCGAGTTCCGCCCCGGCGGCGTCATGAGCAACCTCGTGCTCGCCGACGAGATCAACCGCGCGAGCGCCAAGACGCAGTCGGCGCTGCTCGAGGCGATGGAGGAGCGCCAGGCCACCGTCGACGGCGTGACGCACAAGCTCGAAGAGCCCTTCATGGTGCTCGCGACGCAGAACCCCATCGAGCAGTACGGCACCTACCCGCTGCCCGAGGCGCAGCTCGACCGCTTCCTCGTGAAGCTCTCCATGGGCTATCCCTTCTTAGACGAGGAGGTGCGCGTGGTCCTCGGGAGCGCGCAGGCTAAGGCGGCCATCCGCCCCGTTGCGACGTCTTCGCAGGTCATCGAGCTGCAAGAGGCGGCAACTCGCGTGCATGTGTCGGAATCGGTGGCGCGCTATGCTGTGCAGGTGGCCTCCTCCACGCGCACGGCGGCGGAATGCGCGTGCGGCGCCTCCCCTCGTGGCTCGATCGCCCTTATCGCGCTCGGTCGCGCGAACGCCCTCATGCGCGGGCGCACCTACGTGATGCCCGACGACGTGAAGTATCTGGCGCCCTATGTGCTTTCCCATCGAATCATTTTGACCCATGAGGCGAAAGTCGCAGGTCGCACGCCTGAATCGGTGATCGAATCCATCTTGGCCACGGTTGCGGTCCCCGCGATTTCCGCTGCCGACGTTCGCGGAGAATAGCGCGCCGTGGGAGATTTTCGTCATACGGGAAGAAAGCTGCGCGAGGCGCACGCGGCGCATCGTCGCAGGCGCGACCGCAAGCGCGCGCTGCGCTCCGAGGCGGTGCGCGCGAGGCGGCGCGTTGTAGGGAAGGCGCTTGCGTGCGCGGGCATTCTCGCGCTTTTGCTCGCTTGCGCGCTCGTGGTGGGCGATTCGGACTACCATGCCACGCCCATCGGGTGGATTCCCTTCCTGTCCGCGGTGCTCGCCATCGCGGGCGGGTTCGCGTACCTGCAGGTGATAAAGGCAAAGCTCACCTTCTCCGAAAGCAGCGACCTGCGCGATTGCGAGCGAGACTCCGATGTGCGCTTCGCGGTGCGCTTTAACAACGCCTCGCCTTTGTTCATCTTCCGCGTAGAAGCCTTCTTCTATATCTCGGATTTGTACGGGAACAAGGCCTCCGAGGCGTCCACCACGCTTGCGCTGTCGCCGCACGAGTCGTATGACCTGGGATTTTCCACGAAGTTCGAACATATCGGCACCTATACGGCAGGTCTTGACCGCATCGTCGTGCAGGACTTCCTCGGCCTGTTCGAGACGACGGTGAGAAACGAGCGTCGCCGCCAGGTGAACGTCACGCCGAAGCTGCAGGCAATCGACGACATCCGCTTTTCCGCCGACGCCATGCAGGAGACGACCAAGGCGGCGAAATCCCACGTGGCCGACTCCATGGATTACTCCCACGTGCGCGAATACGTGCCGGGCGACCCTCTGAAGACCATCCACTGGAAGCTTTCCGCCCGGTTGGATCACTATCTCACGCGCCTGTACGAGGTGTACACTAACCCCGGCGTCGCCGTCGTGCTCGACTTCTTCGGGCCGTCGGATGAGGCGGGCGAGCTCATGGCGATGTTCGATTGCGTGGTGGAGTCGGGCTTCTCGCTGTCGCAGCATGCGCGCGAGAAGGGGATGGACGTCGATTTGCTCTACGTCGACAAACGCGGCGATACGCGGAGCTTGTCGACCTGGTCGAAGGAGGACCTGCCGCGCCTTGTCGACGAGATGCCGCGTATGAGGCGCGATCCGGCGCTGGCCCAGGAGGCCGCGGGTCTGCTCAGCGATCAGATTTCATCGCGCTATGGGCAAAACAACCTGGTCATCTGCTCGGCAAACCTCGATTCCGAGATGGTATCGCTCGCCGTGGAGGCGAAGCTGCGCCGCCGCTCGCCACTGTTCATTGCCGTGGTGCCGCGCAAACTCACCGGGCGTGCGCTCGACGCGCATACAAAGCCCCTGTCCCGACTCGACGCGTCCGACATTCCCTACATCGTGCTGTCGAACGCGAACGATTTGAGGGGGGTGAGGGCATGATGGAAGTGAAGGAGAGCCAAGGCAAGGCCGCGCGCGAGGCTGGCGGCAAGGGCGCTCGTGAGGCTGGTGGCGAGGCTGTGGCGCCGACGAGGGCGCAGCTGTTCATGCGCGCAACGATTGGCGACTTCCTGCTTGTGCTTGTGGCCTCGGTGGGGCTTGTGCTTGCGGCGTCATACGCCTTCGACAGCGTGCCCGACGTGCGCGGTAACGTGCTCGTGGTGGCCGCAATCGTAATTCCGCTGCTCGCCGTGCTTTTCGCTGGGTCGTGGTCGAAGCGCGCGATTGCTCTCGCATGCGCAGGTGCAATTGCCTACGCAGTCGCGGTGATCGCGGTGTGCGCGGCGCTGACGCCAACTGATGTGCCCCTGTTCGTGGATGCCCAGATAAACGATGATCCTGCAAGCCCCCTGATCTTCGGCGTAGTGGCGCTCGTGGTGCCCGCCGCCGTGTACCTTCTGTCGCGGCGGCGCGTGGGGATGGTTGTCCTGCTCGTGACCGCGGTTATCGCGCTCGGCTCTGTGCAGTTCCTCTATCGCGATTGGGCGACGGCGGAAGCGGGAGTCCCGGTGTCCCTCGTCGTAATCGTGGCGCTCTTCGCGCTGCTCGTGTTCCAAAGCTATCGCACGGGCGTCCGCCAGGTGAAGCGCTTAGAGCGCACCGCGTTTGCCCGGGCGACGTTGTTCGCACTCGCGACGGCGCTTGCGTGTGTGGCGCTCGCCGCGCTTGCATACGTGGCCCTCATCGCGCCGTTGGGCCTGACCACACCCGAGATCAAGCCGTTCCAGGACTACTATACGCGGCCCGTCATCGAGTACACGGGCGTCTACGACGAGCAGCAGGTCGACAACCCCGACATCACGACCAACCAGACCAACGACGAGGACAACGACTCCAACCAAGATGCCGAAGGCGGCGAGCAGGATTGCTCGCCCGACAACAACGACGAGCAGGGATCGAACCCGGTGGCGTCGCTCGTCGAGTCGCTCACCTCGTTCGACATCAACGACTGGAACCAGCAGTTCACGGCGGTGAGCTACGAGCAGCTGCGCCTCGGAGCGCTTATCGCGGCGCTTGCCGTGGTGGCGCTCCTTGTCGCTGCGATTCTCATCCAGCGGTCTCGCCGCGAGCGACGACTGAAGAAGCTTGCGGACGAGGCGCTTGAGGTGCGCATCTGGTCGATTTACGACTTCCTCACCGGGCGCTTTGCGAAACTGGGGATCAAGCGCCCCGAAACGCTGACGCTCATGGAGTTCGCCATGTCGTGCCGCGCGCAGATGGTCCCGTTCTCGCGGGGGGCAGACGGCGTTGACTTTCTGGCGCTCACGCTAATCTACCAGCGCGCCTGCTACGACAAGGGGCGCGTGACCGAGCAGGACTGGCTTGCGGTCGAGCGGTTCTACCGTGCGTTTTTCAAGAACGCGCGCGCCTTCGTGGGTTGGCGTCGCTGGCTTCGCGAGTTCTGGAGAATCTAGGTCCTGGTTAGGATGCGATAAGTATTTACCTGGTGAAATAACTGTTTTGGATATCCCGCTACATGGCGAGATGCAAAAGATGAAAGGAGAATCGATCGTGGACGGAAAGCACAAGGGAGGTATGGGTCCTAACTGGAACGAGACGGCCGACTTCTACAACCAGTTTGCGTTTTGTGAACTTGAGGACACGCGCACGTACCTGGAGGCGATCGGCGTGGGCGAGGGCGACACGCTGCTTGACGTGTGCTGCGGGCCAGGTCGCGTGAGCGTGCTTGCAGCTGAGATGGGCGCGCAGGTGACCGGCATCGACTCGGCGGAGCGCATGCTCGACCATGCCGCCGAGAACGCTCAGGCCAGGGGCGTTGGCGACAAGTGCACCTTCCAGATGCAGGATTGGAACAGCGTGCTGGTGGGGCAGAACGTGAAGCGCCACGACGTGGTGATCGCGTGCCGCTGCGGCGCGATGATGGATGTCGAGAAGCTCTCCGCGCTTGCCAAGCGTACTGCCGCGGTGCAGATTTTCGCCGATGCGCCGTCGATTCCGAGCCTGCTGAACATCTTGTTCGACGGATGCGGCGAGGCGCCGCATCCTGAGGGTGCTCCCGATGGCGAACGCGTCGACCGGCCGCACATGGAGGGGCGGCGGGGCGAGGGCGGCATGCCCATACCGAAGGCTGGCCCTGAAGGCTCGGGCCCGCGCCCTGGCGGGATGCCTGGCGGAATGCGACCTGGCGGCCCCATGGGCGGTCCTCGCATGCCGCGCGGCGGGCGCAAGCCAAGCGCGTACAAGAGCGTGATCGACGCGGTGTACGATGCCGGCTTCGACCCGAACGTTCGCATCATGCCCGAGCGATTTCGCAAGACGTTCGCGTCGCGCGACGAGGCCATCGCGTGGGTGAGCTCGCTTAACCCCGAGCGTGCAGCGGGTCGCGAGGAGCGTCTCGCGACCAATGTTGCCCCGTTCCTCTCCGATGCCCCCGACGGCAAAGCGGAGTTTCTCATTGCCACGAGTGCGGCCATCATCTGGTGGGATGTCCGCGGCAAGGCGTCCGAGAACCCCTGGATTTTGGGCGTCGACGAAGCCCGGTAGCTTGTTTTTTCGGCGACGGGGAAAGCTCCGTGCTGCATGCAAGCAGCGAGGCTCGCATCGCCGTCGCACCGCCATCTTAGCGTCGGTCAAGCCCCAAGAGCGCTTGGGGCTTGACCATTCTTGGGCGCTATGGGGCAACCCATCGCGCCCGACGTGCCTTTTCCTGCAAATGTACTAGAATATGCCCCATGCAAAAGTCTTGGTCCGACATACGCGAATCCATCACGACGCCCCTTATGGGCTTCGCGATCGTCGTGCTGTTTCTCGTGTGCCTCCTTCTTGCGATGGTGGTCCTGGTGAGCGTCGTTCGCATGTTGATGGGGTAGCGCTATGTGGCAGAGGTTCTCGCTTTACGACCTGCGCGTTATCGGACACTACCTTGGTACGCTCACCCAGCTCTTCGCGGCGCTTATGGCGGTGCCGTTCTTGACGGCGCTCGTGTTCCAGGAATGGGAGCCCGCCGAGCGCTACCTGTTGGGTATCGGCATCGCGCTCGTCGTCGGCACGCTGTTGCAGTTTCTGCGCATCGAGCCTGGTCGCTTGGGCCGCCGCCAAGCGCTTGCAGTCACGGGCTTCGCGTGGATCGTGCTCGCGTTCTTCGCATCGGTCCCGCTTTTCCTGTCCGGGCATTACGCCACCTACATTGATGCGCTTTTTGACGGCGTCTCGGGGCTTACCACGACAGGCGCCACCGTTGCGCTCGACATCGACCACTTCTCCAACGCTGACAACATGTTCCGCTTCATGATGCACCTGGTCGGCGGCTTGGGACTCATCGTCGTCGCGCTCTCGCTCGGCATCTTCGGCAAGCGCTCGGGCTCGTCTCTCTACACCGCCGAGGGCCGAAGCGAGCACGTGGTTCCCAACGTCGTCCAGACGACGCAGCTCATTTCGCGCATCACGCTCGTCATCATCTTCATCGCCGCGGTGGTGCTCACTGCGCTGTGCATCTCTATCGGGATGGAGCCCGTCCGTGCTGTGTTGCAATCGATCTGGCTGGCGATTTCTGCGTTTAACACCGGCGGCTTCGCGCCGATGGCCGAAAGCGTCTCCTACTACAACTCGATTCCCATCGAGATATTCCTCATGCTGCTCATGATCTTGGGCTCTATCAGCTTCGTCGTCCATGCCGAGGTGTGGAAGGGGCGCCTGCAGTCCTTCTTCGGCGACATCGAGATTCGCACGATGCTCATCTGGCTGCTCGTGATGACGGTCGTTGTCGCAGCGTCTCTTTCGGCGAGCGCCCTGTTCTCCGATCTGCCCGCGATGATTCGCCGCGGCCTGTTCATGGTGGTGTCGGCCTTCTCTACCACTGGGTTCCAGAATGTCACGACCAATCAGCTCACGACGGTGTTCTCGTCGGGTGCCTTCCTCGCGCTCGCGCTGATTACGGCTGTCGGCGGCTCGGCGGGGTCGACCGCAGGCGGCGTGAAGCTCTACCGGGTGGGCATCATCTTCAAGTCGATCGTCTCCACGGTGAAAGAGGCGGTGTCCCCATCGTCTGCTCGCGTTGTCGTTTCCTATAACCACCTGGGACGACGCGTCCTTTCTTCCGATGCTGTGAAGGAGGCGATGACCGTGTTCGTGCTCTTTGTGATCACGTACTCGGTCGGCGCGCTCGTGGGCATTGCTCATGGATACGAGGCGTCGCAGGCCATCATGGAGTCGGTTGCCATGACGTCGAACGGCGGTGTTATCACCGGCATCGTGACGCCTGGCATGTCGCCCTCCCTCGAGACGTTCTACATCTTCCAGATGTGGGCGGGCCGTCTCGAGTTCGTCACGCTGCTCGCTGTTTTGGCCGAGATTGTCGCGTCGTTGGTCCCCCGAAAGAGGGAGAAGCGCCAATGAGCAGGTATGATACGACACCCTGGGCTTCGCTTCCCAGACGTGCGCTGCTGGTTGCGCTCGCGGTTGCGTTCTACCTGTTCGCGTGCATGCCTGCCGTCGCTTTCGCAGACGACGGCGACGGCGAAGATGATTCCAACCTGATAAACCCCCAGCAGCGACCCGACTCGTCGTTCATCTACGATTCGTCGATCATCGACCTGTCGAACGCCGATTCCTATTACGACAAGCAGACCGTGCAGATCACCGGCGAGGCGGTGGGCGATATCATCGACGCGCGCGACGGCATGGTGTGGGTCACGCTCTCTGAGGCCTCGAACTCGAGCAACGCGTCGGTTTCGGTGCTGATGACGCGTGAGTCCGCGTCGCATATCGACACGCTCGGCCGCTACGGCACCACAGGGACGATGCTACAGGTTCGCGGCGTGTTCCGCCTTGCCTGCCCCGAAGATCAGGGATTGAGCGACGTGCATGCGACGAGCGTTGCTGTGGTCGCGAAAGGGTCGCATCATGTCGAGGAGTTCCGCCCCGAGGCGTTTGCAGTCGGTGCCGCGCTCACTGTCGTCGGGTTTGCTCTCATGGGACTGTTCCGCTACCTGCGGGAACGCCAGCGTTAGGGGGAGTTGTTGGAAGAAACGGTTGCCGTCGGGTGCGTCGTCAAGCTTGACCGTGGGTTCCCCTTGGTGCGTCTTGAGGACGGGGTCGAGCTTCGCTGCAAGCACGCAACGTCGCTCGTGAAGGGCGAGCGCGTCCGTGCGGTGATCGGCGACAGGGTGCGCATCTCGTTCGCCGAGCGAAATGACAAGGCGCTCATCGTTGAGGTGCTTCCCCGTTCGCGCGAACTTGTTCGGAAGGACCCTACCGAGCGCGCCGTCCCCCAAGTGCTTGCTGCCAACTTCGATCGCGTCATCGTGACGCAGCCTTCAGTGGAAGTGAATATGCGCAGGTTGGAGCGCGAATTGGTGCTCGCGCACGAAACGGGTGCCGCCGTGTCCGTCGTGCTCACCAAGGCTGATCTTGCCGAAAGCGAGGACGCGGTCGAGCGCGTCCGCGAGCGCGTCCTGGCACTTGTCGGCGCGGACGTGGAGACGCTTGTCGTGTCGGAGGCGATGCCCGAAAGCGTCGAAGCCGTGCGCGCGCTCGTGCCCGAGGGGACGACGGCGGTGCTCATCGGGCGAAGCGGCGTGGGAAAGTCGAGCCTGGTCAACCTCCTTGTCGGACAAGATGTGCAAGAGACGGGGTCGGTGCGCGAGACCGATGGCGCGGGTCGCCATACCACGGTGAGCCGCGAGATGGTGGCCATTCCCCACGGCGGCTACGTGGTCGATATGCCGGGCGTGCGCGGTTTGGGCCTGTGGGATGCCGATGCGGGCATCGGCGTTGCCTTCGCCGATGTGGAGGAGCTCGCCAGGCAGTGCCGCTTCCGCGACTGCAAGCACGAGAACGAACCTGGTTGCGCCGTTCGTGCCGCCGTCGAGCGCGGCGATCTTGCCCAAGAGCGCTTCGAGTCCTATATTTCGCTGAAACGCGAGACCGAAGTCGTCCGCGAGCGCCGCGAGCAGGCGCGCTGGATGCAGCGTGAGCAGGCGCCGACGGGCTCGCGCGGCTCTCACCGTTCGGGTAGCGCGGCGGGCACGGGCGGCACGTCGATCTATTTAAGCGCGGGCGAGACGCTCAGCATGGAGGAGATGCTCAAGGGGCTCATGCTGCGCTCGGGCAACGACGCGGCCGTTGCGCTCGGCGAGCATATCGCGGGCAGCGAGGAGGCCTTTGTCGCGCGCATGAACGAGCGGGCGAAGGAGCTGTATGCGGCGGGATTCTTCAATCCGGAACAGGCCCAGCCCGCATTGATCGCGCTGGAGATGATGGACTTCGAGGGAATCGACAAGATCAAGGAACAGGTCGCGCAGGGGCAGACGCTTTTGAACATCATAAACCAGATGTCGGCGCAGATGGAACAGCTGGCTGCGATGGTGGCGATAACGACCGGCGGCAATCCTGCGACGGTGCAGCCGTCCGGCAGCACGTCCGCGCCGAAGCAGAGCGCGGGCGGCAGCGGGATCGCCGACGCGGCGACAAAGGCGCAGACGCCGATGACAGACTATGGGACGCGGCTGGCACAGCGGAGCAAGCCTGACATGGATTCCGGCAGCGATGCGGCGGCGGTGACGAGATGACGAGGGTCTATCTGGAACGGGACGGGAACCTCTACACGCTGTCGGCACAGGGGCACGCGACCGGGAGCGTGGAGGTCTGTGCGGCGGTATCGGCACTGATTCAGACACTTCGGTGCTATCTTATGGGCAGAGAAGCGATGATCTACGACCGAATGACGGACGGCGCGGCATTTTTGACGTTCCGGATCGACGATCCGGCCCCGTTTGACATGGTGTGCTGCGGCCTCCAATGTCTGGAGAAGACCGCACCCGATAAAATTTCTGTAGAAATTCAGGAAATATCCTGATTTACGGGGTGAAAACCCCTTGCAAATCCATCATACTGATACTGTCCTCCTGATTGTGCTCCGTCTATAAGCACGGGTATATCATATATTTTTCCCAAAGCGGAAATTCTATTGACAGGGAGCTTTATACCCCACACATTCGAAGCGTGAGTGCACACAATTAAGGCTGTTTTTGAATTAATTGCTTTTCTGAAAGAGTCCAAAGTTTTTTCGTTATCACCCGGATAAACTTCTGCTGCCGTATATGTAATAATACCGTCTTTTTCAAGCTTATTCAAAGGACGCATAACGGCGTTATGCTCAAT
>OIYV01001253.1_pt1 | contig 12362 bp, 10 predicted proteins | sample 1588251 | NCBI WGS metagenome assembly OIYV01 (sample SAMN03283282) | human gut metagenome | biome: human-associated habitat; material: feces | host: Homo sapiens | place: Peru | collected 2012
ATAATCCATACATAGCGTTCTGCGGAAGAAATCGCATTGAGGTACACGTTCTCGCCCACATGCTCCGAATCCAGTGGCGTATCTCCATAGGGCTGAATCAGTGCCCCCTCTTCCTTCTGAGTGTACTCCAGCTCCGGAAAGAAAGGTTCATAGTCCTCATCATCCTTATCCTTCGAGCGGATGGCATTCCACATCTCCAGAAACATCATGGTGAGATTACGCACCGCATTTCCGGTGATTTTTACGCCCGTATCCTTCCAATAACCGTACGGATGGGTGATATTGAAATACTCGTTGGCCAGATTGTAGCCACCGGTAAATCCCACCTTGCCGTCTACTACCGTAATCTTCCGATGATCTCGGTTATTGAGGAACACGTTCACCAAAGGGATGACCGGGTTGAATACCCGGCACTGGACTCCGCGGGAACGCATCTCCCGGATAAAGTCCGTGTTGATGAAAGCGATGCTGCCGATATCGTCGTAGAAAATTCGCACATCCAGTCCTTCGGCCGCCTTTTCCGTGAGAATCTCCTTGATTTCCGCAAAGGATTCGGCATTCTCAATGGCATGATACTCCATGAAGATGAATTTTTCCGCCTTTCGAAGCGCCTCTTTCTGTGCCTCCAAGGCATCCGCCGCACAGGAAAAGAACTCGATGTCGCTGTCATCGTATACCGGAAACGGGGCATGCCGGGCGATATACCGGGACATATTGGCCACGGTATGGTCCTTCTCTTCCATTTTCTGTATGACTTTTGGGTCCTGCCGGATGTACGGAAACAGGCGCGCATCGATCTCATCAAAACGCCGCCGCATTCGCCGAGAGGATCCGTTCAGACCCACAATCAGATAAATCATGGTCCCGGCAATGGGGAAAGTCAGCATCAAAATAAACCACGGCATTTTCATGGAAGCCGTTTTGTTCATGCTAAACAGGGCAATGCAGAGAAGCAATGCCGCCATGCGGGCTACCTGATCCACCCATTCATAATTTTTTTCTATTTGAACCAGTACCAGATACAAAAAATAGCATTGCAGCAAAATCGCCACGGCCACCAGAAAAACGCGCATGATGCTGTTCTTGGTCGCCGATTTTTTCTCTTTTGTCGCCGGTTTAATGGATGTGTAATTATTCATTCTTCATTTCTGTCCATCTCGTGGCACAGGAGCCCGTTCCACGCCCTTCTGCCAAATCAAATCTACTTCGTGTCGTTTTCCTTCTCGTCTTCCGATAACGCCGAATCCTCTTCGGCCAGGAAGGCATCCCCCACTTTCTTCGCCGCAGCGATTAATGCGATGCCGCCGCCCAATCCTACGGCCAGCATTCCCAGCACTGCTTTACTCAGACTCTCTGTCCGCTTCTCACCCTGCGGTTTCGTATTTTCCTTACTCATAGAGATCCTCCTTTCACTGCCGTAAAAGTTCTATTCATTCCATAGTGTAAGCGTACCACATTCCCGTGTTAAGTTCAAATCAATCAAACGCTGATTTTCGGAACCCCGGAAACGCAGGGAAATATTCTTTTTGTTTTTATCAAAACGTCCGTCCACCAATACATCAATCAGCGACAGCATTTCCTCGGTGGCTTCGCAGTGACAATGGGTGCCTTCCGTTTCCAGCATTTCCAGGGTGAATCCGGTGAAGCACCAGATGCTCTTCTCCGGATATTTCCGGCGCACCTTGCGGAGAAAATCCACCAGCACCCGCTGATTCTCCGGCTCGAAGGGTTCTCCCCCCAGCACCGTCAGACCGCAGATATAATCCGGCGCCAGCATTTCCAGAATCCGGTTTTCCGTCTCCTCCGTAAAATCATTTCCGTAGTTAAAGTCCCAGGTTTCCGGCTGAAAGCAGCCTTCACAGTGATTCGTGCATCCGGAAACGAACAGGGACACCCGTACGCCAATGCCGTTTGCAATATCACAGTTTTTTATTTCGCCATAATGCATTTTTTCCTCCTAGCAAAATCGGCCGCTCCTAGGAGTGGCCAATTTCTTTTCATCATCATTACAGATGCAGTACACGATCCTTAATTTCCTGAGTCCGGCCCTGATTCCAGAACTGGGTACCGATGTAACCGCAGGTTCTGCGAGCCACGGACATCAAGTCCTGATTCCGGTTGCCGCAATTCGGGCATTCCCATACCAGCTTGCCGTCACTGTCCTCTACAATCTTAATCTCGCCATCGTAACCGCAGGCAGCGCAATAATCACTCTTGGTATTCAGCTCTGCGTACATGATGTTGTTGTAGATGAACTTCATCACTTCCAGCACGGCCGGAATGTTGTTCTGCATGTTCGGAACCTCCACATAGCTGATAGCTCCGCCCGGAGAAAGCTGCTGGAATTCCGCTTCCTTCGCCAGTTTGCTGAAGGCATCGATTTTCTCCTCTACATGGATGTGATAGCTGTTGGTAATGTAGTTTTTGTCCGTTACATGCGGGATGATGCCAAATCGTCTCTGCAGGCACTTCGCAAACTTATAGGTGGTGGACTCCATCGGCGTTCCGTATACGGAGTAGCTGATGTGTTCCGCCGCCTTCCAGTATGCACACTTATCATTCAGGCGCTGCATTACGTCCAGAGCGAATTTTCTTCCCTCTTCTGTAGTATGGCTCTTTCCGATCATGCGATAGCACATCTCAGCCAGTCCGGCATATCCCAGAGAGATGGTGGAATAACCATTGTACAGCAGCGGGTCAATAACTTCCCCCTTCTTCAATCGGGAGATTGCACCGTACTGCCACAGAATCGGTGCCACGTCCGACGGCGTTCCCAGAAGGCGCTCGTGACGGAGACGCAGTGCCCGGTGGCACAGCTCCAGACGATCGTCCAGGATTTCCCAGAAGCGGTCCATATTTCCGTCGGAGGAACAAGCCACGTCCACCAGGTTGATGGTAACCACACCCTGGTTAAACCGTCCGTAGAATTTATGCTTGCCGTTCGGCAGCAGCTGATTGTCCTCCACCGTCAGGAAGGAACGGCATCCCATACAGGTGTATACCTCTCCCTTCTTCAGTTCCTTCATCACCTTGGCAGAAATGTAATCCGGCACCATTCTCTTTGCCGTACAGATCGCTGCCAGTTCTGTCAGATGCCAATACTTGGAATCTTCCGTGATATTATCCTCGTCCAGCACGTAAATCAGCTTCGGGAATGCCGGTGTAATCCACACGCCCTTCTCATTCTTAACACCCTGAAGTCTCTGACGGAGCACCTCTTCGATGCACATCGCCAAATCGTCTCTCGTCTGTCCTTCCGGTACCTCGTCCAGATACATGAACATGGTAACGAAAGGTGCCTGTCCGTTGCAGGTCATCAAGGTAATCAGCTGATACTGAATGGTCTGAATACCGTTCTTCACCTCTTCCCGAAGGCGGCGCTCGGTAATCTTGTCGATGATTTCGTCATCCATGGATTCGCCGCAGGCCTTCCGGTCCGCAATCACATGCTCCCGGAGCTTTTTCCGGCTGATATCCACGAACGGCGCCAAATGTGCCAGGGAGAAGGATTGTCCTCCGTACTGGTTGCTGGCTACCTGTGCGATAATCTGGGTGGTAATGTTGCAGGCGGTATAGAAGCTGTGCGGTTTCTCAATCATAGTCTCACTGATGACCGTTCCGTTCTGCAGCATATCCTCTAGGTTAATCAAATCGCAATTGTGTTCCTTCTGCGCATAATAATCGGAATCGTGGAAGTGAATGATTCCCGCTTCATGAGCTGCGGTAATCTCTTCCGGAAGAAGAATTCTCTTGGTCAAATCCCGGCTCACTTCTCCGGCCATGTAGTCTCTCTGTGTGGAGTTGATGACCGGGTTCTTGTTGGAATTCTCTTGCTTCGCTTCCTCATTGTTGCATTCAATCAAGGAAAGAATCTTGTCATCCGTGGTGTTGGACTGACGAACTAGGGAACGGGTATACCGATAGGTAATGTACTGCTTCGCAACCTCGTAGGCTCCGTGCTGCATGATGGCCTGTTCCACGAAATCCTGAATCTCTTCCACCGCCGGAGAACGTCCCAAGTCATCACAGGCAACGGTCACGCTCTCTGCAATTCGGCGAATCTGCACCTCGGTCATTCTTTTCTTTTCCGGCACCTGACGGTTGGCCCCCTGAATGGCATGGATAATCTTATCGATGTCGAATTCTACTTCCGCTCCGTTTCTCTTGATTACGTTCACGACAATCTCCTCTTTTCTTTCGCATATATATGTACCATTTTAATAAGCACTCTACATGTAGGGTGCTCTTCGGTACTTACTACCACAACATATTGTTTCCTTTGGTATTATATTACCCATGATGTTGTATGTCAATTGTTTAAATTCCCTATATTTCGCGTTCTTTTTTTTAAACCCAATAACGGCACGCTTTTACGCACAATACGGGCAGAAAAAATATTTTTTTCTATCGATTTCGGAACACGAAATGCTGCACCGGTGTCTTCGCGCTTCGATTGGTCTGATGCAGGGTCAGCACCTCAAAAACACTCCCGGGCAAGGATTTCAAATACTCTTCTACCGCTGCCGCTTCTCGCTCTCCTTCCGGATGGCCGGGATAGGCCACGACGGAGATCACGCCTTTGGGCAAAACCAATTGGCAAGCCTGCTCCAGCGACCGCAGGGTCTCTTCTGTTTTTGTGGTAAGGTCACAATCCCCGCCGGGCAGATATCCCAAATTGTACATGATAAGCCGGGCCCCCGAAATGTATTTCGACAGATTCACATAGGAGTCCCCGTGTATCCTCACCCTTGGATTCTCCCGGAATTTCTCCTGCAGCTCATTGATTGCTTTTACCTGTATTTCAAATGCGTGCACCGCACCCTCTTCTCCCACGCACTCAGCCAAAAAGAGCGTGTCCAGTCCATGTCCTGCGGTGCAGTCCACGGCGACATCGCCCTTTCGGATATACTCTCGGAGAATTCGGTGCCCTCGCTCAGTGATGGAGAGTCCGAACATTATTTCCTCCCGATTTAATTATTCTTCATTCTGCTCCCGGGCTTCTTCTTCCATTCCCTTTTGGACTACCCGGATTTTCTAAATGTACTTCTCGGCGTTCTTCCAATCCCCCAGCGACTGAAAGACTTCCACCAGCTCCGTCATCACCTGGATGTTGCTCGGACTCAGCCGAAGGGCATGCTTGTAGGCTTCCACGGACTGTTCCCCTTGTTCCATGCCGGCATAGGCCACGCCCAGGTAATACCAAAGCGGCCACCATTCGCTGTATTTCTCTTCATACAGGGTCAAAACATCAATTCCGTGCTGGAAGTCCCCGGACAGGATTCGGTTCACCGCATGCTCGATTTCCACCGCCTGCTCCATGGATTCCAGGCGATTCCCGATTTCTTCCCGCATCTCCTGCATCTCATCTGCCGGAATCGGGTCCATGGAGGAATCCCCCTCATCCTTTCGATCCCGGCTGAGTTCCATGAACTCCTGCCAGGTAATCTGAGCTTTCGTGTACTGCCCCATGTTGGCATAGCTGTAGCCCAGAAAATAATATCCCATATCGAAGTCCGGATGGCGGATGGTCAGCTCCTCGAAAATGTCAAATGCCTGTGCTTTGAACATTCCCACATACGCCTCCTCGAGATCCTCCCGGTTATATGCATCGCTGCAAGCTCTTCCGTAAAGGTACAGGGCATCCCGGCTCCCCGGATTCAGCTGAAGGGCTGTTCGGAAATAGATGCAGGCCATCTCGTAATCGCCGCTGCCGCCGGCTTTCGCTCCCTCGGAAATCAGCACTTTCTCCGCATTCTCTCCGTACATCCGACGAAGACAAGCCCGGTACGCTTCCGCATACCGAAAATCCGGATCCGCACCGATAACCCGAGCCATGCCCATGGCAATGGTCAGATTCGTAAAATTATCCGTCGCATCTCCCGTAATGGGCACCGGAATCCCGGTAAGAATATCCTTCAGATTGCCGGACTCCAAAAATCGTTCCGAAAGCTCATCGAAAAGCAAATCTTTATTCTTTTCAATGAGAAACGAACGTATCTTATCCGATAAATCCAACTCCATATTATGCATTAATGTCCCATCCCTTTCGATCGAATATTTTTACTTTCTCATAAGAAAGATTCTGTTCCATGTCGCTGTGAAGAATTTCCTGGAGAACCGGCAGCTTCAGCGTCTCATTCATGGTATCGTAAAGCTCCGTCGCATACGCATAGAGAATCCGATAGAGATTCTCTTCCTTGTACATCAGCTTCTCCATCTGATTCTTGGAAATATAGGCCTCCAGCCCCTCCAGGAAGGCGTACGGCTTCATCCGTCCGTCCAGCAGAATCTTCTGAATGGACTCTTCGAAGCCCCCGCTGTTCACGAACAGATTCAGAAGCTTTCCGATATTCTCGATTCGGATCAATTCCGTCGCCGGCATAAAATCATTTGCGATGACTTCATAAGGTGGCCGGCTCTGATAAGCGTAACCGTACTGCTGGGCGTTTCTTCGAAGCTCTGTTCCCCGTTTCAGACGAAGCACCTTCAATTCCATGCGCGATGCCTTCAAATCAAAAATCTTATTAAAAGAACGAGCGAACAGCGCCGGCGTCTCACAAGGAAGTCCGGCCCGAATCACCGTTGTAATCTCAACAGTTCCGTATTCCTGAAGACGAGATACGTTGTACATCAGCTGATAGATGTTCGCCTTTCGTCCGGCTGCCGCCAGCGCCTCCGCATTGGTACTTTCCACATCCACATTGAATCGGAATTGACCTTCCCGGGCTGTTCCCAGAAGGCGCACGGTTTCCTCATCCAACAGATCTCCGTTTACATCAAATTCAAACGTGGTGATTCCGTTATCGTTGCTGATCAGATACTCCCAAATGCGATAGGCTCGGTCCCTGCTGTAATTAAACCATTTGTCCACGAACACGACGCGCTGTACGTTCTTCACCAGAAAATACCGAAGTTCCGTACAAATCCGATTCAACGGCAAAGTGCGAATCTTTCCCGGATAGTATTGGGAATAGCCGCATCGATCCGGACAGCCTCGGAAACTTTCATAATATGCTGTATCGCTCGGCTCCAGTTCCATGTTTTCATACGGAAACGGAAGTGTCTCGAAATCCACCGGCGCCGCCATCGGATTCACCTGAATCCGGTCGTCCTGACGATATGCTAGGCCGGCAATATTTTCAAAATCAAACTCGTAGGTAAAAATCGTCCGAAGGAATTGGTACAGCACCGATTCCGGTTCGCCTCGGAATACGTAGTCGATTTCCGGGTGCTGTTCCATGAACTCCCGGGTACCGAAGCTGACCTCCGTTCCGCCCATCACCATAATCGATGTCGGAACGGCCTTCTTCACCATCTCTGCGACTTCTGCAACCTTATCCACATTCATCATATTGCAATGGAAATATACAATATTGTATTCACCCCGAAGGATTTCCCGGAAAATATATCCCACATGATCTGTGGATTTATATTCCACCACATCCGTCTGGCACGGCGCCTCTTCCACAACACTGTAGAGGTACTTCATTGACAGCTTCGTGTGAATGCAATCATTTTGAATTGTTGTAAGAAGAAGTCTCATGGATATCACCTACATTCTTTCCGGTGCTTTGATGCCCAGAAGGTTCAAGCAATTTGCAATAACGATGCGAGCCGACTCTACCAGGGCCAACTTCGCCACTTTCTCATCTTCATTGTCCACCAGGATGTGTTCATCGTGGTAGAACTTGTTGAAGCTCTGTGCCACATCCACCAGATGACGGGTCAGAATGGACGGTTCATATTTATCCGCTGCATCCAGAATGATCTCCGGTACGCGGTAAATCAGCTTAATCAGGTTATACGCACTGTCGGATGTGATGTACTTCGCATCGAAATCCCCCTTGCGAATCCGTGCCATTTCCTCCTCGGTGGCATTTCGGAGGACGCTGCAAGCTCTGGCATGAGTGTACTGAACGTACGGACCGGTCTCACCGTCGAAGTTCAGCACCTTGTCCCAGTTAAATACATAATCCTTGATGCGGTTGTTGGACAGCTCCTGGAAAATTACGGCACCGATACCGACTTCCTTTGCCACTTCGTCCACATCGATTCCCTGCGGATTCTTCTCTTTCATGATTTCCGCAGTCTTCTGAACCGCCTCGTTCAGAACATCTTCCAGGAATACCACGTTGCCCTTACGGGTGGACAGGGTAGCGCCGCCTTCCAGGCTTACCAGACCGAATGGGATGTGGATGCAGTCCTTCTGCCATTCTTTTCCCATCAGTTCCAGGACCTTCTTCCACTGCTTGAAGTGGAGGTTCTGCTGAGATGCTACCACGTAGATGCACTTATCGAAGTTGTAGTGCTCTTTTCGATAAATCGCTGCGGCGATATCTCTGGTTGCATACAGGCTGGAACCATCGGACTTGGTGATGATTGCCGGTGTCATTCCGTACGGCTCTAAGTCTACAATCTGAGCACCTCTGGATTCTACCAGCAGCTTCTTTTCCTTCAGTTCTTCGATAACCGCCGGCATCTTATCGGAGTAGAAGCTCTCTCCGGCATAGGAATCAAACGTGATTCCCAGCATATCGTACACGCGGTTGAATTCCTGCAGGCTCAGTTCCCGGAAGCGCTTCCAGAGACGAACCTCTTCTTCCTCGCCATTTTCCAGTTTCACAAAAGCTTCTCTCGCCTCGTCGTCCAAAGACGGATCGTTTTCTGCCTCCCGGTGGAAACGGGTGTAGTACCCCAGCAGTGCCTTGATTGGATCCTTTTCCAGTTCCTCTTCACTGCCCCACTTGCGGTATGCCACAATCATCTTGCCGAACTGAGTTCCGTAATCTCCCAGATGGTTGATTCGAATCACGTCATAGCCGATTTCATCGTACAGCTTGTAGATTGCATTACCGATAACGGTACTTCTGATATGTCCGATATGGAACGGCTTTGCGATGTTCGGGGAAGAGTATTCCACGATTACCGGGCGATGCTGTCCCACTTCCGATCTGCCGTAATCCTTGCCCTGAGTCAGCACATCTTCCGTCAGAGTCTGCGCATATTCCTTCTTATCCAGGAACATGTTCACATAGGCATTTACCGGCTGAACCTTTTCAAAAATGCCGGCACCTTCGATTCTTGCAGCCACATCCTGTGCAATCAGCGGCGGTGCTTTCCGCAATGTTTTCGCCAGACGGAAGCAAGGGAACGCATAGTCTCCCATCTTGGTGTCTCCCGGAATTTCAATCCACTCCAGGATTTCCTCCGGTGTCATATTCAACGCTTCGTCTTCTGCAATAATTTCAGCAATTTTCTTTTTGTAATCGATCATTTACTGTTCTCCGTTCTCTCTAATTACATTTTCTGTTCCTGCGGGAATCTCGTTTTCCCGAAGCAATCGGGCAAAAATACCATCCCCCGGGATTAAGGTCCCGTCAAAATGGCCGTTGTAAATCTGCCCCACGCCGCAAGAAGGACTTCTCGCCTGAAGGATGGCCCCTTCCAGGGCTTCCCCCATCTGTTCAGCGGCTTTCTGCGCATCCCGGAAGCAAATCTCCGCTCCCCGGACGTATTCGGCGGTAACGTCCACACCGTTTCGGTTCACCACTCGGCATTCTCCGTTCTGTTCCACGATTTCCGCCGGAACCCGCGGAGTGGGAAGCCCCCCGGCACATTCCGGACACACGCCGAAATAAGAATGTTCATGTGAGAATTTTACCACATCTTCCGAGCGATTGTTACCCCCATTATACTTGCAGTTCTCTCCCAGAAGACATTTACTGATAATATACATGCATTACTCCTTCAGCTCTACCACCGTCGCGCCTTCTCCGCCCTGATTGTACGGAGCGCCTTTAAAACTCTTTACGCATCGGTTGTGTTTCAAAGCATCCCGCAGTCCCTTCTTCAGAATACCTTCTCCTCGGCCGTGAACCACTGTCACGCTCCGCAGACCTGCAAGGTATGCATCGTCCAGATATTTCTCCATTTCCATTCGAGCATCATCCAGATTTTTTCCAATCAGATTGATGCTCATCGGCACACTTCGCGTCTTCCGAGTCTTAATCTGATTATACTGTCTCTTCTTTCGCTCCTTGTTTCCGGCCTTTTCGCTCTCAATCAGCATCAGGTTTTTCACGTTCACGCCGGTCTTCAAGGCGCCGATCTGCACCATCAGGTTTCCGCGATTGTCCGGAAGGGATACCACCTCGCCATTTTGATTCAGCGACATCACCTTCACCCGCGTTCCGATTTTCAGCTGATCCGGGCGAATCGGCTTTCCTTCCTTCTCTGTCGGAATTGCCGCCGGTTTATCCCGGTACTTCTTTTCGGCTTCCCGAAGTCTCCGCCGGCTTTCCGCCACTTTGTTCACCTGGTGACCCTTGGATTCGTCTTTCATCCGCTTCAGCTCTTCCCGGATATCCTCCACCGTGTCCTCGGTTTCTTTTAGGATGCCTTTCGCCTGATTTCGAGCATCCTCCAGGATTTTCGCCTTCTCTTTCTCGGCCCGGCGAATTTGCGCTTCCGCTTCCTGCAGCCGCTGCTCCGCTTCCTCCTTAATCCGATTGGCTTCCTCGGTAATCCGTTCCGCTTCTTTTCGCTCTTCCTCTACCCGAGTTACCGCATCTTCGAAATTCAGCTCGTTCTCTCCCAGAAGGGCTTCCGCTCTTCGGAGGATTTTCTCTTCCAGACCAAGCTTTCGCGAAATTTCAAAGGCGTTGGACTTTCCCGGCAGGCCGACTCGAAGGTGATAGGTGGGAGACAGCGTCTCCACATCGAACTCCATGGAGGCGTTTTCCACTTCCGGGGTGCTCAGCGCATACTTCTTCAGCTCCGTGTAATGGGTAGTAGCCACCACCAAAGCCTCGCGCTTCCGAAGTTCTTCCAGCTCGGCGATACCCAGCGCCGCACCTTCTGCCGGATCCGTTCCGGAACCCAGCTCATCCAGCAGTACCAAAGACTTCTCATTTACCGTCCGAAAGATTTCCGTGATGTTCTTCATATGAGCAGAAAACGTACTGAGACTCTGCTCGATGCTTTGCTCATCTCCGATATCCGCAAACACTTCCTCCAGCACCGGAAGCCGGCTTTCCTCGGAACACGGTACGTGCAGGCCGCTCTGTGCCATTAAAATAAAGAGTCCGATGGTCTTTAAGGTGACCGTCTTACCGCCGGTGTTCGGGCCGGTAATCAGGAGGGTTTTCCAATTTTCTCCCAAAGAGACATTGATGGGAACCACCTTGTCCGCCGGAATCAGCGGATGGCGGCCATGATATATTTCCAGAATCCCCTCTGTGTTCATCCGAGGCTCAAAGGCATTCATCTGAAGGGACAGCTTTCCCTTTGCGCTGATGAAATCCAGCTCCAGAAGAAGCTTCTGGTTATTGTTCAATCCGTGGAAATGTTCCGATACCCGGCCGGAGAACATCTCCAGAATTCGGGTAATTTCTGCCTGTTCCGCCAGATCCAATTCCCGCAGCTCGTTGTTCATATTTACAACAGACTGCGGTTCGATGAATAAGGTGGATCCGCTCTGGGACTGGTCGTGGACCAATCCCGGAAACATGTTCGCATACTCCCGCTTTACCGGGATGACGTATCGGCCGTTTCGCATGGTGACAATCGCTTCCTGCAGGAATTTCTGTGCGGAAGAGGTGCTCACGGTCTTGTTCAGCCGATTCCGAATGCTTTCATTCTTATTGCGAATTTCTTTTCGAATACGTTTCAGTTCCGGTGAAGCGCTGTCCGCCATCTCATCCTCCGACAAAACGCAGCGGTCGATGTCCTTTTCCAGTATTTCAAGTTTGAAAAGGATATGCGAATGACCAAACAGGAGGTCAAGGATGAGTATAAGAACTCAGAGGGAGATCCTAAGGTTAAATCTCAACAGAGACAGCGTATGCAGCAGGCTTCAAGGCGAAGAATGATGCAGAGCATTCCTGAGGCTGACGTTGTAATCACAAACCCTACACATTTTGCAGTGGCACTAAGATATGATAATGCTATGAGTCAGGCACCTGTTGTTACAGCTAAAGGTGCAGACTATCTTGCTATGAAAATTAAGGATATTGCCAGGGAAAATGATGTTGAGATAGTTGAGAATAAACCATTGGCGAGAATGCTTTATTCCAATGTTGAGGTTGGAAATGAAATTCCCGCTGAGTTATATCAGTCAGTGGCAGAGGTTTTGGCTTACGTTTATAGAATAAAAAATAAAGTTAGTTAAGTTACGTTTAATATATAGAAGGGAGGAAAATGAATATGAAGAAGAATGATATGTTCCTTGGAATTTATCTGCTCGCAGCAGTTGTATTTTTCATTATTCCTATTCCTTCATGGTTACTTGATGTTCTGATTCTTTTTAATGTGTCAATGTCTGGTGCAGTTGTGTTTGTTTCCCATTTTGATATTGTTTTATT
>OIYV01001255.1_pt1 | contig 12347 bp, 10 predicted proteins | sample 1588251 | NCBI WGS metagenome assembly OIYV01 (sample SAMN03283282) | human gut metagenome | biome: human-associated habitat; material: feces | host: Homo sapiens | place: Peru | collected 2012
TAACGGCATTATTTCAGGCTGTCGAGAAAAGCCGACGGCTTTTTCGACAGCCTGATTTGCGCCGCATAGCGGCGCAAATGGGGGAGTATCTATTATTGTATACGGTACACCACGGCGCGGGCGTCGGCGACCTCCAGTTCACCGTTGTGGTTCACGTCGGCGCACAGCAGCTGCGCGATGTCGCTGCGTGCGGCAAGCGTGGGCGCGGTTTGATGGCTGCACAGATCGTAGATATACTGCGCGTCGTTGATGTCCACGGTGCCGCTGCCGTTGGCGTCGCCGTACCGCTCCACGGTGGTGTGCCCCGTGCTGCCCACGGTGATAAGGCTTGCGGCGTCGTCCGCCGCCGCGGCGGTGCTGGATGCGCCCTCCGCCAGATAGACGAAGGAGCCGTACTCCTGCGACCAGAACATGGCGCACCCACTATAATACAGATCCTTGCCCGCCGGCAGCGTCGTCTGGGAGGCCGCTTGTATCAGGAACAGGACGCGCCCGTTGGACAGCTCCAGAAATTTCCCCACGGAAACGTCCGTCTCAGAGGGAGCCGCCCGCGTCACCGTCACGGTGATGATGCCGCCGGTGATGCAGCTGCCGGGAATGGTGTAGCTGCCGTCCTCCGCCGCGCTCTCCGTTACGGTCACGAGCTTGCCGCTGCTGCTCCGGGCGGTGACGGCGTACTCGCAGTCATTCCGCCGGGCGATGGCGAAGGTGTGCTCCGCGTGGTTCGCCACAGTATGCACGCCGCCTCCGCCGACCACATCCTCCGCACCGTTGCCCACGAACACCAGCTGAGTGGTCTCGGATTTGGGAGCCTTGAATACGGTAACGGCGATGTCCCCTAAAATGGAAGTGCCGGGAATTGTATAGGTATCGCCCGAAACGTCCAGCGTCACCGGCTTGCCGCCGACGGTGGTGGAAACGGCGTAATCATAGTTGGCGTCCGGGGTGAGCGTAAAATGAAAATCCGTGTTGTAGCAGGCGGTTTCGCCCCTGTCGCGCACGTCCTCCGCGCCGCTGCCGGTGAATGAAACACTGTACTCACGGGGCACGGGGTGCTCCCCGTCCGATAGCGTGATGACCAGATCGCCGGTGACATTCTCCACCGTGTAGGAGCCGTCGCCGTTGCTGCGGACGGGCACCGGTGTCTGCCCGATGGCGGCGTTGAATTTATAGGTGAAGCCCGCCGGTGCGTGGAAGGTGTAGTCCCCTCCGGCACCAACGAACGATGGGCCGGAGATGCCCTCCAGGTCCGGAAGCGTCACCGTGCAGCCGCCGCAGTGGACGGTGACGGAACGCTGGGCGGCGGGGAGGGAGGCCTCGGCGGCGTCGCGTCCGGCATTGGCGCGGCGATCCACGAAGGTGCGCTGTAACGTGACCCGTGCATCTCCGCCGGCAATCGCCTTAAAGGTCAGCTTAATGCCGATGTCGCTGCGCGTCTCACCAAATCCGGCGACGGTGAGGATGCCGTCAATCGCTTCTGCCACAACGGGTTTGCCGCCGTTCTGAGGAAAATCCGCACTGACGAAGGCAAGCCGCGCCGCGTCGTAGCTGACGACAAAATAGTAGGAGCTGAACGTCTTGTCCCCGTCCTGCGGCGTCAGAAAAACGTGAAGCTCCACGTTGCTCCCCACGGCGGCGTTGACGTGCATAGGATCCCCCGGAGAGAAGAATCCGGCAGAAAAATATACCGTCCCCGCGCCGAAGGCGAGAGCCGGTATCAACGTTAGTACAAGAATCACAGAAAGAAAGGCGGAAATGGCGCGTTTCATGGTGAAAACTCCCTTACTAAAGAATTATTCCGTGAACCAACTACAACGTTTACCACCATTCGACAGCGTTTTCAACCCCCTAAACGGAAATTGCATATAGAACTTTTTGGCTTCGTTTTGTGCAAAACGCACAAAAAGACGAGAATTACAAGCGAATTTAAGCAAATTGGTTAAAAACGTGACGCAAAAATGAAAAATTCGCCCGAAAACCGGCAAAAACGACTAACAAAAAAACCACCCCGCAGGGGGTCTGTTTGATGCTTTTGTAGAGGCAGATTTGCTGCTCGTTCGGATGCCGGCACTGCCCTCAATTCGGGCTCACGGCACGGTCGTAAACGGGCGAAAGATGGTCATTTATGACACGCAAATGTTTGTTGAATAAGTGCCGGCTTTGTGAAGGAGTCGAGTGCCGAGGTCGATATTCGAATTGAGGGAAGAAGCCGCAAGCGGGTGCGCCGCGTCTGCCGCATCACAGACAAGGGGCTTGCTTTCCTTTTGGAGTTCGGCGGCGCACTGTTCCCGTGGCTGGAGTGCATCCCCAAGAACATTGTCGGAAATGTTAACCTGCGCGGCGCGAATAACAGAATAAGGAAAGACTTTGCGGAGATTGAGGAGCGGTTGAAGCGGCAGGAGAAACAATGATTTGCCACAGCAAGAATACCGTAAAGCCGCACAAGCTCTGCAGATGCGATGTTACCCGGTCTGATTCACTTGCGGCACCTACGTATCGCCTAATAGAACCACCCGCTGAATCATTCACTAAAATGGTACAGAGAAGCCCACGAAAGATGTAAAAATTATACAAGAATTCCAGAAAATACCGGGTGATTTATCAACATAACGCAGAAATTGCGCCGAAAAAATCAAAAATACGTGACAATTTTCGAGCGGGTGGTACAATGATATTGTATAAGTAGACGACGAAGCATCCCATGGGATGCTCTTTTCGTTCCCCCTTCGTGGGAACGAATGTCTCTGTACAAATTTAGAAAAGTGGAGGGAAATAAAAAGTGAGAAGAATTGTGGCATTACTATTAGCGGTGCTGATGACACTGACAATGACCACACTGTCCTGGGCGGAGGGAGAGTCCGCTGTCGGAGCCACCGGCCCCACCTCGGGCACCTGTGGCGCGGCGAGCAACGAGGGCGGTCGTGACAGCGTCAAGTGGGAAGTGACGCCCAACGGCGGAAAGGTGCCCGTGGAGGATGAGACTGGGAAACTCATCGCGCTCCCCGCCTACACCCTGACCATCTCCGGCAAGGGAGAAATCATGGGAAGGATATGGTCGTATCCGGATACTTGGTTTACGAAGGACAAAAACGGCAAGATCTATTACGACCAGATCACTGAGCTTGATATTCAGGAGGGCATAACCGGCATCGGTACTGACTCCAGCTTTGATTTTGCGGTCGTGAATATCCCTGCGTCTGTGACAAAAATAGGCGGATATAACTTCATTCCGACAACGACCATCAATTTGGCGGAGGGAAACAAATCCTTTGTGTGGGAGAATAGAGCACTGCTTACCAGCGACAGGACTACACTTGTGCAGTATCTGCCGGGTACTACCAGCGTGGACAGCTATACTGTTCCCGACACGGTCAAGACCTTGGCTGGCGGTGCGCTTAGAAAACTGCAATTCAACAAACTTGACCTCGGGAAAGTGGAAACCGTCGGACAGTACGCATTTCAGAACGTGACGGTAGAGGAGCTTGTTTTACCGGACACCCTGACGAAGTTTGATTTCGATGGTGCGTATAATGGCTTTTTGGGTGCTAATATCAAAAAAATAGTAATTGGAGACGTTTTAACAGAAATTCCCTATGCATTTTGTGAGAACAATCTGTATTTGGAAGAGGTTGTCATTGGGAAGGGTGTGAAGACGATTGGCAACAGAGCCTTTGCCGGTTGCAAGTCTCTTCGCACTGTTACCTTCGCCGAGGGCAACACACTGACAGAGCTTGGCAGGCGAACTGGAACTTTGCAAATACTTGCGGGGTGTCCAAAGCTGGAGTCTATCGAATTGCCGGATAGCTGCACCTTTGTAGCATATCCCTCGTTCCAAAACTGCTCAAACCTGCGTACCATTGTGGCGCGGGGGATTAAGATATGGAGTGATTTCAAGCACCCCATGAGCGATGTTGGCTACTATAAGGCTACGGTCGGTTACAGTGATGCACTGCGCGGAAATTATTCATCCACGACTGACGGCATCGGAATGGCGAAGTACGCTGTGAATGGCGTACAGGCGAAGACGCTGGGTTGGTACACGGCAGCGGGTATCTGCGTTGGGAATGAAAAATACAAGGACGATACAAGCCACATATCCAAATTTGAGAAAAATCCAACCACGGTCTATGCTGTTTATATGACCGACTGTGCCATGGACGCCAACGGCGGCACGGGCACGATGGGTAGCGTTCATTCTTATGTTGCTCCTGGTTTGGGCGACGGGGTCATCAACAAAATCGATAAAGAGTGGAAAGATAAAACGACATACAATGAGAACACCAAAGCCCCTGCGTGCACCTTTACCGCGCCGACTGGCTACACCTTCATCGGCTGGAATACCGAGGCGGACGGCAGCGGCGACAGCTACAATGCCGGCGACTACCTCAAGACCACCAATCAGCCCCTGACCAAGCTGTACGCCCAGTGGGGTAAGAAAGCGGATGACACGGTGTACACCGTCTCCTGCGACACCTCGCTGACCTATACCGGCACTTCTCAGACGCCCGGCGTCACCGTGAAGATGACCAAGGGCAGCGACACCACCACACTGGCCGCCAATGCGTTCCGTGTTGCGGCGGATACCGATTTCAATGCCGGTATGCACACGGGTACGGTGTATCTGGTGGACAACGATACTACATGGATCAACTTCAACTACGAGATCAAGAAAGCCCCCTGCGCGCTGACCGTCACCGGCGAGACGAACGTCAAGGGCGGCGGTACTGTGTCCCTGAATGTTACCGGTACGAGTGTAAGAAAGACTGGTGACGGCGACCTGAAGGGCAGCTTTGCGGACGGCGTTTACACCGCCACCGCGCCTGACAGTACCAAGAACTACACCGTCACATTCACCGACGCCGGTGATGCGAACCACGAGGGCGGCACGAAGTCCGTCACCGTCTACGTCACCGCCCGTAAGGACGCGTATCTGGACGTGGCTGAAGCCACCAAGACCATGAAGGTGGGTGCCACAGACAGCGTTACGTATACCTACAACGGCGACGGAGAAGTGACCGCCTTCAGCAGCGACGAGAGCGTGGCGGCTGTAACGGTGGACGCGGCCACCAAGACCATTACCGTCAAGGCGGGGAAGAAGGGCAGCGCAGACATTTTCGTTGCCGCTAAAGCCACAAAGAATTACAGGTCAAAAGCCGATGCGCTGGTGCTGACGGTGACGGATGCTGCCGTTATCAAGTCTGATGCGGAGACGAAGGAAATCAACGCAGGCGCGGCGAAGGAGCTGATTATCAACGTCCCCGACATCAACGGCAAGCCCGCCAAGGTGGTGTTCAATCAGGCTGCCGCCGACTACCTGCGGGGACGGGGGGAAGATCTGACGCTGAAGCTCGCCGTTATTCCCGTGCCCGACAGCCTGAAGAACAGCGACCAGTTTAAGAACAAGAGCTGCATCATGGTGGAGATCACTCTGACGAATGATGCCGGTGCGAACGTGTTTGCCAGCAGCGTGGCGGGCGCAAAGGCGGATGTGGAGTTCTTCGGTGGTACCGCCATGGAGAACGTGACGGCGTATTTCGTGCAGAGTGCGGAGCTGACGGCGCAGCCGGTTACCTACACTGCGGCTACCGGCATGATCGCACTGCATTTGGAGCACTTCTCCAAGTATCTGGTGGCTGGTGATACGCCCAGCACACCGGCTGCCCCCAGCTCCGGCGGACGTCGCCACTACACGGGGACTCCCGGCGCGGAGATCACCGGCGGCGCAGACCAGACCAAGAGAGCCGGCGACATCATCAAGGTAACTGCCAAGAGCGATGGCGCGAAGGTGAGTGCTGTTTACGTGGACGGCGCGATGGTCGATGGCAAGTATTACATCGTCAGCGGCAACGCCGTGAAGCTGCAGGGCACCTATACCGCGACGCTGTCGCAGGGCACCCACACGCTGAGGGTGGTGTACACCAACGGCGCGGCGGTGACCACGACATTTGTGCTGAAGGGCACCACCAGCCCGCACACGGGTGACCCCGGCGTGGGTATTTATCTGGCGAGCGTGGTGCTGAGCATAGCCGGAAGTGCCTGCGTGTTTCGCAAGAAGAAAAACGACGACTAAAGACAATAAGCTGATTTAACTATCTAATCGTCCCCTTTTTCAGCCGGACGGCAGGGAGGTAACACACCCCCCTGCCGTCCGGTACTCTTTTGGCGGTTGCCTCCATTCAAGTGTAGCTGCCGCCCTGGACGGACGAACTGCGATATAATCCGCAAGCGGTCGGACATGGACAGCGCAGCGGGGGCGTGGCAAGCCAAGGTATGCGCCTTCCGACTGTGCCGAGGGCGCAAGAAGCATCTCAAAGCATAGTCGGTGTGTTGTGAATAAACTCTCGATGCAAAAAAGCATTATGCAGTTGACTTTCACGCTGGTTTTGCCTTATAATATCAGCGTGAAAGTTGGTGATAGGCTTGAAAAACGATGTAATCGAAAAACTGTCTCTTGAAAACCAAGGCGTTCTGAAAACCTCCGATGTTTTGGCTGCCGGTGTCACGAAAGACGCTTTCTATCGGTATATAAAGGAACGTGGGCTGGAAAAGGCCGCACACGGTGTTTATGTGTCTCCCGATGTGTTCCCGGATGAGATGTACCTGCTGCAAGCGCAGTTCCCAAAAGCAATCTTCTCACATGAAGCGGCGCTATATCTGCACAACCTCGCCGAGAAGGAGCCGCTGCCGTTTTCTGTTACTGTTGCGGCAAATTACAACAGCAGAGGATTGGTGGAAAAGGGTGTAAAAGTCTATTATACAAAAGCGGACTGGTATGCCATGGGTATCTGTCTGATTTCTTCAAATGGCGGCCATTTTGTCCGTGCCTATGATATGGAGCGGACGATTTGCGATATAATCCGCAAGCGGTCAGACATGGACAGCGCAGCATTCAACTATGCAATAAGGGAATATATGAAAAAGAAAGACAAAAATCTTGTCAACTTAAGCCATTATGCATCGGTCATGCGAATGGAAAAACAAGTGAACGAGGTGATGGGGGTGTTGTTCTGATGATTAAGACTTCACGGCAGCTTAAGGACAAAGTCCAAAACATGGCACGAGGAGATAGTGCCAAGGCACAATTACTGATACGCAATTATGGTATGGAACGATTCTTAGAGCGAGTATCTCTGTCGGAGCATAGGGATAATTTCATCTTAAAGGGCGGGATGCTTGTATCTGCCATGGTGGGCCTTGAAAACCGCGCCACTATGGATATTGATACGAGTATTCGCAATATGCCGCTGGATACGATAGCCGCAAAAGCAATGGTTGAAGAAATCATTGCTGTGCCTGTTGATGACAATATCCGCTTTGAAATCAATGATTTTGGGACGATTATGGATGATGCGGAGTATAGCGGTGTCCGTATTTCCCTCAATGCGTTTTTAGACGCAACTCGAATACCGCTGAAAATCGATATATCCACGGGAGACGCGATTACGCCAGCCGCTGTCAACTACCAATACAAGTTGATGTTCGAAGAGAGGTATATCACTCTTTGGGCGTATAACCTTGAAACGGTGCTGGCGGAAAAGATAGAAACGGTATTGTCGCGCTCGGTTCTGAATACGCGGCTGCGCGATTTTTACGATTTGTATGTTCTGCAGGATACAGGACTGGAGATTGACAAAGCCACCCTTGCGGCAGCCCTTACTGCGACTGCCCGCAAACGAGGCAGTGAGCAGGCACTGGCACTATATGAGCGAACGCTTGATGAAATCCGAATAAGCCCCCTGATGCGGGAACAATGGGAAAGATACCAAGGAAAAAACAACTATGCAGCAGGTATTGTTTGGGATGATGTGATAAGTGACATTCGTGCTCTTTGCGATGACTGCTGCAAGTAGCACCCATTCACGAGGTACACGCTTTGCGCCCGTACAGGGGCTCAGGCGCGGCGTGGTAAGCGCGAGATGCGCTGCCCTGCCTGGACCCGTTGCGGTGTGGCACAGCGGTGCTGGGGCGAATATGCGGGCTGTGCAGATCAAGCGGATGCCCCGTGTTCGCTCCGCACCATACGCAGGGGATAGCCGTCATTGTGAGCCGTTTTGCAGACGATGTCCGCCGTACTTACCCAGCCGTTGTCGCGGGCGAAGCTCCTCAATACGTTCTGCAGGTTGGTGATGCGGCTCTGCCCATCGCTGCGTGTGTCCCTGTGACATGACAGACTGAGCGTCTGTGCGCCTTCAAGGAGGGTGTTCCAATAAGGCGCGACCGGCCAGTGGCACTTGTTGCTGTCTGTAGGGTTAGGCTGCAGAAACACGAGGTACTTTTTGAGAACGGAGGAAAAAATGCACGGGATGGATAAACCGGACTTCACAACGGTATCAGCATAAGCGTCCCTGAGCTGCAGCTCCACGCGAATCCAATGCGTCCCCAAACCGCCCTGCTCGGCATCCTTGTCGTAGATGCGAATATTCGTATTGGAGCCTTTCGCACCGAAATAAAGGGACATTCCCATGATATTCTCCCTGTGAGAGCGATGCTCCGCAGTATAGGAGAGGAGGGAACGATAATTGGCCACATCACGGTCGAGCTTCATCTGCTGCATATCAAGGAGGCCGGTGCGGTCGTCAAAAGCGATGTCCAGCCGCGTCATATGGCCTTCTCCGCCCCGGATAATCCCAAAGAGGTCGGCCCAGCCAATAGAAGAGTTATTTTCAAATTCCCGGCAGCCCTGAGAGGCCAAAGTAACAAATACTCCGCGCTCATCGTAATTGTCGTATACGGCTTTAGCTTATGCTGTTAAGAAGGGCATCATTGTCAAAAATCCCTGCGAAAATTTAGACATTGAAAAGTGCAAAAAACATAAAATTACTCCGCTGCTTGACGATGAAATTCCGGCATTTCTGAAGGCCATCGAAGCGGACCCGGAGTTCAAAAACGCTTATGCTTTTTGCCTTTTCACCGGTATACGCGAGGGCGAGTGTCTTGGACTCACGTGGGACAAGGTGGACTTCAAAGGCAAGTGCATTACTGTTGAGCAGCAGCTCCAGAAGGATCGCCAGAAGAGCAGCACATACTTCATCAAAAATGCGACAAAAACGAAAAAGCAGCGCACAGTTTACTTGACGGAGGATGCGGTAGCCTGCTTGGAAGACGAGAAAAAGCGGCAGGAGGAAAATGCGAAGCTGGCCGGCGAACTGTGGGATAACGAGTGGAATTTGGTCTTTACAAACGACCTTGGCCGCTACATAATCCCCATGACTTTTTACAAGCACTTCAAGAGAATTGCCGAAAAAATTGGGCGTCCGGATTTGCGTCCCCACGACCTGCGGCACACCTTGGCCACCGTTGCGATCGCCATCGGCTCGGACGTAAAATCTCTGCAGGACATGCTGGGTCACACCACGGCAACGATGACACTCGACGTGTACGCCCATCCTTCGGAGAAGCGGCAACGCGAGGTGGTGGGTGGTATACAGAAGCATTTTAGAGGACTCGCTAAAGGCGAGGAAAAACAGGGTCAGTAACCACGTTTGTGGTCAAAATTATGGTCAAACCCCCATTTTGGCATAAAAGAAAACCCTGTAACCGGCATGGTTACAGGGTTTTTCCGTTGGCGCAGTGGGAGGGATTCGAACCCTCGTGCCGCTTTTGACGACAACACGATTTCCAGTCGTGCTCGTTATGACCTCTTCGATACCACTGCATATTTGATTTACTGACAAACAGCATGGACTATTATACCAAAAATGCGTATTTTGTCAAGACGGAATTTTTGCAGAACGGGCAGAAAATTTCTGTTACGCATATAGTTTACATAACTATATAATTTATTGCAGAGATGTTCTGCGCGTCTAAAAGCTGAGAAAACGGCGGAGAGTGGCCATATAACAGCGATATAACAGAGAGAACACGAAGAAATAGGGTGGGCGGTCTATGGTTTACATAACCATAGACCGCCCGGACGCGATACCGTGATCATTGCAGCTTGGAGCAGGCTTCCTCCACCGCTTCGTCCAAAGCGGAGGTGAGACGGCGGAGAGTTTTGCCCGCCTGGGTGCGCTTGAACTTGGGGGAGGGGCGCAGGACGTTGTCCAGCAGGACACCGGCTGCCACGCCTACGACCATACCCCGTAAAAATGTGCAAGTTTTCATGGCTTTTGCACTCCTTTTGTGATTTTACTGTCCTTTTTCGGTCTGCTTACAGTGTGCCCGGAGAGCGAGAAAAAATGCGGGAAACGGCGGCGGTGTTTCTTGCCAAATGGGGAAAAAGCGCGTATAATGTACGCTGGTTGTATATGGACTTAGACGGGAGTCATATAGAAATCATACCTATATAAATGGTTGATGTTCCAGTTGTACACACGGTTTGTCCCGGCCTGTTTTGCGTCGAAAACACGCCGCCCCCGGCGCAGACGCGAGTTGTGAGTGAAAAATAAATAAAAAGTTTAGATAAAGACGAAGGAGCGAGCTATGTTTGACATGGAATTGCAGCGGCGCATCCGGGAACGGAAAACACCGCTGGCACTGGTGCTGGACCCGGAGGCGGAGCGGCTCAGTGAGAAGCTGCGGAAAAATTTCATCGATATGTTCGGCGACACCCCTATGGCGCAGGCGGAGGCTCTCCGCTACCACGGCACCGGGCTGCTGGACGCGGCGGCGGGAAAGCTGCCGGCGGTGGTATTGCAGGGGGAGACGTATCTCAGCTGCGGCATGATGGGCGCGGACGTGCTGGCGAACCTGATCAGCGCGGCGCACGCCAAGGGGCTGTATGTGATCCTGGACATGAACACCGGCGCGGCGGCGCGGTGGGCGGACTCCGGGGCGGACGGCATCACCGTTTGCCCCTACGGCGGCAGCGACTGTCTGAACGCCGGGGAGATGCTGCCCATTGCGGCGGTACGCACGGCGGACAGCTCCGGCGGGCAGGTGCAGAACCTGCTGGCGGGGGATCGGGCACTGTGGCTGACGGTGGCGGAGCAGATGGCGCGGCGGGGCGCGGCGTTGTCCGTCGCCACCGGGTACAGTCTGGACGTGAAGGACGTGCGGCGGGTGTGCCCCAACGCCTTTTTGCTGCTGCCGGACTGCGACGGGGAGAACGCACTGCCCGCCTTCGATGAGCTGGGGCACGGGGCGTTGCTGACGGACAGCACCTTGCAGTACGCCGCCGACCCCGCCGCCGCCATCGAGGAGAGGATCAGAGAACTGAAGCAGTGGGTGACGGTGGTATGACGAGACTGTATCTTATCCGCCATGCGGAGGCGGAGGGAAATCTTTACCGCATCGCCCACGGGCACTATAACGGACTTATCACCAACTACCGGGGCTATCAGCAGATCGATGCGCTGCGGGAGCGGTTCCGGGAGGTGGACATCGACGCGGTGTACAGCAGCGACCTGTACCGGACGCAGACCACCGCCCGCGCCATCTGGCTGCCCAAGTCGCTGCCCCTCCGGCTGGAGCCGGCGTTCCGGGAGATCTGCATGGGGCAGTGGGAGGATCACACGTGGCACGAGCTGAACGTGAAGTACCCGGAGGATATGTATAAATTCAACCGCCGCGCCGATCTCTGGCGCATACCGGGAGCGGAGACGGCGCAGCAGGTGGTGGACCGGTTTATCCCGGCGCTGGAGCGCGTGGCCCGGGCCCATGAGGGCGGCACCGCAGCGGTATTTTCCCATGGGATGGCGCTGCGGACCGTGCTGGGCGTTTTGCAGGGGCAGACGCTGGCGGAGGTGGGGCAGACGCCCCACGGCGACAACACCGCCGTATCCCTGCTGGAATGGGAGAACGGCGCGTTCCGCGTGGTGTACCGGGACGACAACAGCCATCTGACGGAACGGGGACTGTCCACCTTTGCCAGGCAGAGCTGGTGGAAGGAGAAGAACATGGTGGAGTCCGGCGAGGGGTACGTCCCCTTGACGGAGGAACAGCGGCAGGCGCTGGGCGTGCCGGGGCAGACGGAGCATCCGATCGTTGAAAAGGCCATTCAGCACGTGCTGGACGTCTGCAACGAGGTAGGCGTGATCCCGGGCATTGTCGCGCCGCGGATTGATCTGGCGCGCCGCCGCGTCGAGCAGGGCTTCCGGTACGTCACCATCCTGGACGACATGGCGTTCTTCGCCGATTCCGTGACCGCGCAGCTGGAAGGCGTGAAGGCCTGACGCGCGGAAATAAAGCGTATAAAATCCCTTTGCCGCGGCAATTTCGACGGCAAAGGGATTTTTTGTGCGATAACGCCGAAAAATCCGCGCGTATGCGCGGAAAAAATGAAAGAAACCTCTTGCACCTGAAGTTGACTTTAGTGTTATACTATCCTCTGCAAAACGCATGAAAGGGATGGAAAACCTATGCAGTACAAGGAGTTTCGAGGAGAAAAGCTTTCCGCGCTGGGGTTC
>OIYV01001256.1_pt1 | contig 12343 bp, 8 predicted proteins | sample 1588251 | NCBI WGS metagenome assembly OIYV01 (sample SAMN03283282) | human gut metagenome | biome: human-associated habitat; material: feces | host: Homo sapiens | place: Peru | collected 2012
GCGGGAACTCGACCGGAGGCGCCTCGCCCACCAGCAGGTGCCACATGGTGGCGCCGATGCCGTAGATATCGGTACGGGCGTCGGTCTGGGCCTTGCCGTACTGCTCGGGCGCGGCGTAGCCCGTGGTACCAAAGGCGATGGTGTCCTTGCGGGCCTCGTCCTTGTACTCGCGCGCGACACCCAGGTCGATCAGCTTAATGTAGCCATCGGGGTGCAGCATGATGTTGGAGGGCTTCATGTCGCGGTAGACGATGGGCGGGTCCTGACGGTGCAGGTAGCCCAGGGCGTCGCACACCTGCAGCATCCACTTTTGCACGTCCTCCTCGGACTGCGGGCCCTCGCGGCGCACCACGTCGGCCAGGGACGTACCCTCGACGTGGTCCATGATGACGTAGATGAAGTCCTCGGTCTTCTCGATATCGACGATGTCGACGATATTGGGGTGATCGAGCTTGGACAGCAGCTCGGCCTCGCTTGCCAGCGACTGCTCGATGGGGCGGCCGGTAGGGTCGGTCGCGTTGCGGTCGACCTCTTTGACAGCCCACTGCTTGTTGGTGAGCTGCAGGTCGGCGGCCAGGTAGACACGGCTCATGCCGCCCTTGCCGATCACCGACAGAATCTTGTAGCGGCCCTTGATGACGTCGCCCACGCGCTTACGGCGCGCGTCGACCTCTCGCCTGCTTCTGGTAGACGGCATGGGCTATCGACCTCCCTGAGGCTGGACGCGCAGCACCAGCGCGGTAACGTTATCGGCCTCTTTGCGATCCATAACGAGCTGGGCCGTCTCGGCGATGCGCTGCGTGACGCAACCGGGTTCAAAGCCCTCGCGCTCCTCGCGGTCCAGGTCGGCGGCGGTGCAGGCGGCATAGGCGCCGCGACGACGCTCAGCGTCCCAGGCGTTGGCGTCCAGGGCGTCGGGGCCCAGGCGACGACGAAGCTCGGTGTCGGTGAGCACATGGCGGAAGCCGTCGGAGCACAGCAGGTAGATAGCATCGCGATCGAGGTTGCCGTGGATCAGGTCGGGCACGACCTCCTTGGTGGAACCCAGGCACTGCAGCAGCACGTTGCGGCGCGGGTGCGTGAGGGCCTCCTCGGGGGTGATGCGGCCGGCCTCGACCTCGCGGCGCACAAAGGTCTGGTCGACCGTGAGCTGATTGGTTGCCGACTCGGTGAGCTCGTAGGCACGCGTGTCGCCCACGTGCACGATGGAATAGCGCCCGCCGATGGCGAGCATGGCGGTAAGCGTGGTGCCCAGGTTCATGTGCTCGGCCATGCCATAGCGGATCAGCGCCATGTTCATGTCCTGAACCAGGCCGCCCCACTGACCGTCGACGAAGTTCTCGAAACCGCCGACGGAGCTCTCCATGGCCTCCAGGGCCACGGGCAGCTTGTTGTCGAACCAATCGGACAGCATGTTGATGACCGCGGCAGAGGCGAGCTCGCCGCACTCAAGGCCACCCATACCATCGGCGACGGCGACCAGGGCGACATCGCCCACGGGGGTGGAGGCGACCTTGATCAGGTAGCTATCCTGGTTGGATTCGCGCGTTCGGCCGACATTGGAGTAACCGGCCCCTTCGAAAAGCATCTGCGCTCCTTTCTCGAATATCTCAACGTGGGTCGCACGCCCTTAGGCGGGCTGGACCTCGAATGCAAAGTTCTCGTCACTCATGCGCACGGTGTCGCCGTCGACGAGTGCAACCGGGAAGCCCGGATCGATGCGCTCGTTGTTGACGAAGGTGCCGTTGCGCGAGTTGTCGTCCTCGATGGTGCAGGTAGCACCGTCGGTAACGAAGATCGCGTGGCTGCGCGAAACCGTCGTGGAGCCCTTGACCATAAACGAGCTGTGCTTGGACTTACCAACCACAAAGCGACGGCCGCGGACCTCAAAGCGCTCGCCGGTGGCAATGCGCGTGAGGTAGAAGCGCAGGTGGCGCTCGGGAGCTGCGGGCGCGGGGGCCGGCTCGGGCTTGGGAGCGGGCTTGGGCTCAGGCGTGGGCACAGGTGCGGGCGCAGGCGCGGGCTCGGGCTCGGGCTTGGGAGCGTGGGCGGCGTGCGCAGGCGCCTTGGCGTCGCTCGCATGGGAGCCATGGCGCTCGACCGTATCCTGGGAGAACAGGGACTCGTAACCCTCGGCGACCTTAAAGTCGATCGGGTTGAGCACACCAGTGCGATCCGGGCGGGACTGGGCGATGGGCGCGTCGGCCAGGTCATCCTCGTCCTCAGGCGCCGGCTCGGGCTCCGGCTCGGGCTCCGGCTCAGGTTCGGGCTCCGGTTCCGGCTCGGGCTCCGGGGCAGGCTGCGGCTCGGGCGCAGGTGCAGGTGCGGGTTCGGTAGCGGCAATCGGCTCGTCTTCCAAATCGGAAAGAACGACCGTACCCAGCACGGGGCCGGGGGCGGACACGTCCAGGTCCTCGCCATCATCGAGCACCGTCGTGCCGTGGTCATCGCCGCTATCGAGCACCGTGGTGCCGTGGTCATCGCCATCGCCATCGTCGAGCACGGTGGTGCCGGCATCCATAAGCATGGCGCTCGCGCTCACCTGCTTCAGGTGGCGGGAGAAGCCCAGGATATCGAAGGGACCGGGCTTCTTAAAGAACGCGGCAAACGACGACATGGCATTCTGGGCGATATCGTCGGAAGGCTTGACCGATGCGGCGACCTGTTCAAAGAACACGCGAACGGCGTCCAGGTTGGGCGTCAGGCCAACCATCGGCAAAAACACGAAACGACAGCCCGTACCAGAGGCGTCCATAACCACCTCGTCGGCGGCAAAGCGCAGGTTCATAAGCGGCATCTGGCCTGCAACCAGGGCATCAAGCGCGCTGGAGATGCTCTCGAGCAGCTCACAGGTCTCGGCGCCGTCAAAGGGGCGTGCCAGACGCTGCTCCAAGGTCTCGCCGGCAATGCGATAGCGCATCTCGAGCACGCCATCGGGGTAGCGCATAAGCGCGCCGGGCAGCAGGCAGGGCACGACGCCGCCGGTTACAGCTTCATAGAGACGTTTGTCGAGCTGACGCTGGTCGGCGACCACGTAGCCGAGTGCCATAGAACCGTCACGCTGCTGAATAACTCGTTTTTCCATTTGGCTAACCAATCGTCAGAACATGCGCGTCGCGCGCGCAAAACCAATAGGTAATTCGGCCGGCGAGCACAATGCGGTCGCCGAATTCGAGCGGAAAGGCCCGGGGGCCTTTCTCTCCCCCGCTGTCGAAAACGCAGGAAAGGGCATCGTCCTCACCGCGCAGGACGCGCGTGCCGTGAGTGCTTCCGCCATCCTCCAAAAACCAGGTGCCGTCGAGCATGAACACGCGACAGTGCAGACGCGAGACCACTGGGTCGGCCTCGATCGCGTCGCAGCTGCTAAAGCGCCCGATCGAAAAGGGCCGGTCGGCATCCACGCACCACACGCCCGAGATACACGGTTCGTCTCCGACCGTGGTGCGCACCAGGCAAGCGCCTTTGGACACGCGCTCGCCGCACGCCGCCGGCGAGTCATCGGACTCCGCAGGCGTACGAGAACAAAGCGTGCGGGCGAAGCGATCGTCCAGGCAGCCAAAGGCCATGGTGCGAAAGCAGGCAGCGAAGAGCTCGGCAAGCGGGGCACGATCGCAAGCGACCTGTTGCTCGCCCCAGCGCACCACCTCGCGCGACTCGCAGGCCATGCGCAGCGGATCGACCTCGCGGCCGGCGCGACGCTCGCTTTCCAGTCCGCGCAGCAGCTCGGGCCACGAAGTGTGGAGCGCGTAGTCAAATAGCTCCGCATCGTCCAGTTTGGTCGTCTCGTGCAGCATCTCGATCAACGAAGTCGCGGCCTTGGAGAACACCGAGCTGTCGTCGGCATAGCCCTGCTGCATATCGGCTGCATAGCGGCTCGAATGCATCAGGCGGGACAGTGCCGCGGCCGTACGCTTACGAACGACCGGGTTGCTGTGGTTGATATACCTGCCACGGGTGCCCACGAGCGCGTAGATGTGCTTGTGGTTGCAACCGCCGCACGTCAGGTTTCTGATGGTCTCGGCAAAACGGTAGAACGCACTGTCCCAGCCATGCTCGTGAACGCAATCGCAAACCTGAGAGGAGCTCGCCATGAGGCCCCCTTTCCTAACTCCCCGGCACCCCAAACTTTAGGGGCCACCGCATTCCCGCGCTGTTGCGCAACACCTCGGGAACAGTCCAGTAACTCAACATCGCCGCCGGTGCGGGCGGCATTACAGCAGCGTGACGGGCGTCACCACATCCATCACGTGCCGATCGCCAATAAAGTCGCCCTTAAGCTGCACGTGGCGGCGAGCCAGGTCGTCAAACACGCGGGCCATCTGAGCCGCCTTTGGACGAGCATCGGGGTCGCTGGCCAGGCACGCCGCGATGGCGGCGCGCACGTCCGCCGGCAGGCTCTCGTCCACCGCAATGGCTTCGGCGCCCGTGTCTCGGCAAGCCCCGAGGAAATCCCGCCACGCGCTGCCGGAGCCACCGACGTCGGGTGCACCCGGCAGGTACGGCAGGCTGCCGCAGAGCGCCTCGTGGGCAAGGACGCCCAGCGAGAACACATCGGACGCGGGCAGGGCGTAGCGCGCCCCATCGGCCTTCCCCAGTAGGAGCTCGGGTGCCAGATAGCCTGGCGTTCCATGCGGGCGGGCGCGATACGCCCCCTCCTCGGCCAAAAACGAAAAGTCCAGATCGATGAGGGCGGCCCGGGGGATATCCCCCAAAAGGTCGGGCGCCAGATCAAAGGGATCGCTCTCGAACACGATGTTGGAGGGCTTAAGGTCCTGATGGACAAACGTCCCACCAAAGGCGGCCTGCGCCTGGGCAAGTGCCTTAAAGCACGAGGACACGAGCAAAAGCGACTGCGCAAACGAGAGGGTGCGCACGCCCGTGGCGCAGGTGCGCACCACGTCGGCAAACGACACGCCCGGAACCATGACGGTCACCACGGCCAACACGGCGTCATCCCCGGGCAGGGCGACGAGCTCGTGGAAGAGCACGCGCGCCAAGCCATGCGAGGAGGGCGTGAGGGTACCGCCGGCATCGGCCTGCGTGTCCGAGACACGACAGAAGAAGTCGCCCTGGCGACGCAGGTGATCGATGTCGCCGCGGATGAGCTTGAGCGAGCACGAGGTGCCACGCAGCCCGTCAGCCGTGCAGGAACCGACAAAGACCTGCGTGCCGCCCGCCGCGCTCGAGACGAGCTTGAGCCCGTTGACGCCGGCGAGCTTGGCAACCATATCGACCTTGGCGTCGATCGGGGCCGCCGTGGCGTTCTTCTTATCGGTCGTCTGATCCATCTTGGTAAGCACCTGCCTTTCTTTGCTACCAATACCATGAGGGCAAAAATCAAAAAGTTGTTGCGCAACATTGCCGCTCATCGCAAATTTTTTTGTTTTGCCTGCTGAGCAAAGGTAAAGACGAAAAAGAAAAGCGGCCGGGGATGTTGTCCTCGGCCGCCATGGGTCACGAATCGGTTGTGTTGAGCGCCGGTTTTCTAGTGAGTCGACGGAACAATCTGCTCGCGCAGCACAAAGGTGAGCACGGCGGCGGCAATGGCAAACAGCGCCGTAAAGATGGGGGTGATTGCCGCAGAACCAATAGCACTCATCATGTTGGCGTACAGCAGCTCAAAGGCCAGCACCGAGAGCACCATGAGGCCACAGCCAGCGGGAAGCACGACCTTGAGGCCCTGGGTGAGGTAGAGCACGATACCGGCGATCGTGGCGAGCATGCCAAGGGCCCAAAAGGCGGTGACGGCCATCGAGATAAAGGAGACACCGCCGGAGGAAACCTTGCCGTAGTTGGGATTAGTGATGCTCACGGCACGACCGTGGCCCGAGTCGGAATAGTCATCGTAGTAGGAGCTGCTCAGCGAGCTGGCGAGGTCGGACGCCGAGTCGTACATGCTCTGGTAGGTAACGGCGACCTCGCCGGCCTTGCCCAGGCTCCAGACGTTATAGTTCTCGTCAAAGCCCAGGCTCGACGAATAGTCGGTGTTCTGGCCGGCAAGTTGGCTTAGGAAATTGGCGCCCTGGCTCGCGTAGCTCGATGCCTGCACCACCGTGGGCGAGATGCTAAACCACGGCATAAAGGAGAGAACGATCGCGACCACCGCAAGAGCGCAAGGGATGATGCGGGCGATGGACAGGGCCGGATGCACGGCAGAGGCGGGGGCAGCCGCATGCATGGCAGGCGCCGCGGCAAAGGCGGGGCCGGACTGGGGCTGAGCGGCAGGTACGGGCTGAGCCGGGGCGGCCGCGTGCGCAGGGGCAGCGGTCGCCGCCTGGATCTGTTGGCCGCAAACAGGGCAGAAACGAGCGCCGTCGTCGATCTTGGCGCCACAACCGGGACAGAACATATCGGGTACCTCCTTGGGGTCAAACAACAAGTCGTGCGGACCTTTGGGGCCCGCACGACCATATTCACCGCTCAGCGCGCAAACTTGTTGCGCAACATGAAAAAGTTTTTGAGGTATCGTCCCCGACTGTCTAAGCCACGGTCAGACGCTGCCGATTACGCCAACTTGTGGCCACAATTCATGCAGAAGGCGTGACCCGCCTGGATGGGCGCGCCGCACGCGGGGCATACGGCCGCACCATCGGCAGGAGCAACCTGAGCCTCGACCGGCGTGGGAGCCGCCTGGGCCTGGCGAGCCAGCTCGGCCTGGATCTCGGCCATCGACTTACCGCAACCCGAGCAAAACATGACGGACTGCTGCAGACGGTTGTGGCAAAACGGGCAATCGATGAATGCGGACGCATAGGCCGCTGCCTGCGCTTGGCGCTCGAGCTCGTCGATCTGGGCCTGAAGCTGAGCACGCTCGTTGTCGATTGCGGCGATGCCGTCAAAAAGCTCCTCGCGGCCCTGACGCAGCTCGGTGTTGTTCTTGGTCGCCTCGTACAGGCTGGCACCCAGCTGGCCGGCAAGCTGCTGGCGGCGCTTAAGGGCGTCATTCATCTGGCTCTTGATCCTGTTAACCTGCAGGGCACGGTTGGCATCCGAAGCCGTACGATCGAGCGATGCTTGCATCTCATCAAGAAAACCCATGGTGGGTCCTTTCTCGTCTAGGTATAAGGGCGCAGTGGCCCCTCTCAAATGCGCCCATCATCGCACAGCGGCAGCACATCTGCACGCAAAACGGTGTTTTTCAACAGCGCCGCAACCGCGAATGAGAGAAACTAGCCATATTATTGGACATTGCGCGCGAAAGCGGACGGCAATTGCGCCGTCGCCGCCCGCGCCTCATCACGACCGACACTCAGGGGAGCGAAGATGGACAATCAAGGACAGCAGGAGCTCATCGTGCTCGACACGTTTGAGCCCGCGGTTGCCTTTGATCCCGCCAAGCGCGACGAATCGCGCCGCCGCTTCTCGATGTTCCTCGTCCAAAGCGAGGCCGGCCAGGGCGGCACGGGTGTAGTCCAGCGTGCCACCAACACCGCCGGCGAGATCTTTGCCATCAAGCGCCTGCATGTGAACGACACCACGGACGAGCGCATCGCCGCCGGCATGCGCGCCGTGCTGTTCGAGGAATATCGCAACCAACTCACGGTCTCGCACCTTAAGGGCTTTCCACGCGTATACGGCTATGGCACCAGCAACGGCGAGCCGCTTATCGTTATGGAATGGGTCGAAGGCTCCACGCTCAAGCACATCACCCCGCAGCTCCCCCACGAGGACGGCGGCGTGCGCGGCGATGCGGTAGCGGCCATCGGTGTTGCCGTGCTCTCAATTCTCAATAACGTGCGGCACCTGGACACGGGCGTTGCCCACCGCGACATCTCGCCGCGCAATATCATGGTCGCCACGAGCGAGCGTTCGCTCCAAGATCAGCTTGCCACACTCGACTTTGATATCCGCCTCATCGACTTTGGCAGTTCGACGGCGCTCAATCCCATCGACCCCACCTTTACCGTGCGCGCCGACGTCTGGCGCGGCGGCACGCCCGAGTACGCGCCGCCCGAGATGCTCACCCACGACATCGCGGGTATCGAGACCAGGCGCTTGAGTCCCACGGTCGACATCTACGCGCTCTCGAGCGTGCTCTACGAGCTGTATTGCGGACACACTCCGTTTAACCTGCAGGCGCTGGGCACCGCATCTCCCTACCGTGTCAAAACCGAAACAGCCTTTGAGATACCGCAGGCCCGCACGGCCGCCGACGAGGCGCTCGTCAGCATTATCGTGGCGGGACTCGCCGTCGATCAGGAGCGGCGTCCCTCCGTCGAGCAGATGCTCGACCTGCTGCGCCGTTGGCAATCGAGCGAGCTGGGCGATTGGCCCACGCCCGAGCCGATCTGGGGCAGCAGGGCCATGGATGCCCAGACGACCTACATTGGACCGGGAGCAAGTATCGACGAGCCTGTGCCGGCTACGTTTGATACCGCACAGCCCGTCATGTTCCCGCTGGACGACGATGGCGTCGCCGCTCCGGCTGACCCGTTTGTAGCAGCGCCTGATGCCGCTGCCGAAAATGCCCCGTTGGACCACGGACATCGGGACCACGCATCCTATCTGCCCGTACCGGTTGTGCTCGAGACGCCCCGGGCTGCCTATGGCGCCGATGCCGCTGCGTCGGCTGCAGCATCCATGCCCGCCGCCCCGGCAACGTCCGCAACGCCGGGCATGCACGCACCCGCGACGCCCGCGGCAGGCACCGCCGCGCCCGTCGCACAAAACGCGATCTTTGGCGGCGCAGCGGCAGGCCCTTCTGCATCCGCTGGCTCCGCTGGTTCCGTCGCCCCTGCCGGCCTTTCCTCGACAGCGTCCGCAGCCACCACGACGGCCGCGGCGGCAACGTCCGTCTCGCGCCGCGCTTTTCTCGCAGCGGGGGGCCTCGCCTTTACGGCACTTGTCGGTGGCGGCGCCTATTTGCTGTCGCGGAACCTACACAACGGCAATGACACCGCGGTTGCGGCAGACGCCAAAAGCGACGACAGCTCGTCCAAAAGCAAAAAAGACAGCGACTCCGACGCTTCGGACAGCTCCGACACCTCCGCAACGTCGTCCAACACCATCAGCGTGGAGATGCGCTATGCCGCCCAAAGCGACGGCAAATGGGGCCTGATCAACGACACCGGCGCCTGGAAGGTCAAGCCAACCTACAGCGACATGCGGCCCTACGGTGCCGGGCTTGCCGCCGCGCTCGATTCCGCCACCGGCATGTGGGGCTATATCGACCAGGACGGCAATTGGGCCATCGAGCCGCAGTTCTCGGACACCCGGCCCTTCAACGACTACGGCGCTGTCGCCCAAGATGCACAGACCAGCTTTTGGGGCGTGCTCAACCGCCAGGGAAAGTGGATCGTCGAGGCCAAGTACTACGCCATGGGCGATATGGTACTGGGCAACTTTGTCCCCTACCGCTCCAGCAACGAAGAGGACAGCTGGGGCTACATCTACATCAAGACCGGCAAGCGCAACGACGTGCCGCTGACCTTTAGGGGCCTGGGCGGCTGGGATTCGGCAAACGGCTTAGGACCCGCGACACAGGACGGCACCACCTGGGGCTACATCAACGGCTATGGACAGTGGAAAATCGAGCCGCAGTTTAAGGCCGCCCGACGCTTTTCCAGCAACCGCGCAGCCGTGCAGTTCGACGACGGTTCATGGGGCTATATCCTGCCCGACGGCACGCGCGCATTTTCTGCCACCTTTGCCGAGGCGCACGAGTTCGCCAACGGCTGGGCACCCGTCAAGGACCAGGCGACCGGCCTTTGGGGCTGCTCGACGGTGAGCGGCGCTTGGCAAGTCGAGCCTAAATTCCGTGCCATGGGCGACATCTTCTACACCTCCACCGACGTCTTTTTGCCTGTACAGGACAACGAAAGCGGCAAATGGGGCGTGCTCGACGACGCCGGCGATTGGCGCGTTATGCCCAAATTCGATGCGATTATCTAACACCAGCGCCCCAACCCGTTTATAGCAATGTAAAGACGGCGTTGACGTGCATGTTTTAGTCCGTCCAATCGGATAGAGTAGATGCATATGTCCGTCCACATACAAGCGCGACCAGCGCGCTGCAACCGCAAGGAGGGGACCAATGGATCGAGAGACACCGCGCTCCGTCATGTTCGACGATCTGCGCAAGTTCGGCGGAATCACCAATCGTGATACCGCTTGGATGCTGCTGCGCTCCACCCCTATGGCCGGTGGCAAAGCACCACGCGACCGTGTGGACGAGCGAACGTTCCTATCGCGCGAGGTTGTTCACGCCCCCGTCGAGCGTCCGCGCCCCGAGCTATTTGCCGATATCACCCAAACGGCCCAAAACATCACCGCTCGCCTGATCTCCAACCTCGGTGGTAATGAGATGGCTCGTGCCATGGTGGCAGAGCACTATAGCGGTGAGGCTGCCGACGCCATGCGCGAGTCGCTGAGCGCCTATGGACTCGACGACCGCATCTACCGCAACGCCTGCGATCGCATCGCCGCGCCCGGCACCACGGCCGCCGATTGTGCACTGCCGCTGGTCACGCTGTTTGTGGCGTGCGGCTGCCTGTGCGACCCCCAAGCCGCCGTGCAGGTGACCGAGACGCTCATCGCCGACAAGATGGGCGGGCACTTCTCCACCACCGAGCTCAGCGTAGGCGAAGGCTTTACCGCCGCCGTCGAGCCCGAGGTCAAGCATGCCGAGCGCCTGGGACTTATCCGCATTGTGGGTAACGCCGCCAAGCCTCCGCTGTACCCGCTCAACGAGGGCGAGGGCGGCACCATAATCGGTTCGCTCGCCACGGGCACCGGCGCCATCACCGATGTCGACCGCGATGTCTCACGCCGACATGCACGCGTTTTTGCCAAGGACGGTTACTGGTACGTGCAGGGCCTGGGTTCCACCAACGGCACCGTGCTCATCTCGGGCGCGGATATGTCCCAGCGCGTGGTCGAGCCGCCGCGCCATACACGCAGGCCCGGCGTCGAATACCCGCCCGTCCCCCTGTGGCACAGCGACACCATTTGTCTGGGTGCCACGACCCGTTTTTTGGTTATGAAACTCGCAATTTAGCATTGTGCCCGGCGCCGTACGTGGCGTACCGGGCACAACGTCTATTTGGTAAGAAGCGGTGCGTCCACGCCCGCGACACCACAAGGTAAGGTCACCATGGCAGATACCACTCCGCAGTCCGATTCGACGACGGTCCTCTTTCAGCTCGAGTCGTTCGATACCGCCGCCCCCGTCAATCCCGCCGACGAGGAGTTCGCTAAACGCCGCTTTATGACACTCATCGTCAAAGCCGACCGTTCCTCGCACGGCAACACGGGCCTTGTGCTGCAGGCGCATAACACCTCAAACGAGCGATTCGCCGTCAAAGTGCTCGCGGACAACACGCTCATGCGTGCGCTGGGAACCAATACCCCGTCGCGTACGGCAGACGAATCCGCCATGCATCTGGCAAACACCGCCGCGCTTTTTGAGGAATACCGAAACCTCTGCCGCGTGTCGCACTTGCGCGGATTTCCCCACGTCTACGGCTATGGCACGTGCCAGGGCGAACCGCTCATCCTTATGGAGTGGATCGAGGGTACGTCGCTCGACAAAGTGACCAGTATGTTGCCGCACGACGGCGAGGGAGTGACTTGTGCCGCCACCGCATCGGTAGGCTGCGCTGTCCTGGGCACGCTGCTGTCGACCCAAAACCTCGAGACGCCGCTTGTGCACCGCGACCTGTCGCCCGCGAACATCATGTTCCGCACCAACGAGCTTGGCATCGAAGAGCAGGTGCAGGCTCTGGCGTTTAAGCCGTGTCTGGTCGATATGGGCTCCTCGGTCCCGGCTCTGGGCAGCGACACGCTCACGCAGCGTGCCGACATTTGGCGCTATGCCACGCCGGCATACGCCGCGCCCGAAATGCTCACTCGCGATATCCCCAACGTTGCCGAGCTGCGTCGCTCTCCCTCCGTCGACGTATACGCCATCGCGAGCATTCTCTACGAGCTCTACAGCGGTCACACCCCCTTTAGGGCGGCCAGGCACCAAGCGCATGAAGTCAGCTCGTACTATCTGCTCAAAACGCAAAACGAGCCCGAGCCGCTCGTCGCCCACAAGGGTGACGACCAGGCGTTTGCCGACCTCATCATGTCCTGCCTCGTGACCGACCAGGCATCGCGCCCCAGCGAGCGCGAGTTCTACGAGGGTTTGCTGGCATTCGCTCCCGACCTGGGCGAATCGGCCGTAAGCACGCCGGGTCTCTCCAACCAGCCCATCAACATCGATGCCGGCGCGCACCTTAAGGTCGACGTCGCCGGTGACCGTGCCCGAGCGCTTTTGGAGCAGGCCCGTCGCGATGCCATGACCCGCCGCCGGTTTATTATCGGCGGCGTCGCCGCTGCCGTCGTGGGACTCGGAGCCATT
>OIYV01001258.1_pt1 | contig 12331 bp, 10 predicted proteins | sample 1588251 | NCBI WGS metagenome assembly OIYV01 (sample SAMN03283282) | human gut metagenome | biome: human-associated habitat; material: feces | host: Homo sapiens | place: Peru | collected 2012
CCCTGACAGTGGCCAAGGAGCTGTCCGGCGGCGGCGAGGCGCTGAACGGTTACCTCTCCGGCGCGCTGGATTACCGCTTCCGTGTGCTGCGCCCCGACGGAACGCTGTATGTCCCGGCAGGCACGGCCTATCAGGTGCTGGAGGGCGCCTCCGCCGTGGGCAGCGGCACGGTGACGGACGGTGGATACTTCACTCTGAAGGCGGGGCAGATGGCGCAGTTTACCGACATGATGGCGCTGGGCGGCGGACAATACGCCTATGTGGTGGAGGAGACGATGCCCTCCGGGCTCACCGGCCAGTATGAGCAGGTGCAGTACACCGTGGGCAGCGGCACCGGCACCGCCGCCACGCCCTCCGCGTCCCGGGAATTCACCGGCTACCGCACCGATACCCTCACCGCCGCCGAGACCCAGCTGGTAACGTACCGCAATGTGGTGGACACCCATGCGCTGGGCGAGCTGCGGGTGACAAAGCAGGTGGCGGAGGGCTCCGTCTGCCCCGACGGGCAGGTGTTCGGCATCGCCGTATCGCTGGGCGGCAGCCCCGTTCCGGCGGGGACGCCCTACACGGTGAACGGGGAGACCCGGACGGTGGAAACGGCGGGCATCGTGGCGCTGGCTCACGGGGAGACGGCGGTGTTCACGGGCCTGCTGGCGGGCACGGCCTACGCCGTGACGGAAACGCCGCCGGAGGGCTGGCGCGCCGCTTTTGACGCCGCCGTCACGGCGGAGGTGGAAAAGGCCGTCACCGCACAGGTCACGGAGGTCGTCCGTTCCAATGTCCTGACGCAGGTGCTCGCCGCCATGGGCATGACGAAAGAGCAGTATGACGCAGCGGTCGCAGCCGGTGCACTGACCGAAGAGCAGCTTGCCGCCATCAACGCAGCAGTCGATACGCAGATGGCAAGCCAGACCGTGCAGGACACCATCACCGCAAACGTCGCGACACAGATGGGCAGCGAAACGATCCAAGCGACCATCGCCTCCAAGACCGACGAGCAGGTCGCGCTCCTCATCGAGCAGAACATGAACTCCCCCGAGGTGCAGGCCAAGATCACGGCGGCTCTGGAGCAGGCGGCTTCCGGCGCGGCGAGCATCAGCGCGCTGAAAGAGCAGCTTGACGCCTATGCCACCTTCTACTACGGACTGAACCAATACACGCAGGGTGTCGCAAGCGCAAAGGACGGTGCCGATCAGCTCAGCGCGGGCGCTTCCAGCCTGAACGCGGGCAGCAAGACGCTCGTGAGCGGCATGAACGAGCTGTGCGACGGTATCCTCACGCTGAAGAACGGCGCGCCCGCTCTGGTCGACGGCGTGAAGCAGCTGCGTGACGGCGCGATGCAGCTTTCCGACGGTCTGACGCAGTTTAACGAAGAAGGCGTACAGAAGATCCTTGACGCCGTGGACGGCAACCTTGCAGGCCTCTATGCCCGCATCCGCGCGATGGCGGACGTTAGCCGCGATTACCGCGCCTTCGCCGGCATCTCCGACGACATGGACGGTCAGGTCAAGTTCATCTACCGCACCGACGTCATTGAGGACGCCGAATGAAATTTCTCGTCACGATCTCCGCTCTGTTTATGCTGGGCGGCAGCGCAGGCTACCTCTGCGAGCTGATCTACCGGAGGATCGTACACGGCAAGTGGATCAACCCCGGCTTTCTCTCCGGTCCCTGCCTGCCGCTCTACGGCAGCGGCGTGCTGCTGCTCTACGGATGCAGCAGTCTTGACCTTTCGTTTCTGTCCTCCCCTGCTGCGCAGGACGCAGTGCGCATCGTCTTTCTTGCGATCCTCCTGACGGCGCTGGAGTACGTGACCGGCATCGTGTTTACCACCGTTTATCACGTAAAGCTCTGGGATTACAGCAAGCGCCCCGGCAACATTCAGGGCGTGATCTGCCCGCTGTTCAGCCTGATCTGGGCGGCGGCAGGCGCGGGCTATGTGCTGCTCCTGCATCCGCATCTGGTGCGCTTTGTCCGCTGGCTGGTCGACAATCCCTTCTACAGCTACTTCTGCGGGATGTACGTGGGCGTGTTCCTCGTTGACGTGTGCTATTCGTTCAACGTCGTGAAAAAGCTCAAGGCCTTCGCGGAAGAGCGTCAGCTCCAGATCCGTTACGAGAATCTGAAGCTGTCCATCGCCAAAAACGCGCGCAAGCGCAGCTTCCTCTTCGCTTTCCGTACCCCTTCGGATCTGCGGGAGGAGCTGGAACGCTACCGCGAGACGCTGCGGGAGAACGGCAAACGCAGATCCCGCAAATGACCGATTGTTGTCCGCCTCACAAGAGACGGACAACAATTTTTTGCCAAAATGCAAAAGGCGCTTTTCAATTTGTCGAAAACGTGGTATAACCAAAGGAGAAACACAGGAGGTGAAGGCCATGAAGATCACGTTAAATCCGGATCCGGAGATCGTGAAAACCGTTCGGGAGGGACTCAAGCGAACCGGCGGCTATTGCCCCTGCCGCCGCGAGCGAAAGGAAGAGTACAAGTGTATGTGCAAGGAATTTCGTGAGCAGCTTGCCGATCCGAACTTCGAGGGCTACTGTCACTGTATGCTCTACTACAAAACCAGAGACTAAGGAGGAAATCGCCATGGCAGAGATCGTCATTACTGCGGAGAATTTTGAAAAAGAGGTCTTGCAGTCGCAGGTTCCCGTGCTGCTCGATTTTTGGGCAACGTGGTGCGGGCCGTGCCGCATGATCGCGCCGCACGTCGCGCAGATCGCGGAGGAATACGAAGGTGTCGTCAAGGTCGGCAAGGTCAACGTCGACGAAGAGCCGGAGCTTGCCACCTCCTTCCACATCGACAGCATTCCGACGCTTGTCGTGATGTCGCAGGGTCAGGTCACCGCCACCGCCGTCGGCTATCGCGACGCCGGTCAGATCAAAACGCTGCTGAATCTCTAAATCCTTACTCCCCGAAATTGATATGCGCCCCCAATACCAGACACCCAGTATTGGGGGCGCATATTATCAGTGTGCGGCTTCTGCGGCTTTTTTTGGAACTTTTTCCGGTGTGTCTCGTCTTAACAGTATTCCAACGGAAAGGGGCCACCTTATTTTGAAACGAATTTTACCTTTGCTGCTTGCCGTGGCGCTGCTTTTGGGCGGCTGCGCCGGAAAATCCGCCGTGCCGGACGCGACGACCGCGCCGCAGCGCGCCTCCGGCACGCAAGCGCTCTACGCCTCCGCGCACAGCGCCGCCATTGAACCGCTCGCGCCGGACGAAACCTTCGCCCGCGCCGCCGTCTCCTTCTCGCTCTCCCTGCTCAAGAACGACATCGCAGCAAATGAGACGGACATTCTGTCCCCCTACAGCGTCCTGACCGCCCTTGCTATGACGGCAAACGGCGCGGACGGAAACACGCTCGCGCAGATGGAGCAGGTGCTGGGACTGCCCGCCCCCGAGCTCAACCGCTACCTGTGCGCAAACGTGCAGCAGCAGGGCGACGAGCTTGTCACGGCAAACTCCGTCTGGTTTGCCAACGGCTGCGGCGTATCAGATGAATTTCTCTCTCTTCTGGCCGACTGCTATAAGGCAGATGCGTTTGCCGCCGACTTTAACGAACAGACCATAGACGACGCGAACGCGTGGGTCAGCGACCACACGGACGGCCGCATCCCCACGCTGCTGGATCGTCTGGAGCCGAACACCATCATGCTACTGCTCAACGCGCTGACCTTCGACGCCGAGTGGGAAACGCCCTTTGAGGCCGAGCGCACCGGCGACGCATCCTTCACCACCGCCGACGGGACGGAGCAGACCGTCTCCATGATGCACGGCCGCGCGCCGGTCTATTTGGAGGACGACCTCTGCACCGGCTTTGAAAAGCCCTACAGCGGCGGCCGCTACCGGATGATCGCGCTGCTGCCGAAAACGGATCTGCGCACGCTTCTGGACGGACTGGACACGGAGCGCTGGTTTGCGCTGCTCGACGGCGCGGAGGATGCCTCCGTCGAGGTCGCCATGCCGCGCCTGTCGCTTGAAACCTCGCGGATGCTGCGCAACACGCTCAGCGCGATGGGTATGCCGGACGCCTTTGACGCAAGCAAGGCAGACCTTTCCCGTCTGTGCAGCGCCTCTGCGTATATCGGTCAAGTAGTCCACAAGACCTTTCTGACGGTAGACGAGGACGGCACACAGGCCGCCGCCGCGACCGCAGTTGAAATTATGGAAAAGGCGATCCACTGGGAGGGTCGGCAGATCGTTCTGAACCGTCCCTTCCTGCTTGCCATCGTCGACAGCCAGACGGGGCTTCCCGTCTTCCTCGGAACGGTCAATGAAATTACGAAAGGATGAGGAAAATGAAACGAATCGTATGCTTACTGCTTCTGTGCGCGCTGCTGCTCTCCGGCTGCGGTAAAAAAGCCGCTCCCGCAGCGACCGGCGCGACCGACACCCCCACGAGCGACATTCCCACGACCGAAGCGCCGCCCCTGACCGAGCTGCGCCACACCGGCTTCAGCGGCTCGAAGAACCTGATGGAGAATGTCATGGCGTCCGCCGTCTCTCCGCTTGCCGCGGACGAAACCTTTGCCAAGGCCAGCCTCGGCTTCTCCGCCGAGCTGCTCAAGCACACCTATCAGTCCGGCAAGACCCTCGTGATCTCCCCTTACAGCATTCTGACCGCCCTTGCCATGACGGCAAACGGCGCGGGCGGCGAAACGCTTGCGCAGTTTGAAAGCGCGTTCGGTATGCCCGTGGCGGAGCTGAACCGCTATCTCTACACGCTGGAAAAGAACGCAGGCGAAGAGCTGGTCTCGGCCAACTCTCTCTGGTTCAGCGATATGGCGGACTTCGTCGTCAAGCAGGATTTCCTGCAACGCAACGCCGACTATTACGGCGCGGAGACCTATCAGTCCGCTTTTGACGCGCAGGCAGTCGAGCGGATCAACGCGTGGGTCAAGGAACATACCAAGGAGCGCATCGAGCGCATCGTTGAAGACCTTGACCCGATGGCGCGCATGGTGCTGATCAATGCGCTCACCTTCGATGCCAAATGGGCCAATCCTTATGAGGAAGCCTTCACCCGCGACGGCACCTTCCACGCAGCCGACGGCTCGACGCAGAAATCGACCATGCTCTACTCCGAGGAGGACACCTACCTCGACGACGGCAAGGCCACCGGCTTTGTCAAGCCCTACAGCGGCGGCCGCTACAGCTTCTTCGCGCTGCTGCCCAAGGAAGGCGTCTCCATGGACGACTACGTCAGCACTCTGAGCGGCGAAGGCCTGTATCGCACGATCGTAAACGCGTCGGATGAGACCGTCCATGCGGCCATGCCCGCGCTGAAGGTTGAGACCGACCTCCATCTCAAAGAGGCGCTGGTCGCCATGGGTCTGACGGATGCCTTCTCGATGACCCGCGCCGATTTCAGCGGCATCAGCAACACGCCGCTCTATGTCGACGAGGTCCTGCACAAGACCTATTTCTCCCTGGATAACGAAGGCACGCAGGCAGCCGCCGTCACAGCCGCTATCATGGTATGTACAAGTGTAGAGATGCCCGAACCGAAGAAGGTCATCATCGACCGCCCGTACGTCATGGGCATTTTGGACAACGAAAGCAAGGAAATTCTCTTCTTCGGCGTCATCAACAGCCTCGAATAAAAACAAACATACCCCCTGCCGGTGGTGGCAGGGGGTACATTTTTCGTTATACGCTTACGGGAACCTTCGCGCAGGCGGTATACTGCGTCACGCCGAGGATCGTCTCGCCGTCGATCTGGAGCGCCGTGGGCTGGTCAAATTCCACGGTGATCTCCCGTCCGGTCAGGACTTGGCACATCTCCGTATGCTTCACGTGCTCGCCCTTAAAAATGGAGGGAAAGACCATCAGCGTCTTGAGCTTTCCGGAGCCGAACATGATGCACGTTGAGACCGTGCCGTCGCCGCAGCGCTGCTGCGCGGGCGTTACCATCATGCCGCCGCCGTAGAACCGGCCGTTCATCGTCGGCGCGAGCCACACCTTGCGGAAATGGTGCACCTTGCCGTCCACCGTGACCTTCGCGTTGCGGGGCTTAAAGTGGAACAGCAGACCCTTGATGGCGATCGCGGCATAGTTGACCGGCTTTTCCGAGGTCAGGCGCTGCGTGTCGCCGACCTCGCAGCAGTAGCCGTCGATGCCGTAGCCGACGCCGTTGAGGAAGCGGTAGGTCTTGCCCTTCACCGTCACCGTCGGCAGGCCTTGCAGATACTTCCCCACGGGGAAAGGGGCTGCTCCCTTCTCCTTGCCCAGATCGTGCAGGAAGTCGTTGCCGCTGCCCACACCGTAGTAAAGCAGCTCCTGCGCGATGGAAAGTCCCTGCGTGTCGTTGATGAAGCGGTTGAGCGTCCCGTCGCCTCCGGCCAAGATCACACCGTCCTGCTCGGGCAGGCGCGCGAAGAAGTCGGCGTAGCTGTCGATCTTCGTCATATCGTGGAACACAAGCTCCGCCTCCGGCATACGCAGCCCGCGCGCGGCGGCCTCTCCGGTTCCGTTTCCGGCGTGCGGGTTAAACAAAACGTGATAGGTCATCCTACATTCTTCTCTTTCTTTTTTTCTTTATTATACGTGTCGAACCGCGTCGAAACAATGGACAAAATGAACATTTTGCTCAAATCGTCGCAGGCGGTTGACAGTTTGCGTCCAATTCGCTACAATGTAAAGTGAAGCGGAGGTGTACACAGTGGATAAAACGACGCTGCGCCGTGAGATCGGCGCGAGGAAGCGCGCCTTGACGCCGGAGCAGATCGAAGCCGCCTCCGCCCGTCTTGCCGCACAGTTTTTCGCTTACCCGCTCTACCGGCAGTGCACCGCGCTGTACGCCTACCTGAGCTACAATCAGGAGGTGCGCACCGCGCCCATCCTCCGTCAGGCGCGCGCCGACGGCAAACGCGTCGCCGTGCCGAAGATCACGGAGGGCGAGCTGCGCTTTTTCTGGCTGACGGAAGAAACCGTGATCGCCGAGGGCTTTCACGGCATTTTGGAGCCGCAAAACGGCCTTCCCGCGCACGACCCCACGGCACTCGTGCTGATGCCCGGCCTTGCCTTTGATGCAAGCGGCAACCGCATGGGCTACGGCGGCGGCTACTATGACCGCTTCCTTGCCGCCGAGCCGCAGCACCCCACCGTCGCGCTCTGCTACGACTTCCAGCTCCTCCCCTCCGTGCTCACGCAAGCCCACGATATTCCGGTAGACGCGGTTCTGACCGCTCCCGTATGAGGTGAAACTATGGAAATTCAAGCCGTCTGCGAATTTAACGACGCCGGTTACCTGTTTTACGCCGTGAATTACCCCGGCGCATACGTGCGCGGGGCAACGGAGAACGAAGCGCTTGCCAAATTCGGCGGCGAGATTCGTTCCTATCTGCGCTGGTGCGGGCTGGAGGCGCCCCCGCGTGACGACCCGCCGGTGCGGATCGTCCAGTATCAGGAAAGTTCCCTGTGCATCCGCGACGCGGACAGCGACGTCCTCTTTGATGCCGAGCGCGCGCCGCTGACCGAGGCGGAATATAACACGCTGAAGCTGCTCGTCCTGCGCTCTGCGCGCGACCTGCGCACCATGTTTGAAAGCATCCCAAATCCGGATATTTCCGGCCGCCCGCCGCGCGTCAGCTTCTACGGGCCGGTGCCGCGCACACCGCGCGAAATGTACCACCATGTCAACGACGTCACGGCCTACTACATCGCGCCCTACGGCATCGAGACAGAGCAGGTGCCCGACCTCTACGCCAACCGGATGCTGGCGCTGGGCGAATTGGAGGCGCTGCCCGACTTTCTTTCCGGCAGCATCCACATTGCGCCGGACGGCGAGCAGTGGACGATGCGAAAGACGCTCCGCCGCTTCCTCTGGCACGACCGCATCCACGCAAAGGCCATGTGGCGCACGGCAAGCGCCCTGTGGGGCAGCAGCGTTGAAAACCCGTTTGGCTTTATCGCCTGACCCAAATAAAGCGCCGGTGGGAGGAAAACTCCCACCGGCGCTCTTTTTACTTGCTGATGTGTCGCTGCACGAGCTTGACCAGCTCGACGATCGGAATGATGCAGATCGCAAGTCCCAGTGCAACCAGATACTCGATCGGTTCAACGGTGGAGAAGCCGAACAGCGCCGCAATAAACGGCACCTCGCACACAAGGGTCGTAAGCAGCAGGCTGCCGACCGCAGCGAAGAGCATCATGCGGTTGCGCGTATGCAGGCGGAAAATGCTGCCGCGCTGCGAACGCATATTGATGCTGTGGAAAATCTCCGCCATGGACATGGTGACAAAGGCCATGGTCGTGCCGTCGGGACTAAGCCCGCCTGCGGGGATCTCCCAAACGCCCGACTCCATGAAATGTCCGACGAAAAACGCGAGCACGGTCAAAGCGGAAATAACAAGCCCCTGATAGGCGACGTCAAAGCCCATGCCGCCCGCAAAGATGCCCGCCTTGGCTTCTCGCGGCCTGCGCTGCATGATCTGCGCCTCCGCGCGCTCCATGCCCAGCGCAAGCGCCGGAAAACAGTCCGTGACCAGATTGATCCAGAGCAGATGCACCGGCTCCAGAATGGTAAAGCCCAAAAGCGTTGCGATAAAGATCGAAAGCACCTCGCTCATATTGGAGGAGAGCAGGAACTGGATCGCCTTGCGGATGTTGTCATAAATGCGGCGGCCTTCCTCGACCGCGCCGACGATCGTCGCAAAATTATCGTCCGTCAGAACCATATCCGCGACATTTTTCGTCACGTCGGTGCCGGTGATCCCCATGCCGACGCCGATGTCCGCAGACTTGATCGAGGGCGCGTCGTTGACGCCGTCACCGGTCATCGCGGTGACATAGCCCAGCTTGCGCCACGTGTTGACGATGCGCGTCTTATGCTCCGGCTGCACGCGGGCGTATACGGAGATCTCGGGGCACGCACGTGCAAAGGTCTCGTCGTCCATCGCATCGAGCTGCGTGCCGGTCACGGCGCGCATATTGCCCTCCAAAATGCCCAGCTCTCGCGCGATGGCCACGGCGGTGTCCACGTGATCGCCGGTGATCATAATGGGGCGGATACCCGCGCTGCGGCACTGCGCGATCGCGTCGCGCACTTCGGGGCGCACCGGATCGATCATACCGGCAAGTCCCAAGAAGCACAGCTCGCGCTCCAGCGACGCAGGCTCGAACGAGTCCGGCAGCGTATCATAGGTGCGCTCGGCAGCGGCAAGCACGCGCAGGGCGCGGTCTGCCATTGCCTTGTTGGCCGCAAGGATCTCTTCGCGCGCCTGCGGGGTCAGGGGCAGCTTCTTGCCGTCCTTGAGATAGCTCGTGCAGCAGCGCAGCACAACATCGGGACCGCCCTTGGTAAACTGCAAAAAGTGTCCCTCGTGTGCGTGAACGGTGGACATCATCTTGCGGCCGGAGTCAAACGGCGCCTCTCCGACGCGCGGGAGTTTGGACGCAAGCTGCGGCTTCTCCAGCCCCAGCGACGCGCCCCACTGCACCAGCGCCGCCTCCGTCGGCTCGCCGGTCACCTTGCCGTCCGCGTCCGGCGCGGCGTCGGAGCAGAGCGTCATGGCGGCAGCCGTGCGCTTTTCGTCGCCGTAACAGTCTACGACAGTCATTTTGTTCTGCGTCAGCGTTCCCGTCTTGTCCGAGCAGATGATCTGCGTACAGCCGAGCGTTTCGACCGCCGTCAGGCGGCGGATGATGGCATTGCGCTTGGACATATTCGTCACGCCGATGCTCAAAACGACCGTGACGACCGCAGCCAGTCCTTCCGGAATAGCCGCCACCGCAAGCGACACGGCGACCATGAAGGAATGCACCGCAACATCCGCCGTGAACCTGCCCGCACGCAGCAGCTGCACACCGAAGATCAGGACGCAGATGGCAAGCACCAGCTTGGTGAGAATACCGGAAAGCTGGGAGAGCTTACGCTGCAACGGCGTCTGCCCCTCCTGTGCGGTGGCAAGCGCGTCGGCGATCTTGCCCATTTCGGTATCCATACCGGTGTGCGTCACGACCATTTTGCCGCGGCCGTAGACGACGGTCGAGCCCATGTAGGCCATATTCTTGCGGTCGCCAAGCGGTATGTCCTTTGTCTCGTCCTGTAGCGCCAAAAGCTCGATGAACTTATTGACGGGGACGGACTCGCCCGTCAGCGCCGCCTCCTCGATCTTCAGGCTCGCGCTCTCCAAAATTCTGCCGTCGGCAGGGACCGCGTCGCCCGCTTCCAAAATGACCACGTCGCCGACGACAAGATCCTCGCTGCGCACGGTGATGAGCTTGCCGTCGCGCAGCACCTTACTGGTCGCAGCCGCCATGCGCTGCAAGGCCTCGATCGCTTTCTCCGCCTTGCTCTCCTGATAAACGCCCAAAACGGCGTTGACGATCACAACAAAGAGGATCACGATCACATCGGCAAAGCTATCGCCCTCCACGATCGCCAAGACCGCGCTGACCGCCGCCGCTGCAAGCAGGATCAGGATCATGGGGTCGGCCATTTGTCCAAAGAAGCGCTTGAGCAGCGAATCCTTTTTTGCCTCGGCCAGACGGTTTTTCCCGTTCTGCGCAAGGCGCTGCTCCGCCTGCGCGGCGGAAAGTCCCTCCGGTGTAGAGGAAAGCGCTTGCAGGGTCTCCTGCTCCGACGCCAAGTAGTATTTCATGTACAAAACCTCCGAAATCTCAGCATCCCGCCCTCTGCAAGAGAGGGCGGGATATTGTTTACAGTATATTGCCTTCCAGATACACCGCTCTGCGCGTCAGCTCGGCGTCGCAGAGCACGAAGTCCGCCACCTTGCCGTCGGCAATGGAGCCGACCTCGGAGAGGCAGCCCAACTGGCGGGCAGGATTATAGGTCGCGGCACGGATCGCGTCTTCCCGCGAAATACCGAAGGCAACCGCGCGGCGCATACATTCGAACAGGTCGGTCGCGGAACCTGCCAGCGTGTCATCGGCAAGGTGTGCAACGCCACCGCGCAGGAACACCTGCTGACCGCCCAGCTCATAGGCACCGTCGGGCATACCGCAGCAGCGCAGCGCGTCGGAGATCAGCACCATGCGCGCCGCGCCGAAGAGGCGGAAGGCCAGACGCACGGCCGACGGATGGACGTGGAGGCCGTCGCAGATCAGCTCCGCGCTCACCTTCTCCGCCTCCGCGCCCGCAGCGATGACCCCGGGCTTGCGGTGGTGCAGTGCGGGCATCCCGTTATACAAGTGCGTCAGGTGCGTCGCGCCCGCCGCGATTGCCGCGCGCGCAGCCTCGTAGTCCGCGTCGGTGTGGGCAATGGAGACCGTGCAGACCTCTTTGGCCTTGCGCACAAATTCGATCGCACCCTCCAGCTCCGGTGCGACGTCCACAATGCGAACCAAGCCGCCGCAGCCCTCGTTGAGCGCGGAAAACGCCTCGAAATCCGGCAGGCGGAGGTACGCGCCGTTCTGCGCGCCCTTTTTCTTCTCCGAGAAGAAGGGGCCTTCCATCTGGATGCCGCGCAGGCAAGCGCCGTTCGCCGGTTTGTGATCCACGTAGGCGCGCGCCGTCGCAAACGCCTGCCGCAAGGTCTCATAGGGCAGCGTCATGGAGGCGGGCGCAAAGGAAGTTACGCCGCATTTTGCAAGATAACGCGCCATTTTTTCCAGACCGGCAAGGTCGCCGTCGGAAAAGTCCGCACCGGAGTTGCCGTGGGTGTGGACGTCGATCAGGCCGGGGATGACGTATGCGCCGTCCAGATCCTGCGCGCCGTCCGCCGCCGGCTCCAGCACGCGGGCAAAGCGTCCGTTCTCTACGGAGAACGCGCCGCGCTCAAAGCGGAAGTTTTCCGTGTAAATCCATGCGTTTTTATAGTTCATAGTTTCCTCCGTTTCAGTGGATCTCAGGCAGGCTCGCCGCAGCCACCGACTGGCCGACGCGGCGGGTCTTCTCATCGGGGAGCATGACCTGCACGCGGGCGGCGATCTGCGGATATTCCTCGCGCAGCACGCGCAGACAGGTATCCAAGATCCAGTTGCCGCCCTGACCGGACATAACACGCCCGAGCACGATGAGATGGTGCACATCGTAGAAGCGGCAGTAGAGCGGGATGGTGTGGGCAAGATAGACGCCGATGGAGGCGAAGATCTTTTCCGCGCGCGCGTCGCCCTGCTGTGCCAGCGCCTGCACGGCGGAGAGCTTTTCTGCGGGCGTCAGCGTGTCTTCCAGCTCGATGCCCGCTGCGGGGGCGAGCTTGATGACGGCATCCTGCGAAAAATACTTGCAGCCGACGCCAATATCAGTCGACCACTCGTCCGCCATGGCCGCCTCGGACAGGTCGACGGGCGCAAAAGCAAGCTCATTGAGCCAGCCGAGCACATTGCCGTCCGCGTCGACGTAGCCGACGGCCTCGCTCG
>OIYV01001260.1_pt1 | contig 12313 bp, 21 predicted proteins | sample 1588251 | NCBI WGS metagenome assembly OIYV01 (sample SAMN03283282) | human gut metagenome | biome: human-associated habitat; material: feces | host: Homo sapiens | place: Peru | collected 2012
GGCGCGGCGTTTGCTGCCATGCCGGGGCACAAGGGGCTGTACGGTCCGCAGGGCATGGGGCTGCTGCTGCCGTTTTCCTGCCTGTGCGGCATTATGACGGGCTACTATACCGCCTGCGGGCGCATCCGTCAGCTCGTCGGCATCGAGATCGCGGAACGATTGGTCTCCGTCGCGCTGACACTTCTGCTGCTTCTGCGCTGGACGGACGCGCGGCGCGCCTGCTGCGCCATCACGCTGGGTTCGTCATTGGGCTGCGTTTTTGACTTTTTCCTTCTTTACGCGCGCTACCGGCGGGATGTGCGCCATGTGCACGCGTCGCGGGAGGCAATGACGCCCCGCCTGCTGCGCCTGTGCGTGCCGCTGGCGCTGAACGACTATCTGCGCGCGGGGCTGACAACGGCGGAGCAACTGCTGATCCCCTATGGGTTGTCTCGCTGGGGCGGCTCCTCGGCGCGCGCGCTTGCCGACTACGGAACGATCCACGCGATGGTCTTTCCGATCCTGATGTTTCCCGCCGCGCTGCTCTATGCGCTGGCCGATCTGCTCGTGCCGGAGCTTTCCCGCTGCCTTGCCATGGGGCGCACGCTCCGCGTGCGCGACCTTGCGGGAAAGTGTCTGCGCCTGACGATGCTCTTTTCCTGCCTCGTCGCCGGTTTTCTCTTCGTCAACGCCGATGCACTGGGCACGCTCATCTATCACAGTGCCGACGCGGGGCGCTACCTCCGCACTTTTGCCCCGATGATCCTGATGCTGTATCTCGACGCCATCACCGACGGGATGCTCAAGGGGCTTGCCGAGCAGCTTAGCTGCGTGCGCTACAACACGCTCACCTCCGCGCTGGACGTCGTGCTGCTGTTTCTCCTTCTGCCCAGATACGGCGTTGCGGGCTATGTCTTCACCTTCACGCTCACGCACGCGATCAATCTCTTTCTGAGTGTCCGCCGCCTGCTGCGTGTCGTTGGCCTGCGTCTGCTTCTGTGGCAGCTGCTCAAGCCCGTCTTCTGCCTGCTGCCCTGCCTGTTTGTCACCTCGCTGCTGCCCCATCCGACGCAGCCGGTTTTGGCTCTGGCGCTGCGCAGCGTCTATTTCCTCGCCGTGCTCTGCGCGCTTTACTGCCTTTCGGATGTCTGCACGGATCGTCCTTGGCTGCGGCGCGTGATCCGACGCAGCATCGGGGGCAAACGGACGATGACCCGCGCGACAGAGGGCGGCCTGCGATAACAAAACACCGGAAACAGCCGCGTTTCGCGTGCCGTTTCCGGTGCTTCTTTGTTTCAGTCGTTCCACGTCCATATCGCGGGCGCGTCGCATTTGGTCATGCCAAGCCTTATTTGCAGATGCTCGGAGGCCTCGTTGCCATAAACCACGTGACAATAGGGCGTCCAGCCCTGTTGTAGCTGCCAACCGATCAGGAAGGCCTCGAGCGCGAAGCCGTAGCCCTTTCTGCGGTATTCCGGCAGGATCTCCAGCATTCCCATCGCGCCTTCCCTGTGCATCCCGATAAACCCGGCAAGCGCACCGTCCTCCACAAGTCCCCACATACGTCCCGCGCGGATGCGGTCGGTCGCATAGGGCAGGGAGTGCTCCACAAGGCCGTAATGCTCCGCCACGGTCTGCGCATCGTCCAAGGTCAGCGGACGGATGTCACAGGCGGGATAGGCGGGTGCTTCCTTCTTCTCGTAGACCCACTGCGTGCAGGGCGTCTCATCCGAGCAGCCCAGCTGCGCGCGCAGGGTGTCGCGGACGCTCTCGCTCTTGACCGTGAGCTGTACGTTCTCCGTGAGCGACAGCTCGCGCAGCTTTTTTACGAGAAAATCGCCGTCGGTCATGTCGGTGAGCAGTGTGCCGCTCTTCGGGCCGCGCACGAGCACGCCCTCCGCCCCACGGTAGAGCACGCTCCCGTTTTCATGCAGGAGCATCTGCGTGATGTCGATTCTGTCTAATTCGTTCATTGTTTGCCTCTTTGGTATACGGCTCCATGGCCGTGATTTTAATAAAAGAGCCGCTGCCAAAAAGTTCGGAAGACGAGCAACTCGCGTCCGTCGGCGTATATAAATACGGTAGGATGCGAGTTGCGAAGTAAGTCAAAATTCTTGCGAAGCAAGCAATCATCACTCTATAAAAGTTGAAAAATCATGTTCAATCGTTTTAACTTCTACAGTCAGATTTTTGCAAAATAGTGAAATTATTTTGACGGTTACGGACTCTTTTGACAGTCCGAGAGCCGCTGCCAAAGGCAGCGGCTCTCTACGGATCACACCAGTTCGATCACTGCCATCTCGGCAGCATCGCCACGGCGCATCCCGATACGGGTGACTCTGGTGTAGCCGCCGTTGCGGTCGGCATACTTGGGAGCCAGCTCCTTAAACAGCTTGTGAGCAACGTCTTCCTTCGTGATATAGGAAAGAGCGCGGCGGTAGGCAGCCAGATCGCCCTTCTTGCCGAGGGTGATCATCTTCTCCGCGACGGGCTGCAGCTCCTTCGCACGGCAGAAAGTCGTCTCGATCTTGCCGTTGTCAAGCAGATCCGTGGTCAGCTGGCGAAGCATCGCCTTGCGCTGCGTGCTGGTTCTGCCGAGCTTACGGGTTCCAAACATTCGTTATATCCTCCTTCTTGAAAGGTCAAGGTAAATCTTAATTGGTGCCGGATTCTTCCGCTGCGAGCGACAGGCCCATCATGGTCAGCTTATTCTGAACCTCGTCGAGCGACTTCTTACCCATGTTGCGAACCTTCATCATTTCCTCCGGCGTTCTGGAGATCAGATCGCGGACGGTGTTGATGTTGGCGCGCTTGAGGCAGTTGAAGCTGCGGACGGAAAGATCCAGCTCCTCGATGGTCAGCTTGAGGGCTGCCGGTTCGCTCTCCGTGGTCTTGGCAACGACGATGGACTGACCGGCTGCCGTTTCGGACAGGTCGGTGAACAGCGTCAGATGCTCCGTGAGAATTTTCGCTGCAATGGAAACCGCGTCCTTTGCAGTGGTGGTCGCGTCGGTCCAGACTTCCAGAGTCAGCTTGTCAAAATCGGTCATGTTGCCGACACGGGTGTTTTCCACCGTGTAGTTGACGCGATAGACAGGCGAATAGAGGGAGTCGACGGGAATGACGCCGATGGGGGTCTGCGGGGTCTTGTTGCGGTCGGCAGGCACATAGCCGCGACCACGGCTCATGGTGATCTCCATGTTCAGCGATGCATCCGGCCCGAGCGAGCAGATGTGCAGATCCTTGTTGATGATCTCCACATCGTCGTCGGTCTTGATGTCGCCCGCCGTGACTTCGCATTCACCGTTGGCGTCGATATAAACCGTCTTGATACCGTCGCAGTTCATCTTGAAGATAATTCTCTTGATGTTCAGGACGATCTCCGTAACATCTTCCTTCACACCGGGGATGGTGGAGAACTCATGCTGGACACCGGCGATCTTGATCGAGGTCGCGGCGGTGCCGGGCAGTGAGGACAGAAGAATTCTTCTCAGAGAATTACCCAAGGTCGTACCGTAGCCCCGCTCCAGCGGTTCTACGATAAATACGCCATGGGAAGGATCTTCGGGAGAGTCGATACACTCAATACGCGGCTTGTCAATTTCTACCATAAACTAATACCCTCCTTTAAATTGTGCAAAACACAAGGTCTCGCGGTGAAAACAGCTTACCAATAAACGAGGGTGAAGCTTTACTTGGAGTACAACTCGACGATGAGGTGTTCGGCGATCTCGAAGTCGATATCGTCTCTTGCCGGCATTGCCAAAACCTTACCGGAGAGGGTGTTCTTGTCGCGGTCAAGCCACTTCGGGGCGGCGACAAAAGCATCGTCTTCCTTCAGCTTCTTGAAACGATTGTTGGAGCAGCTCTTCTCGCAGACGGCGACGACGTCGCCGGGCTTGACGAGGTAGGACGGGACGTTCACGCGCTTGCCGTTGACGGTGTAGTGACCGTGGTTGACAAGCTGGCGCGCCTCGCGGCGGGTAGCCGCAAAGCCCAGACGGTAAACGACGTTGTCCAGACGGCGCTCGATCATGGTCAGCAGAACCTCGCCGGTGTTGCCCTCGGCGCGGGCTGCCTTCTCATAGTACATACGGAACTGCTTTTCCAGAATACCGTAAACGAACTTGACCTTCTGCTTTTCGGTCAACTGCAACGCATACTCGGACTTCTTGGTTCTTCTCTGGCCGCCGGGGTTCTTATTGGAAGTCTTGGAATAACCCATAGCTGCGGGAGAAACGCCGAGCGTACGGCAACGCTTAAGAACGGGCTGAGTATTTTTCGCCATTCTGACTTATCCTCCTTAACGAATTAGACGCGGCGTCTCTTCGGGGGACGGCAGCCATTGTGAGGAATGGGGGTGACGTCCTTGATGGAGACGACTTCGAGGCCGGCAGACTGAAGCGCACGAATGGCAGCTTCACGTCCCTGACCGGGACCCTTGACATAGACTTCGACAGTCTTCAGACCGCAAGCGTCAATCGCTGCCTTCGCAGCGGTCTCCGCGCACATCTGTGCGGCATACGGAGTGGACTTACGGGAACCGCGGAAGCCGAGTCCGCCGGAGGATGCCCAAGAAAGAGCATTGCCCTGCAGGTCGGTCACAGTGACCATGGTGTTGTTGAAAGAGGAACGGATATGAACGGCGCCCTTTTCAACATTTTTGCGCTCGCGACGGCGCTTAACGACTTTCTTTGCATTTGCCTTTGCCATTTACATATCCCTCCTTACTTCTTCTTATTCGCAATGGTCTTCTTCGGACCCTTGCGGGTACGAGCATTGGTCTTGGTGCGCTGACCGCGAACCGGCAGGCCGCGGCGATGACGCAGACCGCGATAGCAGCCGATCTCCGTCAGGCGCTTAATGTTCAGAGCGACTTCACGGCGGAGGTCGCCTTCGATGGTGTAGTTCTTGTCGATCACATCACGCAGCGCAGCTTCCTGATCTTCCGTCAGGTCCTTCACGCGGATGTCGGGATTTACGCCAGCCATCTCGAGGATGTCTTTCGCGCTTTTTCTGCCGATGCCGAAGATATAAGTGAGACCGATCTCAATTCTCTTCTCGCGGGGCAGGTCAATACCAGCAATACGTGCCATTTACTTCAAGCACCTCCTAATCAGCCTTGTCTCTGCTTATGCTTGGGGTTTTCGCAAATTACCATGACGCGCCCCTTGCGCTTGATGATCTTGCATTTTTCGCACATGGGCTTCACGGACGGTCTAACCTTCATACTGTTTAACCTCCATATGAGAACAATTAAATTACTTGCTTCTCCATGTGATCCGGCCTTGGGTCAGATCATACGGAGACATCTGAACAGTTACCTTGTCACCGGGCAAGATCTTGATATAGTTCATTCTGAGCTTGCCGGAAATGTGTGCTAAAATGACGTGTTCGCCGCCGATCTTGACTTTGAACATGGCATTTGGCAATGCATCGGTCACGATGCCCTCAAGTTCGATTACGTCGTCCTTTGCCAAGTTTAAGAACCCTCCTTGGTTGAAACGTTGATTGTCTGACTGATTGCAGCCAGTTCCCTTCGTAATTCGCTGTTGAGTATCGGCTTGCCGGAGAGGAGCTTCTCCGTCAGCCTGGTTTCTTGCCGAGGGATAACACGGACGTGTTTGCTCTTTTTCCGTTTGGGCTGCTCGACCTTGCGCTGCTTGCCGTTGGCAAGGAAAACGTACACACCGTCTGTGTCAAGCACATAAAACAGCATTCCCTTGTCATGGCCGGCAACCGAACACACAAGATCGGATACCTTTGGCTCCATTTACTGTCCCTCAGCGACGGTGAGAATTTCCGGCTCGCCGTCTGTGATCAGCAAAGTATTTTCGTAGTGTGCCGAGAGCTTACCGTCGGCAGTGACCGTTGTCCATCCGTCTTTCAGGATGCGCACCTCGTAGGTGCCGACGTTGACCATCGGCTCGACCGCAATGGTCATGCCGCGGACAAGTCTCGGACCTCTGCCCGGCTTTCCGAAGTTCGGTACCTCCGGCTCCTCGTGCAGGTGCTCGCCGACGCCGTGTCCGACAAAGGAACGCACCACGGAGAAGCCGTTTGCCTCGACATACGTCTGAACGGCATGGGAGATATCCGAAACCCGATTGCCCTCGCGCGCGAATTTCACGCCCTCGAAAAAGCTCTGCTTCGTGACATCAATGAGCTTTTGCGCCTCGGAAGTGATGCTTCCGCAGGCAAAAGTTGCGGCGCAGTCACCATGGAAGCCGTGCCAGCACGCGCCGACGTCCACGGAGACGATGTCGCCCTCCCGCAGCACCCTGCCGTCGGGTATGCCGTGAATGACGGTATTGTTCACGGAAATACACGCGCTGGCGGGATAGCCGGAGTAGTGAAGGAAAGAAGGTGTTGCGCCCTGCGACACGATATAATCGTGAACCGCTCGATCAATCTGCTTGGTGGTCATGCCCGGTCTTACCATTTCCCCTGCCAAAGCACGGGCTGCCGCGGTAATTTTACAGGCCTTTCGCATGATCGCAAGCTCGCTTGCGTTCTTGATTGAAATCATTGCGCCTCACCTAACGCCGCCATAATATCACGAGTCGCATCTTCGATGGGCTGGTCTCCCTCGACAGAGCACAGCTTGCCGAGTTTTTCGTAGAAGCCCTTGAGCGGCTCGGTCTGCTCATGATAGACGGCAAGACGATCGAGCACCGTTTCCGGTCTGTCGTCCTTGCGCACCACGAGCGGAGAACCGCACGTATTGCAGATGCCCTCCGTTTTGGGCGGATTGGCCGTGAGATGATAGCTCGCACCGCAGTTGCCGCAGACGCGGCGTCCGCTCATGCGCTTTACGATCACCTCATCGGCGATTTCGATGGATACGACCCGATCGATCTCGACACCCTGTTCCACAAGGCTCTGCGCCTGAGCGATCGTGCGCGGCACACCGTCGAGGATGTAGCCGTTTTCACAATCGCTCTGCGTCAGCCGCTCCCGAACGATGCCGACAATGACATCGTCCGGAACCAGCTTGCCTTGATCCATGAAACGTTTTGCTTTCAAGCCGGTCGGGGTACCGTTTTTGATCGCTTCCCGAAGGATATTGCCCGTGGAGATGGTGGGGATTTGCAGCTTGGAGGCCAAAAGCTCCGCCTGCGTTCCCTTCCCCGCGCCGGGCGCACCCAACAGAATGAGTTTCATGCACTCGCCTCCGATTACTTCTTCAGGAAACCGGAGTAATTGCGCATCATCATCTGCGCCTCGATGGCTGCGACGGTCTCAAGCGCGACAGACACGATAATGATGACCGACGTACCGCCGAAGGAGAAGGTGGTGTTGCCCGTGATAACGCCCATAACGATCGGAAGAACCGCGATGATGCCGAGGTAGATGGCACCGAAGAGCGTGATCTTGTTGATGACCTTACGGATGAAATCAGAGGTCGGGCGACCCGGACGGAAGCCGGGGATGAAACCGCCGTTGCTCTTGAGGTTGTTGGCAACCTCAACGGGGTTATACTGAATGGTGGCATAGAAGTAGCTGAATGCCACGATGAGCAGCAGATAGCAGATGGCGTAGACGACGCTGGTGCTGTCGAACACGTTCTCATACCACCAACCGCTTCTCGTTCCCACGAACGCACAGATCGTTGCGGGGAGCGAAGCGATGGACTGCGCGAAGATGATCGGCATGACGCCGGACATATTCACCTTCAGAGGCAGATGGCTGTTCTGGCCGCCGTAGACCTTGCGGCCGACGACGCGCTTTGCATACTGCACCGGAATGCGGCGCTCTGCCTGAGAAACATAGACGATGAATACGATGATGGCGAGCATTGCAACGACCAGAAGCAGGACCCAATACCACTGCGCCCAGAGCATATTGATCAGCGGAGCAATGATGCCACTGGGGATACGGGCGATGATGTTGGCAAGCAGGATCATGGAGATGCCGTTGCCGATACCATAGGCGGTGATCTGGTCGCCCAGCCACATGACCAGCGTGGAGCCGGCGGCGAAGGTCATAATGATGATCACGGCCTGTAGGAAGCCCGTCTCGGTGAGCAGACCGCCGGAATACAGATCGTTGTAGTTGTTCAGCATCATGTAATAGGCAAAGCCCATGAGGACGCCGAGGCCGACGGTGGTGTAGCGGGTGATGCGGGCGATCTTCTTCTTGCCCTCTTCGCCGCCGTCCTTGCTCAGGCGTTCCAGAGCGGGGATAGCGATGGTGAGGAGCTGAATGATGATCGAGGCGTTGATCGCCGGCTGAATGCTCAGCGCGAAGATCGTCGCGGTGGAGAAGGCGGAGCCGGACATCATATCGAACAGGCCGAAGATGGTGCCGGACAGCTCCTGCTCAAACATGGCAGCCATGTTGCGGAAGTTGACAAAGGGGACGGGAATGACGTTGCCGATACGGTAGAGCAGGATGATGAGCAGGGTGAACAGCAGCTTTTTGCGCAGTTCCTCGATCTTCCATGCGTTGCGAAGTGTCGTAAGCACTTACACCACCTCAGCCTTTCCGCCTGCCTCCTCAATTTTTGCCTTTGCGGAGCCGGAGAAGGACGCAGCCTTTACAGTCAGCTTCTTGGTGAGCGTTCCGTTGGCAAGCACCTTCAGACCGTACTTGCAATCACGGATGATGCCCTTTTCTTCCAGAACCGCCGCGTCAACGACAGCGCCGTTCTCAAATACTTCGAGATCGCCGAGGTTTACGGCAGTGAGGGGTTTTGCAAAGATGTTGTTAAAGCCGCGCTTCGGGATGCGGCGTGCCAGAGGCATCTGGCCGCCTTCGAATCCGACGCGGACCTTGCCGCCGGAGCGAGCCTTCTGACCTTTGTGACCGCGACCGGCGGTCTTGCCGTTGCCGGTGCCGCAGCCGCGGCCCTTGCGCTTGGCAACCTGGGTAGAACCCAGAACGGGAGCAAGTTCATGCAGTTCCATTCTTGTCTCCTCCTTATTCTACTTCGGTGACCTCGAGCAGATAGCCGATCTTGGCGATCTTGCCGCGGGTCTGCTCATTGTCGGGCTGGATGGTCTCTTGGCCGATCTTGCGAAGGCCGAGGGATTCCGCCGTGGCAATGTGCTTCTGGATACGACCGGAAACGCTCTTGACGAGCTTGATCTTCAAATGTGCCATTGTTCGTATCCTCCTTTAACCGATAATCTCTTCCACGCTCTTGCCGCGGATGCGAGCGACCTCTTCCGGTCCACGCAGGCTCAGCAGACCCTGCATCGTCGCCTTGACGACGTTCTGCGGATTGTTCGAGCGCAGGCACTTGGTACGGATGTTGGTGATACCGACAGCCTCCATGACGGCACGCACAGCGCCGCCGGCGATGACGCCGGTACCGACGGAAGCGGGCTTCATCAGGACGGAGCCTGCACCATAGATGCCGATGACCTCGTGGGGGATCGTCGTGCCGGAAAGCGTGACCTTTTGCAGGTTCTTCTTGGCATTGGCGATGCCCTTGAGGATGGCTTCGGAAACTTCCGCCGCTTTGCCCAGGCCGTAGCCCACGGTGCCCTTGCCGTCGCCGACAACGACCAGCGCGGAGAATTTCATAACACGGCCGCCCTTAACGGTCTTGCTGACACGGTTAAGGTAAACGACACGTTCGATCATTTCGGGAGCATTGTCCTTTTCAGGCGCTCTGTTATAAGCCATTTTCTGTTCCTCCTCTTAGAATTTGAGTCCGCCTTCGCGGGCGCCCTCTGCCAGAGCAGCGACACGGCCGTGATAGACATAGCCGCCGCGGTCAAACACGACCTCTTCGATCTGCTTGGCCTTCGCACGCTCAGCAAGCAGCTTGCCGACCTTCTTGGCCGCTTCGCAGTTGCCGGTGGCGCCTTCGAACTCTTTTTCCACGGTAGAAGCGGAAACCAGCGTGGCTCCGTTAACATCATCAATGATCTGCGCATAGATGTTGGCGTTGCTTCTGAAAACATTCAGGCGGGGTCTGCACGGTGTGCCGGAGATCTTACCGCGAACGCGAACATGGCGATGCAGGCGCATTGCCTTCTTGTCGATCTTTTTAATCATTTACGCACACCTCCGATTACTTCTTACCGCCGGCCTTGCCCTCTTTATGACGGAGGACTTCGGTGGTATACTTGATGCCCTTGCCCTTGTAGGGTTCGGGAGGTCTCTTGGATCTGACGTTGGCAGCGAACTGACCGACGACCTGCTTGTCGATGCCGTGGATGACGATCTTGTTCGGTGCGGGAACGTCGATGGTGATGCCGTCGATCTCGTCCATGGTGACGGGATGAGAATAGCCGACGTTCAGGATGAGCTGCTTATCCTGCTTCTGAGCACGGTAGCCAACGCCGTTGACCTCCAGCTCCTTGGTGAAGCCCTTGTCCACGCCGACAACCATGTTGTGCAGCAGGGTGCGGGTCAGGCCGTGCAGGCTCTTGTTCAGATGCTCATCGTTGGGACGGGAGACGGTGATGACCGCGCCTTCCTGCTTGATGATCATATCATGATGGAATTTGCTTGTCAGGGTACCCTTCGGGCCTTTGACGGTAACTACGTTACCCTCAGCGACAGTGACCTCGACGCCGGCCGGTACAGTGATAGGCATTCTGCCGATTCTGGACATTGTATTACCTCCTTACCAGACGAACGCAAGGACTTCGCCGCCGACGTGCGCCGCGCGCGCAGCCTTGTCGGTCATAACGCCCTTGGAAGTGGAAATGATGGCAATGCCGAGGCCACGCAGGACCTTGGGCAGCTCTTCCGCGCCGGCATAAACGCGCAGGCCGGGCTTGGAGACGCGGCGAAGACCGGAAATGACCTTCTCCTTATTGCCGAGATACTTCAGGGTGATGTGGATCATGCCCTGCTTGCCATCCTCTTCGACGGTGTAGGCCTTGATGTAGCCTTCGTCGAGCAGGATCTTTGCGATGTCCTTCTTCAGGTTGGAAGCGGGGACATCAACGGTGTCGTGCTTCGCAGAGTTAGCATTGCGGATTCTGGTCAGCATGTCTGCTACGGGATCGGTGATTTGCATGTGATGTTACCTCCTTTAGAAGTTACGGGCTGTACCCGTTAAGACGCCAGAGTATCAGAGGAATGCGAGCGGGCACGCCCACTCCATTTTCCTCTGACTTCTGATGCCTGTTTTACATTTGGATCACACCAAAACAGTGTGGTTTACCAGCTTGCCTTCTTAACGCCGGGGATCTCGCCCTTGTAGGCCAGTTCACGGAAGCAGATACGGCAGATGCCGTAATCGCGCAGGTAGGCATGCGGTCTGCCGCAGATCTTGCAGCGGTTGTAGCGGCGGGTGGAGAACTTGTTCCCCGCCTGCTGCTTGAGGATCATTGCTTTTCTTGCCATTTCGTTCTTCCTCCCAAATTAAGCGTGGAACGGAGCGCCGACCATCGTCAGCAGTTCCTTGGCTTCCTCGTCGGTATTGGCGGTGGTGCAGATGCAGATATCCATACCACGGATCTTATCGACCTTGTCATACTCGATTTCCGGGAAGATGAGCTGCTCCTTCAGACCCATGGCATAGTTGCCGCGGCCGTCGAAAGCGTTGGGGTTGATGCCGCGGAAGTCGCGGACACGGGGCAGCGCCACGTTGAAGAGGCGGTCGATGAACTCCCACATCTTGTCGCCGCGCAGAGTGACCTTCACGCCGACGGTCTCGCCCTCACGAACCTTGAAGTTCGCGACGGACTTGCGCGCCTTGGTGGTGATGGGCTTCTGGCCGGTGATGGTGGCGATGTCCTTGCAGATGGCCTCGATCTCCTTGGCGTTGTTCTTGCTGTCGCCGCAGCCGACGTTCACAATGACCTTGGCGATCTGGGGGATCTGCATGACGCTCTTGTACTGGAACTTCTTCATCAGAGCAGGAGCGATCTCTTCTTTGTACTTCACTTGCAGTCTTGCCATTTTATCGTTCCTCCTCCTTAGATTTCCTTGCCGCACTTCTTGCAGACGCGGGTCTTCTTGTCGCCGTCGACGGTAAAGCCGACGCGGACGCCGCGCTTGCAGTTGGCGCAGTAGAGCTGAACCTTATCCACACGGATCGGGATCTCACGCTTGACAATGCCGGAGACATCGTTCTGCTTGCGTGCCTTGACGTGGCAGGTAGCGACGTTGATGCCCTCAACAATGACCTTGTTTTCCTTGGGCATGGCGGTGAGAACCTTGCCCTTCTTGCCCTTGGACTTGCCGGACAGGACAATAACGGTATCGTTTTTCTTAATGTTCATACTCGCTTACCCCCATTAAATGACTTCCGGTGCGAGGGAGAGGATCTTCATGTATTCCTTATCACGAAGCTCTCTTGCAACCGGCCCGAAGATACGGGTGCCGCGGGGATTCTTGTCTTCCTTGATCAGGACGGCGGCGTTCT
>OIYV01001261.1_pt1 | contig 12311 bp, 8 predicted proteins | sample 1588251 | NCBI WGS metagenome assembly OIYV01 (sample SAMN03283282) | human gut metagenome | biome: human-associated habitat; material: feces | host: Homo sapiens | place: Peru | collected 2012
TATGAAAAAAATTAATAAATTATTATTAGTGCTTCTAATTAGTTTATGCGCCTTTATTATTAATGTAAATGCTGATACTAAAAATGAAATCACTCTTAATTTTGAAGAAGGTACAATTCATGATGGATACGTTGATTATGACAAAATAGGTAATATCCAACTATTTAAAAATGGTACACTTGTAGGAAACATCAGTAATAACATGAAAATTGACTTAAATGAGGCAAATTATGAATTTTCAATAACAGAATACCCTTTAGAAGATACAGGTTCTGTAGTAAGCCCTGGAAAAGTTAGAATAACTATAAATGGGTGGCGTTATGCCATACAAAATGGTTCATTTAACTTAAATAAAGATGAGTTTAAAGGAACATTAAAAATTAAACTTGAAAGAACACATACTGTTGTTAATACAAATGTTGAAAATGTTTATGAAAGAATTACCTCAGAAGGCACTATTGACTTAAGCAAGGGTGATTATGTAATTGATTTTAGTAAAAATGATTCTCTTACTAATGGCCTAAAAACCTTCGCGGATTTAACAAAAACTTTATATTATAAAGTTGTTAATGATGGTTTACTAGTAACTGACAATAAAGATGAAGCAATTATAAAAATAACAGGTAATGAAAACAAAAATATAGCAGTAATATCAGTTGTTAATGCTAAAAATATAAAAAGTGCTAACTATTCAGGACTTCACACCAAATATACTGGTTCAAAACTTACTTATGAAGGTCAAATTGATAATATAATTAATGAAACAAGAACAGATTATTACACTATGTGCACATATAATTTTACTTTCAAATATGCAAACGAAAATGAAAATCAAAATGAAAACCAAAATGAAAACGAAAACAAAATAAAAAAAGAATATAAATTCATCAAAGGTGCTAATCAAAAATATGTAATCAATAAAGACAAAAACCTAACATTTGAAATAAATGCAAGTTATGATTTATTTAAAGGTGGAAAAGTTTACATAGACGGAAAACTAGTTGATTCCAAAAATTATACTTCAAAAAGTGGCAGTACAATTCTAACATTTAAGAAAAACTATTTAGACAATTTATCAGTAGGAAGCCATACCTTAAAGGTTGTATTTAATGATAAAAATACTGCAACTACTAAATTTAGCATAAGTTATAAAAATGAAGAAATAAAAAATCCTAAAACAAGTGATAATATTATGACTTACTTAATGCTAGAAATCATATCAGTAGTATCAATCGGAGGATACATAGTTTATAGAAAAAAATTAAATTAGGTCATTAGACCTTTTTCTTTTGCATTAACAATTTTTCATCTTTTTTGTATAAATATTTTCCACTTATCATATTATTAAACAGAAAGAGAGTGATGCAAGTGGATAAAAAAGAGATAATTAAGAATATTGCTTATCGTACTGGTGGGGATATATATTTAGGAGTCGTCGGAGCAGTTCGTACAGGAAAATCTACATTTATAAAAAAAGTTGTTGAATCCTTAGTCGTACCTAATATTGATGATGAATACGAAAGAAAAAGAACCTTAGATGAAATACCTCAATCTAGCGGTGGTAAAACAATTATGACTATTGAACCAAAATTTGTACCCAATAATATTGCAAAAATAAAAATTGATGACATGACATGTAACATGAGACTTGTAGATTGTGTTGGATACGTTATTGAAGAAGCAAAAGGCTATGAAGATGAAAATGGACCTAGAATGGTTAAAACACCTTGGTACAATGAAGAAATACCTTTCGTCGAAGCAGCAGAAATAGGAACGGAAAAAGTAATAAAAGACCATTCCACTATCGGTATAATTGTGACCACTGATGGTTCCTTCGGAGAATTCACTAGAAACGATTACATAGAAGCCGAAGAAAAAGTAGTAAATGAACTTCAAAGTATCAATAAACCATTCATTATGGTACTAAATACTACAAACCCTACATCAAATGATACTACAAAACTTGTAACAGACATGAAAGAAAAATACAAAGTACCAGTACTTCCAATGGACGTTATTAATATGAACGAAACAGAAGTAACAAACATTTTACGTGAAGCCCTATATGAATTCCCAATACTAGAAGTAGACGTAGATATCCCTGAATGGATTGGAGTTCTAAAACCAAATCATTATGTAAAAAAAGCATACATTGAAAAAATAAAAGAGAGTGTAGTAGAAGTCGATAAACTTCGCGATGTCGACAAAATAATTACCCATTTCGAAGACTGCGAATACATCAAAAGTTCATACATGTCTGATGTAGATCCAAAAACAGGAATTATTACAATTACACTTGATGCCCCAGAAGATTTATTTGAAACAGTACTAAATGAAATGATAGACGTCGATATATCAAACAAAGCAAATTTACTTTCAATGTTCCAAGAATACAAAGAATCAAGAGACGATTACGAACAATTTAAAGTAGCCCTAAAAATGGTTAAAACAACTGGATATGGAGTAGCCAACCCAACACTTAAAGACATGAAACTAGATAAACCAGAAATAACCAAGCAGGGTAGTAGGTATGGAATAAAATTAAAAGCCACCGCACCTTCAATACACATGATACGAGTAGACGTTGAATCTAGTTTCGAACCAATCATCGGAACTGAAGCCCAAAGCAAAGAACTAATTGACTATCTAATGAAAGACAGCAAAGACGATCCAAACAGCATTTGGTCAAGTGAAATATTCGGAAGAAGTCTAGACAAAATCGTTCAAGAAGGAATACAATCAAAAATAGCCATGATGCCAGAAAATGTAAGATATAAATTCCAAGCAACCATGTCCAAAGTAGTTAACAAAGGCTCAAATAATTTAATTGCAATTGTCATATAAAAAGTCACGCTTAAATGCGTGGCTTTTTATATTGTGCAATTTTATCATTATCCCATTTATCTTTAATTTTTTGAATCCTCTCAATTACATCATCCATATTATTTATCATATTAGAATTCATAAACAACTGTTCATCATACATATTAAGCAAAAAGTTAAACCATCTATTTATTTGCTCATTATTATCATGATCAAGATCAAAATAAATACTATCCAATATATCTACATATGTAGGTTTACAAAGATTTATACTCTTAGACAAATTAACCGGACATATCTTCAAATTCATTTTATATATTTTATTAAGTGCTTCAGTAAACTTTATATTATGTAATATTCTAGAAGTTCTCCCATTCCCATCAGAATAAGGATGAATTTTCAAAAATAACAAATGAATAAGCGAACTTTTCAAAAAAGGATTAGAATCAATAAAAGACATATTATTAGTCTTATAAACTTCAATAAATGCATTCATAAACTTCTTTATATCCTCAGGCTCCGCACCATACCAAAATATCTCTTCATAATCTTTCCCAACATAACTTACTCTAACATCATCTTTTCTATAATGACCAGCATCCTCTTTTTTATCAGAATCTTTCATAACAAACTTATGTATATTATGAATCCTACTATGACTTATATTAAGATTATCAAAAAAAACATCTTTAATATCCAAATCTAAATTACTAAAAGTATGATTCTCAACATAATTATTATTCTTAATTTCCTCATAAGCCAAACTTATCCAAAAATAAAGTATAAACTCATCATCATATTTTGCCAACTTTTTAAAATAATTATCAAAATTTTGATTAGTTTCTTCCAAATGTTCCAAAACATTAGCATTTAACTTTATCTTACTTAAAAAATCAAATAAGTTAAAATAATTTATTTTCTTCGCCGTATCATGTAATATTATTTCCATTTACACGCACCATCCTTTTTATTGGGCTATATAATACCACATTTCATGTAAATTGTCAAATGAATGTTTGCTACAATAATTTTATATATACAAATATTTACTTTCATACCAAAAGAAAAAGCCATCAAACGATGACTTTTAATTAATTAAATCTTTTTCTAACAACTAGAGTAGTAGCAATACCTGCTAAAGAAACAACACCTAAAATAGCATAAGTTAAAACACTATCATAAGTTTGTGGATTCTTAATATTAGTATTACTAGTTTTTGTAACATTTCCGTTTCCATTATTAGTAATCTTTTCATCTTTATATGCAAGTGCATAAGTAGAGAATTGATTAGAATTAAATGAAACTGTACCATTACCATTGCTCTTAGCATCTAAAACAGTAACTTCACCATCATGAACTCTTACAACAAAATAAGTTCTCTTATATCCATTTTTTACATTTAACATATCAGATGGAATTTTTAAAGTTACATTAATTTGTTTGCTAGATTCAGTAATTTGTTCAAGTTTTAAATGTTTAAACATACTGAATAAATCAATGTTATAAAGTCCTGCAATAGATAACTTCTTCTTTTGAATTATAGAATTAATCAAACTCTTTTCAGAATCATTAACTTGATTTTCATTTAACTTTTCAGAAATAGCCTTTTGAGTTAATTCATCTTCATTAACAAGAACATATTCATCAGAACCAATAACAGGATATTCCTTTTGGTTATCAGAAATAGTACCATTAGTAATACCTTTTACAGTTGTACCAGTTAAGTAAAACTTACCACCATTTACTATAGTTGTAGAGTTGTCATTATATCCTTTAGAAGCCCAATCATAATCCCAGATAGCATACCCAGGAGCATCAGCATCTTCTCTACTTTGATAGTTAAATGTACCATCATTAACAACAACTTTTTCTTTTCCGCTTGCAAAACCAACATTAGCAATAATTGCACTACTTGGTTTTAACATATTGAATTCGCCACCATTAACAGTCATAACACCAAAGTCATCATTTTTGATATACTTATCATTATTATTCATGTTAAAAGTACCATTGTTAATTGTTAAAGAAGCCATCGCACCAGTCTTATTTTCAGAAGGTGTATACCAACCATTATCGATTAATGATGATATCCCATTTGCAATAGAAAATTCTCCGCCATTAATAATCATTTCACCATGATTTAGTATTACATAGTAACTATTTCCAGTACTATCTTTACGAGTGTAAAAACCATTATTAATAGTTAAAGTACCATCATTATAAATTGGTGCCTTCTTATTAGAATTGTTACTAACAGTACCATTTCCAGTAATAACTGCAGTCGCACCTTTTTCAATTACAATAGTATGTTTACCACTAACATTGCTAACATCAAAACCAGCCAAATCAATTGTAACATTACTTCCACTTTTAACAGTAAGACCATCAGTTACATTACCTTTTAAAGTAGTATTCTGAGTAACATCCTCCGCATTAACAACAAATGGAATAACCAAAGCAGCAAGTATCACTAAATATTTTAATAGTCCTTTCTTCATTTTATCCTCCTTTCAAGTATAATTCTACCCTAAAATTAAAAAAAAGTAAATAAAAATAAATATTTCTAGACTAGATTTATCTTTAAATTTTTTGTATAATACATTCTAGGTGTTGTATTATGAAAAGAAGTGAAGTTAATAGAGAAAAATTATCCCCAATGATGCTACAATATATGGAAATAAAAGACAAGTATGAAGATGCAATAATCTTCTATAGACTTGGGGATTTTTACGAAATGTTTTTCGAAGACGCAATTACATGTAGTAAAGAGTTAGAAATTGCCCTAACCGGAAGAAACAGCGGTTTAGAAGAAAAAGTTCCAATGTGCGGAGTACCACATCACTCCTACGAATCCTATTTAGAAAAATTAGTAAATCGTGGCTACAAAGTTGCCATCTGCGAACAACTCACCGCCCCAGATAAAAAAAGCATGGTAAAACGTGGAGTAGTGCAAGTAGTAACCAAAGGAACCCTAATGGAAAGTGGCTCCCTAGACGAAAAAAGCAACAACTACATAGGAAGCATCTACGACTTTTCCCACTGCTATGCAATCAGTTATGCCGACATATCAACAGGAAACTTCTATACAGAATTAATCGATTATAACGAAGACGCATTAATAAGCGAAATAGCTAGACTAGAACTAAAAGAAATTTTAGTAAACTCAAAAATAAGTAGAAAAATTATAAATATACTAAGAGAAAACTTCCAACTTTTAGTAACCATAAGTAACGATCTTACAGACTCATATAAAGAAATATACGAAGACATAAAAGACATAAGACTAGTAACCTCAATAAAACATTTACTCTTCTACATAGAAGACACAAAAAAGAAAAATCTCTCTCACTTTAAAAAAGTAATAATAAAAAATAAAAAAGACGTACTTCATCTAGATGTCCACACCAAAAGAAACCTAGAACTCACCCAAACCCTAAGACAAAAAGAAAGAACATACTCACTACTATGGTTCTTAGACAAAACAAAAACCGCAATGGGTTCCCGTAAATTAAAAGAATATATCGAAAACCCCTTAATCAACAAACAAGAAATAAAAAGAAGACAAAACTACATAACAACCTTTCTAACAGAATTTATCTATAAAGAAGAACTAAGAAACCTACTTGACAGTGTATACGACCTAGAAAGACTATCAGGAAGAATAAGTTATGGAAACTGCAACGGAAGAGATCTAATCCAGTTAAAAAACTCCCTAAAAAACCTACCAGAAATATGCAAAATTCTAAAAGAAATAAACTACGACAAAAACTTCAAACCCTTAACAGAACTATATAATCTACTAGAAAACTCAATCAAAGAAAATGCACCACTTACTATAAGAGAAGGCGGAGTAATAAAAGAAGGATTCAATGAAGAACTAGATAAATTAAAAAAACTATCAAGCGGAGGAAAAGATGTACTAATTTCCCTTGAACAAGAAGAAAAAGAAAAAACAGGCATCAAGAACCTAAAAGTAGGATTCAATAAAGTATTCGGTTACTATATAGAAATTTCTAAAGGAAACAAAGACCTAATAAAAGAAGAATACGGCTACGAAAGAAAACAAACACTATCAAACTCAGAAAGATATACAACAAAAAAACTAAAAGAAATGGAAGAACTAATTCTAAACTCACTAGAAAAACAAATCTCCCTAGAATACGAATTATTCATAAAAATAAGAGAAAAAGTAAAAGAATATATTCCAAGTCTTCAAAAAATATCAGAAGTACTTAGTGAACTAGACGTCATTTTATCATTCACAGTCATCGCAGAAAATAACAACTTCATAAAACCAAAAATAACCGACAAAAGAAATATATCAATAAAAAATGGTAGGCACCCCGTAGTAGAAGCCGTCCAAAAAAAAGAATACGTTCCAAACGACGTTATTATGAACGAAAGAACCAATATACTTCTTATAACAGGACCCAACATGAGTGGTAAATCAACCTACATGAGAATGATTGCAATCATAGTAATCCTAAATCAAATAGGAAGTTTTGTTCCATGTGACGAAGCAGTACTACCAATCTTCGACAATATATTTACAAGAATCGGTGCAAGCGACGATCTAGTAAGCGGAGAATCCACATTCATGGTCGAAATGAAAGAAGCAAACTACGCCATAAAAAATGCCACCCAAAACAGTTTAATCCTATTTGACGAATTAGGAAGAGGAACTGCAACCTATGACGGAATGAGCCTAGCCCAAGGAATACTAGAATATATTCACGACAACATCGGAGCCAAAACCTTATTCTCAACCCATTACCACGAACTAACATCACTAGAAAACAACCTAAGAAACTTAAAAAATATCCACGTCAGTGCCAAAGAAGAAAACGGAAAAATAATCTTCCTACACAAAGTAAAAAACGGCGCAGTCGATAAAAGTTACGGAATCCACGTCGCCTCTTTAGTAGGCTTGCCAAAAGAAATAATCAATCGTTCAAACGAAATACTAAACATTTACGAAAACACAGAAAATAAAAAAGAAACATACACCCAAACAAGTCTATTCCTGGACTTTAACGAAAAAAAAGAAGACAAAGCCCTAAAAAAATTAAAAGAAATAGACCCCTTGAAAATAACACCACTTGAAGCATTAAACATACTTGCGAATCTAAAAGAAGAAATAATAAACAGTGATAATTCAAAGAAAGAAAGTGAATAATTATGGGAAACCTTTACGTCGTAGCAACCCCAATCGGTAACCTAAACGACATAACAAAAAGAGCCATAGAAACCTTAGAAAACGTAGACATAATTCTCTGCGAAGACACAAGAGTAAGTCTAAAACTTCTTAAAAATTTAGAAATAAAAAACAAACTAATTTCCTATCATAAATTTAACGAAGTAAACATGACAACCAAAGTAATCGAAGATCTAAAAAAAGGCCTAAACATCGCCCTAATAAGCGATGCCGGAACCCCTTGCATATCAGATCCAGGCTATATCCTCGTAAAAAAAGCCAAAGAAGAAAACCTAAAAGTAATACCAATCGGAGGAATGTGTGCCTTTATAAACGCCATAAGTATAAGCGGTCTATCATCAGATAAATTTACCTTTTGCGGCTTCTTCCCAAGAGAAACAAAAGAAAAAAATCTCTTAATAAAAGACATAAAATCATCAAAAATAACAACCTACGCCTTCTACGAATCACCAAAAAGAATAATAAAAACACTAAACTACTTACTAGAAAACCTAGGAAATATCAAAATAAGCGTCTCCAGAGAACTTACAAAAATGTTTGAAACAAACTACTTCGGAAACCTAAAAGAAGTACTAAAAAAAATAGAAGAAGATAAAAACTCATCCCTCGGAGAATATACATTTATAATTGAAAAAGAAAATGAAAAAGAAACAAAAGAAGAAATATCAATCCCCGCTCAACTAGTAGACGTAATGATAAAAGAAAATTTAACAACCAAAGAAGCCATAAAATTCCTAAGTGAAACTAAAAATATCAACAAAAATGAAATATACGAAGCAAGTTTAAAATTAAAAAATATGTTAAAGTGAATAAAAAAACTCCTTTTACTTCATTATAGAAGCGAAAGGAGTTTTTTATGGCAAAACACAAAGTAGAAATAACAGGAATTAACACAAACGATATAAAAGTATTAACAAGCGAAGAAATGGAAGTACTCTTCAAAAAACTAAAAGAGGGAGACAAATCCTGCAAAGAACAAATAGCAAACGGAAACCTAAAACTCGTATTATCAATTCTAAAAAGATTCAACAAAAAAGGAGAAAACATGGACGATCTCTTCCAAGTAGGATGCATCGGTCTCATGAAAGCCATCGATAATTTTGATCTATCATACGGAGTAAAATTTTCAACCTACTGCGTACCCATGGTACTCGGAGAAGTAAGAAGGTACCTAAGAGACAACAGTAGCATAAGAATAAGTCGAAGCATCAAAGACACAGCCTACAAAGTCCTAAAACTAAAAGACGAACTAACTATCAAAAACGGAAAAGAACCAACATTCAAAGAATTAGCAGACATACTAGAAATAAGTGAAAAAGACATAATGGTAGCAATGGAAGCCCTAATACCACCAGTAAGCCTATTCGAACCAATATATAACGACGGCGGAGATACCATCTACTTATTCGATCAAATAGAAGACAAAAAAAACAATCAAGATCTAGACATCGATTTAGCAGTCAACAAAGCAATATCAAACCTAAACGAAAGAGAAAAATTCATACTAGATCAAAGATTCATAATAGGAAAAACCCAAGTAGAAATAGCCAAAGAAATAGGAATAAGTCAGGCCCAAATATCAAGATTAGAAAAAAGTGCCATCCAAAGAGTAAGAAAACAACTATAACAAGTTTGATAAAATAAAAAAATATGATACTATTACTATGGTGATAAAAATGACTAATATCCTAGAAGTAAAAAACATATCAAAAAAAATAAAAAAAAGACAAATCCTAGATAACATTTCCCTAGAAATAAAACAAGGAGAAATATTCGGCTTCACAGGCCCAAACGGCGCCGGAAAAACAACACTCATAAAAATAATGCTAGGACTCTACAAACCAGATAAAGGAAAAGTAATAATAAACGGATTTGATTTAAAAAAAGACTTCGAAAAAGCAATAAAAAATGCATCAGCAATAATTGAAAATCCCGAAATGTACGACTATCTAAAAGGAATAGACAATCTAAAAATATGCCAAAGAGCATACAATATAAAAGATGAAAAAAACCTAGAAAAAGTAATAAAAGAAGTCAGACTAGAAAAAAGAATAAACCAAAAAGTAAAAACCTACTCATTAGGAATGAAACAAAGACTAGGAATTGCCCAGGCCCTAATATCAAACCCCAAAATATTAATACTAGATGAACCAACAAACGGCTTAGATCCAAAAGGAATAAAAGAGCTAAGAGAACTCCTAAAAAAACTAGCCAAAGAAAAAAACATCGCAGTCTTTATATCAAGCCACATCCTAAGTGAAATAGAACTAATCTCCGATAAAATAGCAATCATAGACAAAGGCAAAATAATTGAAATAAAAGAAAAAAATAAAATCAAAAACAAAGAAATACTAAAAATATCCCTAGAAACAAATAACAAAAAAAACACCATAGAACTCCTAAAGAAAAATGGATATAAAATAAACAAAGATCTAACCCTTAATATAGAAAAAGAACAAATACCTGTTATAAACGAACTATTAGTAAAAAACAAAATAAAAGTTTACGAAATAAAAACAGAACAAACAACCCTAGAAGAAGAATTTTTAGAAAAGACGGAAGGAGTACTATAATGTTAAATCTAATATATAACGAAATAGAAAAACAGGTAAAAAAACTAAGTTTCAAAATATGCCTTATAATCCTCTTACTAGTAGCCATATCATTTCCCATATTATTTAAAACAAACTCACTAGAAAATGGTTCAATCTATACAAAAGAAGATCTAGAATACTATGAAAATAAAATAGTAAAAGATCCAAAAAGCGATCAAGAAAAACTAACAAACGAACTAGACAGTACAATGATAAACATAATAAACCTAGTAATAAAAGATAAAAAACTAAACACCCAAACAGAATTCAACAGCGAAATAATACAGTTATATACCGAAGATCTACTAACATCAAAAGCACTAAACTACATAACAAAAAACAAAAAAATAAACTATAAAAGCATAGACAATCTATATTCACTAAATACATCACTATATCTAGACTATAAACCAGAAGAACTAAACCTCATAAAAGAAGAAATAAATAAAAAATGTCAAGAAGACTTAAAAACAATAAATGAAAAAGACTATTCAAAATACCTAAAACAAGAAATAGAAAGATTACAAACCCTAGAAAAAGATGAAACAACAAATGAAAAAATAAAACTATATAAAAAATATATAGAACTAAATATAAAAGACAGCAGTGACTTTAGAATAAACGAAGGAAACAAAATACTAGAAAATCTAAGTCAAAAAGAAAAAATCCTAAACGAAAACGAATTTACAAAAATATATAAAAATATGACATATAAAACATACTTAAAAATAACAAAAGAAAAAAATAAAGAAATAGATAATGATATCAAAAAGTCATGGTATTCAATAGAAAATAATATAAACTATAACAAAAATAATTTAAAAACAAACTTCGAAGACTCAATAAGCAACAATCAAATAATATTAGGAATTATAATGATAATAATGTCCGGAAGCATCGTATCAAGTGAATTCCAAAAAGGAACAATAAGATTACTAGTAACAAAACCAAGTAAAAGATGGAAAATATTACTCTCAAAATTCCTAGCAATAACAATTATAACCATAGGACTACTATTATTAACAAACCTTTTATCATTAATAACAAATGGTATTATATACGGTTTCAAAGACTATTTCACGCCATTCTTAAAAATAACCTCAGGAAAAGTAAAAGAAATATGTTACTTAACCCACATACTAGGAGTACTACTAATAAACTTAATACCAATTATATTTATAAATCTAATCGCTTTCTCCTTAGGAACAATAACCCATAATACAGCCCTAAGCGTAGGAATCACAATATTTATACAACTAAGTTATAGTCTATTAATCATATTACTCATAGAATTAGGAATAAACGCCATAGATTTAACATTCTTACCATACTTAGATTATAGCCAGTTCCTAGATAAAAAACTATTATACGACAACAACATATTCTATAAAAAATACTACGATATAAACAAAGCAAACTTAGTATTATTATCATGGTCAATACTTATATATTCCATAAGTAATTTAATATTTGTAAAAAAAGATATAAAGAATTAATTAGATAATAATTCAGGCACTTTTTCAAAATATTTATATTTTTTTCATCTACATAATTATAAGACTTTGCCCTGTCATTTCTTTAGGTTTTTCCAAACCTAAAATATCCAAAACTGTTGGAGCTATATCACACAAAGAACCGACTTCTTTTAAATTACACAAATAATTATCCAGCGTTAAAAT
>OIYV01001262.1_pt1 | contig 12310 bp, 6 predicted proteins | sample 1588251 | NCBI WGS metagenome assembly OIYV01 (sample SAMN03283282) | human gut metagenome | biome: human-associated habitat; material: feces | host: Homo sapiens | place: Peru | collected 2012
CGCGCACAAGACGAAAGTCGGTCATTGGGCATTTGCCTGAGAAGGCCGTGCGCGAGCCGAAGAGGCGCAAGTCAGGAGACCTGCCAGACCGGTCGCCGGAGCTTTGCGCGCTATGAAGATCCGGCTGTTTTTTAACGCAGAAAAACGGCTGCGGCATATGGGGAAGACCCCGTGTGCCGCAGTCGCTCATTTTATAAGGAGGTCGGCCTATGCGTCGCTACCGTGCCGCAGCAAAGGCGCTTACCGCCGCGCTGCTGCTTCTGATATTGCTCCAGCTCGCGCACGTAGCGGGGAAGCTGTCGCCCTCCGACCGCGCCGCCTCGCTGCCGCAGGCGACGCTCACGCTCTCGGTCGAGCAGCCGCCCACGGACAACACGCAGGAGCCGTCGCAGGAAGAGCCGTCCTCACAGGAGCCGACGGAAGAGACGGAGCCGTCGCAGGAGACCGAAAGCACGCAGCACACCGAGGACGGCACGGTGGGAAGCGAGCGTCGGGAGGAGACCGAAAACGGCGGAGACACACCCGCAACGGAGCCGGACGTGCTCCCCACCGAGGACGACACCGAGCTGCACATCGTGACGGATCTTGCCGACTGCATGATCACGTTCGACCGGTTGGAGAATGATACGCTCGCGTTTTACGCCTATCTTGTCAACGCGCAGCCTGATATGTATCTGCGCGTGCGGCTGCGCAACCGGCAGACGCCCGCAAACGGCACGCTGCTGACCGCCTCGGGCAGAAACTACGAAACGACGCTTTCGCGGCAGGACGTCAACTTCATCACCCTCTACGTCAAGCAGGGAAACGCGACCGTACTGGAGCAGACCTACGCCGTCAGCTACGTCGCGCGCAAGGCAGACGAGCTGCACCCGTCCGTCGGGGAGCACCCGCCGACGGTCACGACCAATTTGGACGGCTTTACCGGCCAGCTCACAAACCGCAATTTTACATTTCTTGTCAAGGCGCGCTCCTATCGGGGCGACGCGCTCTATGCCGACCACCTGCTTGTGACGCTCGACGGCAAGACCGTGAGCGCGCCGACCGGCAGCGACGTGTTTGAGTACACGCTGTACTTCGAAAATCCCGACGTGGGCGACACGGAGGAACACACCGTGAGCGTGCTTGCGTGGGACGACGAGGGCAACTCCGTCTACCGCTCCTATCGCGTGACCTACGCCTTCGTGGACGAGGGCGGCAAGGTCGGGCACGCGCGCGTTCTGCTCGACGCCACCGTCGTCGGGCTGGATCCGGAGACGCTTGGCGGCACCTATGTCTATGAGATCCGGCAGGATAAGCCCGCCGCCTATGCCGTCCTTGCAATGCTGCGGGAGTTCGGCTATGAGGCGGATTACGCACGCTCGCCGGACGAGGGCTTTTATCTGCGGCGCATCTCGCGCGGCGGAATGACGGATTACGCGCAGATCCCCGACGCGCTCTGGCAGAAGATCTTGGACGACGGTCTGAGCCTGACCGGTCAGCACAGCGCAAACTCGCTGGGCGAATTCGACTACACGCAGGGTGCGGGCTGGATGTACTCGATCAACGGCACGCTCTATGCCGGAAAGGGACTTTCAAACTACTATCTCAGCGACGGCGACACGCTCTACCTGCGCTTTACGCTCGCCTATGGCAAGGACATCGGCGGCTACAACGCAAGCGGCGGCAGCTACGGCAGGCTCCCGACCTACTGCGGCCGATGGATCAACGGTACCTATATCGACGAGCACGCATGGGGCGACGAGATCGTGCTGGCGGAGGCCACCTGCACGCAGGCAGGCGCTCTGGGGCACGTGTGCGGCGTCTGCGGCGATACGCGCCGCACGGCGGAGCTTCCGGCGCTCGGGCATGATTTTGTCGAGACGGCGCGTCAGGAGCCGACGGAAACGGAGGCGGGCTGGATCGACTATGCCTGCGCCCGCTGCGGAGAACCCAAACGCGATGTTTTGCCGCCAAACGAACCCACCACAACACCAAACGGGAGGAAACGCAATGAAAAAGCGCTTCGCTGATCTCTTCGTCATACTGCTGCTCCTGCTTGCGCTCTGTGCGCAGGCCGCCGCAGCTTCCATTCTCGACCCGCTGTGCGGGCTGCTCGGCACGGATGACCCGCTCGGCTCGGACGCGCTTGTCGCGGGCGACTCCGTCTCCGACTGGACGGCGTTTCTGGCCGGACGGCTCGGAGAGACGACACATCGGGAGGTCTATCTGGACAAGCTCTGGCGCTACGTCTCCGAACAATATCAGGCCAAAGGCGGGCTGGACGCCGTGCGCGCCACGCAGTGGCACCGCGTCGCGCTGACCGTCTTGGCGCTGGGCGCCGATCCGACCTGCTTCGGCACGGACGCGGAAGGCCAGCCCATCGACCTGATCGCCGACGGCACCTACGGCTGGGAGACGACGCAAAGCCTCGGCACGCAGGGGCTCAACGGCTGGATCTTCGCCCTCCTGACGCTCGACGCGCGGCAGTACACGCCGCCGACGGGCGCGGCCTACACGCGCGAGGATATGCTCGCGGCGATCCTTGCGGCGCAGGAGGCAGACGGCGGCTTCGGGCTTTCCGCCGGTCAGTCCGACGTGGACATCACGGCCATGGCGCTGCAGGCGCTCGCACCCTACCGTGCGTCGCACGCCGAGGCGATCGAGCGGGCGCTCGACTTTCTTTCCGCCGCGCAGACCGCGCGCGGAGACTACGATACGGGCGCGGAGAGCTGCGCGCAGGTGATCCTCGCGCTGTGCGCGCTGGGGCTTGACCCGCGCACCGAGCCGCGCTTTGTCAAGGCGGGCGGCAGCGTCTATGACGGGCTGCTGCTCTACCGGACGCAGAGCGGCGCATTTTGCCACACGCTCGACACCGCCGCGCAGCCTCTGTCCACGCAGCAGGCGGCGCTCGCGCTGCTGGCCGTGGAGCGCGGCGGCAGCGTCTACGATCTTACCGGCGTGAGCGTCGAGCCATACGCTTATCGGGAAAACCGGTCGGTGCAGCCGCGCCGCACCGTCTATTATTTGCTGGGCGGCGCAGCCGCCGTCTTACTGCTTGCGGGAGGTCTTCTGCTTTGGAAAAGGAAAACATCAACGAGAGAATGATCGCGCAGATCAAAAAGGTCATCGTCGGCAAGGACGAGATCATACGCAAGGTCTGGATCGCCTTTTTGGCGGGCGGACACGTGCTTTTGGAGGACGTGCCGGGCGTCGGGAAGACAACGCTGGCGCTCTCCTTTGCCAAGGCGCTGGGGCTGGAGGTCCGGCGCGTGCAGTTCACGCCGGACACGATGCCCTCCGACATCACCGGCTTTTCCGTCTTCCAAGGCGGCACGATCCGCTATCAGGCCGGTGCGGTCATGACAAACCTGCTGCTGGCCGACGAGATCAACCGCACCAGCCCCAAAACGCAGGCTGCACTTTTGGAGGCGATGGAAGAGGGTCAGGTGACGGTTGACGGCGTGACGCACCCGCTGCCCTCCCCCTTCTTCGTGCTGGCAACGCAGAATCCGGTCGGCTCGGCCGGCACGCAGAATCTGCCCAATTCACAGCTCGACCGTTTCCTGATGCGCCTGTCCATGGGCTATCCCGACCGCGCGCAGCAGGTGGACATTCTGAAAAATCGCCGCAGCGGCGACCCGCTGGACGACGTGGAAACGGTCGCCCAGCGCGACGGTCTGCGCGCCGCACGGGAGCGCGCGGAGCAAGTTTTCGTCGCCGACAGCATCTATGACTACATCGCCGCGCTGGCCGAGGCCACGCGCGCGCACCCGCTGGTGCAGCTCGGCGTCAGTCCCCGTGCCGCGCTGGCGCTGTGCCGTGCGGCCAAAGCAAGCGCCTTCGTCGCCGGTCGGGACTTCGTCCTGCCGGAGGATGTGACGGCGCTTCTGGAGAGCGTTTGGGCGCACCGCCTGCTGCTTTCCTCCAAGGCGCGGCTGGACGAGCGCTCCGCGCAGGACATCCTGACGGAAATTCGGTCGCAAGTCCCCGTCCCGCAGCTTTCGGAGCGCAAAAAATGACATACCTCTGCTTTCTTGCGGCGCTCGGCCTTGCGCTTTTTCTGCGTCCGTCCGCCGCGCTGCTTGCCTGCCTCATCTGCTGCCTCGCGCTGCCGCCGCTTTCTTGGGGGCTTCTGCATTGCTTCCGCGCGAAGATCGGTCTTTCGCTGTGCGTTCCGTCCGTTGCGCAGAAGGGCGAGGCCGTCACGCTGCGCGCCGAATGCCGCGCGCCGCGCGCCCTGCGCGGCCGTGTCAGCGTAACGATGCACGTAGAAAACCCCGTGACGGGCGAGGCGGAGACCATCCGCGTGCGCTGCGGCGTGCCGGTCACGCTCCAAAGCGCGTTTTGCGGCTGCCTGCAATGTGACATCACGCAGGCACGCCTCTGGGAGCCGCTCGGCCTGCTGCCCGTACCGCTCAAGTGCCGCGCATCGGGACGGATCACCGTCCTGCCGCAGCTGTTTCCCGTCGAGATCCAAATGGATTCCGCGCCCGCGCAGAGTGAGGATTCCAAACAGTACGCGCAGGATCGTCGGGGCGACGACCGCACCGAGACCTACCAGCTGCGCGACTACGCCGCAGGCGACAGTCTCCGCCTCATCCACTGGAAGCTCTCCGCAAAGCGGGAGCGCCTGATCGTGCGCGAGGCAGCCTGCCCCGTCGACCGCTCCCTTCTGCTGTTTGTCGAGCGCACGCTGCCCGACGCCACGGCCGCGCAGGCCGACGCTCTGATGGAGGCGGCGGCCTCCATCGCGCAGGGGCTGGCGCAGCAGGGCATTCCCTTCCGGCTTTGCTGGAACGAAGACACGATCCGCACGCAGAGCGTCGCGGACGCAGCGGCGCTGCCCGAAGCATTCGGCGCTCTGCTGCGCTCCCGCACGGCCGCTTCCGGCGAGCGCGGGTGCGAGCAGTATCTGCGCGTCTGCGGCGCGCCGACGGCCGGACGCGTGATCTATCTCGGAATGCAGCCGCCGGAGGCGGACTTTGCGCAGGCCGCGCCCTGCAAGACCCTTCTGTGTGACGATCGCTGCGCCGCGCTGTCGGCGCAGGCTTTACGGATCCTGAGCTGGAGTTGAGACCAACGTGAGACAAAACATCAAAACGCTGCAACTGACCAAGCCGCGCCGCACGCCCTGCGGACGTTTCGGCGCGCTTCCGGTCGTGCTGCCCGTCTTTTGCGGCCTGTGGGGGCTGTGGAACGCCGTCTGTCCGACGAACGTTCTGTGGCTCTTTGTCGGTCTGGCCTCCGCTGCGCTGTGCGCCTGCTTCTCTTGGGAGAAGCGCTGGCAGCGCCTTTCGCTTTTGCTGCTTGCCCTTGCGGGCGCACTGCTCTGCCTGCTCTTCCGCGCGGCACTCGCGCGGGGGCTGGGCGCGCTGCTCTCCGCCGTGCGCGAGCGGCTGACGCTGCAAACGGGCTATTATTACCCGCCTTACGAAAACGCCGCGCGCAACGCGCTGACGGACGCGCTGCTTTCCGTCCTCGCGGGCGCGCTGACGGCTGCCGCCGTGCGCCTTTTCGGCGGGATCGCGCATCTGATCTGCGCGGCGGGCATTTTGCTTCTGACCATATTCGGCTTTTTGCCGTCAAGCCCTTGGCTGTTTGTATACCTGCTCGGGACGCTCCTGCTGCTTGTCCTCCGGCGGCGCTTCGGCAGCAGGGCGGTGCTCTGCGCCCTTGCGCTGCTCGCCCTGCTCTCCGCGCCCGCGCTGCTGCTTGCACGCAGCATCGCACTTAACGAGGCGGGCGCGGCACTCCGGCTGCACCGGCTGCGCTATGAAACGGCGGACAATCCCATGCCGGAGGGGAACCTGCAAGACCTCCCCGCCTTCCGTCCGTCGCAGGACGCGGCGCTCGCGCTGACGATGACGGACTGGAGCGCCGTCTATCTGCGCGGCTACATCGGCGAACGATACACGTCGCAGGGCTGGCAGCGGACGCTCGACGCGCAGGACGCGCAGCTGCTCTACACCCTGCAATCAAGCGGCTTTTACCCCTCCGCGCAGTGCGCCGCAGCCTACCGCAGCGTGGCGGGCGAGGCGGGCACGAGCTTCTCCGTCCACCCCATTGGCGCTTGCGGCGCCTACCGCTATGTGCCCTACGGCGCGGAGCCGGACGCGCAGGAGCCGCGCGCCCTGCTGACCGAGGGCGGAAGCGACGGCGCGGACGTAACGGGCGCTCTCTTCTCCGTCGCGGACAGCTATCTGCTTCAGACGCGGCTGACGGGCGCAGACGAGGGCTATATGGCGGCGGAAAACGCCTATCGGCAGTGGGTATACGCGCGCTATCTGGACATTCCCGAAGAGGATGCCGCCCTGCTGCGCGAACGCTTTTCCATCCCCGACGAAAAGATCACCACGGCACAGGCGCAGACCCTTGTACGCGCATGGGTGGACGCCACGCTGACCTACGACGAGGGCAGCGTCGCCCGTCAGGGCGATCAGTCTTTCCTTTCCTATCTGCTCAACATCAATCCGCGCGGCTACAGCGTGCAGTACGCGACGCTTGCCACGCTGCTGCTGCGCTGCTGCGGTATCCCCGCGCGCTATGTGGAGGGCTACCTGCTGCCGCGCGCGGAAGCGGCGGAAATGGAAGCCGGCGCGACCGTGATCCTGACGCAGCGGCACAGCCACGCATGGACGGAACTGTACTTGGACGGCGTCGGCTGGATCCCCTTTGACACGACGCCGAACCACCGCGACGAGATCGTCTATGCGCAAGGCTCCGGCACAAGCAGACCGCAGGAGGAACCCCAGCCGCAGCCGCCGCAGCAGACGGAGCTGCCGGATCGGCAGCCGACGACCAAGGGCGCTGCCGTTTCCCTCACCGCGCTCTGGTGGCTGCCGCTGCTGCTGATCGTGCTGTTCCTTTTGCTTCGCTGCGCCGTGCTGCGCAGCCGCCTGCAAAGAAAGCTCCGCTCATTTTCGGAGGGCGAGGCGCGCGCAGCAAGCCTCGACGCGCTGCGCTACACGCAGACGATGCTCGATTCTCTGGGGCTTTGCGACCGGAATGTTCCGTTTACGCAGCGCGGCGAGGAGATCGCGGCGCTGCTGGGCACGGAGGTGTCCCGCGTGCAGCCCGTGCTCGCGCTGGCCGCCGTGCTTCTCTTCAGCGACCACGAGATTACACCGGAGGATCGGGCGCAGGCGCTCGGCGCGATGCGCTTTGTCCGCTCCGTCTGGCAAAAAAAGCGACCGCCGCACAAGCGTCTTTGGGAGCGCTTTGTCCGGTGCACCATTCTATAAAAATCAGGAGGCGCAGTATGTCTATTTTCAAACGGATCCTCACCGCCCTGCTGGCCGTTTCGCTCCTGCTCGTCCCGTTTCACGTGCAGGCGCTCGGCGCGGCGCAGGCCGGTCAGCTCGTGCTGGCCGCCGTGACGCAGGACGGCGCCGTGATCGAGCCGACGCACGTTTCCTACGAGGCGGGCGACTCCATCCGCGCGGCGCTTGTCCGCTCGGGGCACCGATTTGACGGCATCGACGGAAGCTACATCTATGCCATTGACGGCACGGTGGACAACTACTTCCTCTTCTATGACGGCAACGGCTACGATCTCGACGCGCCGGCCGACACGGCGCGCGCCGTCTGCTTCACCTCCGCGCCGGACAGCTACAGCGAGAGCTACCTCTCCCTGCTGGTCACAATGGCACAGTACAACGGCAGCATAAACGGCGTAAAGAACTACCCTGCCGCACAGGAGGCTTATCGCAGCGCGCTGAGCGGCCTTTACGGCGCGGACGCACAGCAGGCACAGGCGCTGCGCGACGCGCTGCAGACGCAGCTGGATGCCTACGAGGCCTATCTACAGGGACAGACCGTCCCGCTGCGCCTCGCCGTGACGCAGAACGGCACGACGCTTGAGGCGGTCGACGCCGTGTTTACCGGAACCTTCGGCAACGTCTGCCGGATCGAGCAGCGCGGCACGATCGACCTCATCCCCGACACCTATACCTTCGACGTCTCCGACGGCGGAGACAACCACATTCGCGGCAGCGTCACGGTAACGGGCGCACAGACGCTCACGCTCGAGCTTCCGAGCGGCACATGGGTCAAAAGCATCGACCTGAGCGTCCTTGGCGGCGAAGCGTGGCAGGCCGTGGCGCGCGAGGGCAGCGTCTACTACGTGCCGGACTGGGCGGCGGGCAATCTGTTTCCCTACATTGTTCCGTCGGACGGCGTAAACACCACCGCCTGCGGCGTCTTCCTTGCAGACACGCCGAACGCCGTGCGCAGAACATGGCAGAGCAAGCAGACCGTGCTCTCCGGCCTGATCACACCGAACAGCATGGCCTCCGCCGCTTTCGCGCTGGAGGCGCGGCAGGCAAGCGGCGACTATGAGCAGTATCAGCGCTATCCCGTGCAGATCATCCGTGTTCCCTCGCTTGCCGCCCTGACCTTAAGCGCCGACGGCGCGGCGCTCCCGCTGACCTTTGACCCCACACAGACCGCCTACGCCGTCACGACGACCTCGGATCGTCTGCTGATCGAGGCCAACGCGCTGTGCGCCGATGCCGTCGTCACGATCGACGGCGTGCAGCGGCAGACGGCGGAGCTTTCGATCGCATCGGGAAGCAGCACGCCGGAGATCGCGGTCAGCCACGCAAACGGGCGCAGCACCGTCTACACCGTGCAGGTCACGCGGGTCGACGCGGTCGAAGTGACGCTTGCCTATGCGCAGGGCGTGACCGTCCGCCTGACAAACGCCGCGGGCGCGCAGATCGCGCCGAAAACGAGCGGCGACACCGCTGCCACCTATGCGCTTGTCCCGAACGAGACCTATACCTACACCACGACGAAGGATACCTATTACCACACGACCGCGGACTTTACGGCGCGCAGCGGACTGCGCGTCACCGCGCCGACGCCGGACACCGCCGACTACCTCCGCTCGCTGCACGTCGGCCCGACCCGTCAGGTCGCCTACCCGTCCGACGCGGCCTTCTCCCCTGCCGTCCACACCTATATCTATCAGGTCGGCTCCAACCAGACCGCCTTCGGCGTGCTTGCGTCGCTCAGTGACGCGGCAGCGGGCTGCACGATCGTTGGGCAGTACGCAGACTTCCGCTACTGGAACCCCGCCTACGGCGCGCGCACCCTCGCCCTGACCGACGGCGGCTACAAGTCCACGACCACCTTCCTCGGCACCTCCGGCGAGGGCAACACCATGACGCTGCGCATCGGGATCGTTCGCAGCGGTGTGGTCTATTATCAGGACTACCTCCTGACCGCGCAGCGCCTCTTGCAGCTTGACTCCCTGTCCGTATCCGACGGCGAGGCCGTGCTTCCCCTACAGCGGCAGGACGGCAAGGAGGGCTTTGACAAGGCAGTGCTGCGCTATACCGTCGCCGTCAGTCAGAGTCAGGAAAGCCTCACGGCAAATATCCGTCTGTTCGGTTCCGCGAGCGGCAACGACAAGGCCTGCCGCGTGACCGTGCGCTGCGGCGAAGCGACGAAAGAGCTTGACTACGCGGCGCTTGCCGTCGACGAAGTGCAGACCGTTTCCCTACCGCTCGACCCGTCGCTTGCCGAACAGGCCGTTTCCGTCCGGATCGAGCGCGAGGGCGCGCTCACGCAGGAATACCTCCTCACCGTGGAAAAGCTCCCGCCGGTGAAAACGGAATTTTCCGTGACGCCCGCAAACGCCGTCATCTTCCTCTCCGACGATCGGACGGGCGCGCGGATCCTGCCCGACGCGGACGGGGTCTACACGCTCAACGCGGCCTGTCCCTACACCTATTCGATCACCTGCTACGGCTATGTTTCGCAGCAGGCGACCTTCACCGCCGGACAGGCGCGCATTTCCGTCACGCTGCAAAAAGCGCCGGCGCGCAGCTATACGGAGCTGCTGCAAGACGGCGACTGGGCGCAGTTCCGCGCGAACGCGGAGAACAACGCGATCACCTCCGCGCCGACGCCCATTGCTGCGGAGGAGGCCGTGCTGAACTGGGCAAACAAGCTCGGCGACGGTCTTTCCGGCGGCGGTGTCGGCTCGCCGATCATCGTCGGCGGCGCGATTTACACCTACGCGAACGACACCGTGATGAAGGTGGATCGGCAGACGGGCGCACTGCTTGCCTCCGCGCCGATGGATCACGCGTCGAGCTTCTCCATCACGCCGCCCGCCTACGGCGAGGGCATGATCTTCGTCGGGCTGTCCGGCGGCGGCATTCAGGCCTTCGACGCCGAAACGCTGCGCTCCCTCTGGCTCTACGAAGACCCGCTGGGCGGTCAGCCCAACTGCCCCATCACCTATCGGGACGGCTATCTCTACACCGGCTTCTGGAACGCGGAGACGCGAAAGGCGAACTTCGTCTGCCTCAGCGTGACCGACGAGGATCCTGCGCAGGAAAAGGAGCAAAAAATTGCCGCATGGAGCCACACGGGAAACGGCTTTTATTGGGCGGGCGCTTACGTCGCGGAGAACTACCTGATCGTAACGACGGACGACGGCGCGATCGGCTACACCGAGGGTCACGGCGAAATTCTGTCGCTCGACCCGCGCACGGGCAGCGTGCTTGACCGGATGACGGCGCGGGGCGTCGGCGATCTGCGCAGCAGCGTCTGCTACGACGATCGGACCGGCTGCTGCTACTTCACCTCCAAGGGCGGCGACTTCTACCGCGTTGCTCTCTCCGAGGACGGCAAGCTGCTCTCGCAGACACTGCTGCACCTGACAAACGGCTCGGACGACCCCGCGACGCCGCCCATGAGCACCTCCACACCGGTGGTCTACCGTGGCCGCGCCTATGTGGGCGTGTCCGGCACGTCGCAATTCGGCGCTTACTCCGGCCACAATATCACCGTGATCGACCTTGCCGCTTGGCGCGTCGCCTACACGGTGCCGACGCAGGGCTACCCGCAGACCAGCGGCCTTCTGACCACGGCCTACGAGGACGCGAGCGGCTACGTCTACGTCTACTTCATCGACAACTACACGCCCGGCAAGCTGCGCGTGCTGCGCGACAAAGCGGGGCAGACAAGCGCGGACTGCCTCAGCACGGAGCACTACACGGTGTCCGGCAGGGAATACACCGTGCAGACCGCCTACACGCTCTTCACGCCCTCCGGCGCGCAGGCGCAGTATGCCATTTGCAGCCCCATCACGGACGCGGAAGGCAACCTGTATTTCAAGAACGACTCCGGCTACCTCATGTGCGTCGGAAGCGCCGTGACCGGACTGACCGTCACCGCGCAGCCGGAGAAAACGGCCTATGAGGTCGGGCAGTGCTTCGACCCCACCGGCCTGCGCGTCACGGCAAGCTACGCGAACGGCACGACAAAGGATGTCACGGCGCTGCTCTCCTATGCGCGCGAGCCGCTGACCGCAACAGACACGGAGTTTACGCTCGTGCTCTCCCTCGGCGCACATCAGCAGATGTATCAGGATCGAAACGGTGAGAGCGGCGTTTCCTACCGCGTGCCGACCGCGACCATCGACCTGACGCTCTACGAAACGCACCGCTGGGACGACGGCGTCGTAACGCGCGCACCGACCTGCACCGAAGCGGGGCAGCTGCGCCGCACCTGCCTGCTCTGCGGCGCGGAGACGCTCGAGGCCGTCCCTTCGCTCGGCGGGCACGACTGGGACGCGGGCACAACGGTCGCCGGCGTGACGCGCTACACCTGCCTGCGCTGCGGCGCGACCAAGACCGACGCCGGTAAATGCGACGGCGGCGCACAGTGCCCGTCGCGTGCGCTGGCCGACGTGTCGAAGGACGCGTGGTACCACAATGAGGTGGACTACGCCATTTCGCACGGGCTGATGTACGGCACCGGCGCGACCGCCTTCTCGCCGGAGGAGGCCATGACGCGCGCCCAGCTTGTCACGGTGCTCTGGCGGCAGGCAGGCTGCCCGACGCCGACGGGTGACGATCCGTTTACCGACCTTGCCGCGCCGTGGTACAAGACGTCTGTCCTCTGGGCGGCGGAAAACGGCATCGTCAACGGCGTCGGAGACGGTCGTTTCGACCCCGACGGCGTGTTGACCCGCGAACAGCTTGCGACGATCCTCTACCGCTACGCGAAGGACTATCTGCATCGGGACGTATCCGCGCGCGCGGCATTCGACCCCTTCGCAGACGGGGCGCGCGTGTCCTCTTGGGCATACGAAGCGCTGCGCTGGGCGGTCGCCGCGAAGCTGATCGGCGGCAGCAGCGAAGACGGCGCGCTCTATCTTGCGCCGCAGGCCGTCGCCACCCGCGCACAGGTAGCCGCGATCTTCATGCGTTTTCTCACAGCACAATAAGCAAGCGCCCGAGGCCGGATCGCCTCGGGCGCTTCAGCGTGTCGAAAAACCTTTTCGACACGCTGGGAGACTGCCAAAAAGGTTCGG
>OIYV01001263.1_pt1 | contig 12302 bp, 13 predicted proteins | sample 1588251 | NCBI WGS metagenome assembly OIYV01 (sample SAMN03283282) | human gut metagenome | biome: human-associated habitat; material: feces | host: Homo sapiens | place: Peru | collected 2012
AAAACATAAGGATTATACCAAATTAGGAGGAAAACCCATGAAAAAAAGATGCCTGGCGCTGCTGCTGGCGGGGGTGCTGCTGCTTACCGCCTGCCAGCCCACCTACGATGAAAACGACCCCAACTACCCCGGCACCACCAAGCCGGAGTACCACTACCGCTTCCCCAATGAGGAGGCCTTTTCCGACATGATCGTCGATCTCGACGAATATGCGGCGCCGGCGCTCAGCATCGTGGACGCCGTGACGGCTATGGAGGGCAACGGGCCCAACAACGGCACACCGCGCCGCATCGGTGCGCTCATCGCTGCGCGCACACCCTACGCGGCCGATCTGCTGATCGAGCGGCTGCTGCCCCATATCGGCCGCCCCGGCACCACCGCCGCGGCCGTCCGCCGCGGGCTGTGCCCGGCGAGTGCCGATGAGCTGTCGGTCTTCGGCGATCCGTCGCCCTTTGTCTGCCGCGATTTTCTGCCGGCGCGCCGGCAGGGCTTTGACTTCAAGGGCACCATACCCGGCTTCGCCGTCAATGTTGCCAGCCATCTGTTGGGCGCCCGCCCGGCGCTGGTCGGCGGGGCCTGTATCGGCTGCGGTCAGTGCTTCAAGGCATGTCCTCAGGACGCATTTGAATTTGAACCATACAGTGGAAATAAATTAGGAAAAGTAGCTAAAATCAACGCTAAATGTACTTTCTGTAACCAGTGCCTTACAGCTTGTAAGTTCGGCGCAATAGAAGAAAAGAAAGTTGCAGTTGCTGCTGACCTTGACGACTATAAGGGAGTATGGGTATTCGCAGAGCAGAGACAGGGCAAGCTTATGAACGTTGCTCTTGAACTCATAGGCGAAGGCTACAGACTTGCAAAGGAAATCAGTGCAGATACAGAAATCTGTGCAGTTCTTCTCGGTGACAAGGCTGATATCGAACCTCTGGCAGCAGAATGTTTCGAATACGGCGCAGAGAAAGTTTACCTTGTAGCAGATCCGCTTCTTAAGAACTACACTACAGACGGTTACACTAAGGCTTTAGAAACAGTAATCGGCGAATACAAGCCTGAAATCGTTCTCTACGGTGCAACTCACATCGGAAGAGACCTTGCTCCTAGAATCGCAGCAAGATGCAACACAGGTCTTACAGCAGACTGTACAAGACTTGACGTTAAGGTTTCAAGCTACATAGAATATGCAAAGAAGAACACTACTCTTGATACAAGCACATTAGACCCTAATGACCCTTCAACAGGTATCAAGCAGACAAGACCTGCATTTGGCGGTAACCTTATGGCTACAATCATCTGCCCTAGAACAAGACCTCAGATGTCAACAGTAAGACCTGGCGTAATGCAGAAGAGAGAAAGAGTTGCAGGAGCTACAGGTGAAATCGTAGTTGCTGACCCTAAGGTTAAGGCAGAAGATATCCATATTCAGATTGCTGATATCGTTAAGTCAGCAAAGGAAATGGTATCACTTACAGACGCTGACATCATCTGCTCAGGCGGAAGAGGACTCGGCGATGCTTCAGGATTTGAACTTATCAAGAAATTTGCTGACAAGGTTGGCGGAGTTGTAGGTTCATCAAGAGCGGCTGTAGATGCAGGCTGGATTGATCACTCGCATCAGGTTGGTCAGACAGGTACAACCGTAAAACCTAAAATCTACTTCGCTTGCGGTATTTCAGGAGCTATTCAGCACCTTGCAGGTATGCAGACATCAGATATGATCGTTGCAATCAACAAGGACCCTGATGCACCAATCTTTGAAGTAGCTGACTTTGGTATCGTTGGCGACCTTTACAAGGTAATCCCTGAAATCATTGCAGAATGGGATAATGCAGAAGCTTTATATGATGCAACTACTAAATAGTTGGTTTATGTAAATATTCCTCAAAAGGACCTGGAATTTCCGGGTCTTTTTGCTTGCAAAGATTTTATTTTCTATATACAAACTGCGCCTTGTATGGTAAAATGTTAAAGGCAAAATTGCCCTAGGCAGTTTTGCCTTTGTAGCCCATCGTGGGCTGCATCACAGATCACTGAAACCAGAAAACTGAAATGAAGCTGTGAGCAGGCGGAGGTTCAGGGGGCCTGCACCGGTGAACCGGGGCAGACTCGATGGAAATGAGGTTGACTTTGAAAAACAGCAGGAGGCGGCAGCGACGTAGCCCGGCAGCCGATGTCGGATTACTGTTTCTGCTGAGTATGGCTGGGACGCAAAGCGGATTTCATAAGAAGTGGGGGCTGCACCGGGAATCCGGCGGCAGACCTAATGGATGATGAGAACTGTCTGTGGTCCACGATGTTTCCCGAAATCAACAAGGACACGAGAAATCGTGTCCTTTGCAGTATATATAGGATTATTTAAGCCTGTTGAAATATTCTTTATCGGTAATAACAGCATTTACAGCGGTACTGTTAATCGGAGGTAATGAGTGTTCATTTAAATACACATTTATATTGCCTTTAGTCACCATTATAGGTGACTCATATAAAGGCCGGTACTTTTCCCAGTAATAGTCATCTGTCAGCCCCAGATTTTCTATAAGGGAATGAGCAATCGCTGAAGCTTCTTCGGTTGATTCTGCAATTTCACGCTGCTGCGCTGCTTCTTCCCTGATTTCTTTTTCTGTAGGATATATGTTTTTTTCCTTTGCAAATTCCGCCTCGGCTGCATTAAGCTTCAGGCTTTCCCATGCATCCTCTGCGGGAGTTTCGGAGCCGGAAAGTTTAAACATGTTGTATCTTACATTGAAATATGCTTTTGATACGGGGACTTCGTTGATATATCCGATGATATCTTTGTCTGCAAGAGGCTTGCCTTCACTTCTGATGAGCACCTGAACGCTTTCTTTCATTGAGCTTCCTATTTCAGATGCTGCATCTTCGCCCTCAAATATTTTTGTATTGCTTAATACAGCGGTGCCGGATAAGAGAAGCGCAGCAATAATTGCAGCAAGAATAATTGTTTTTTTTCTGAAGCGTGTTTTTTTCTTTATAGAATGCGGTGTTTTTAATTCAAGGCGGTCTATATATTCAGTAACTGCATTATCCATTTCTTTGCCGAGGGCATTCAGAATATCGCCGGTATGATTATCTGCTGTCATTGCTTTCTCCTTTCTCAAGTATGCTCTTTAGCTTTAATCTGGTACGATAAAGCCTTTTCTTTACTGTTTCGTAGTTAAGGTCAAGAATTTCTGCTATCTCATTGCTGCTGAGTTCAAGGCCGTATTTAAGTCGGATTATATCTCTGTCAGTAATGTCAAGACTGTTTAAAAGCTCCTGTGCTTCCTGACCGAAACCGTAAATATCGGTAAAGGCTTCAAAATCAATTTTTGTTTCTGCCGTCAATAGGCTGGTAAAGTCCTCTGTAAGCAGGGTGTTGTCGTTATATTTTTTAGTACGTTCATAGAATGAAAGAGCCGTGTTTCTTGTTATGGTGAATATATAGCTCTTTGTTCTTTTTTCAATTAACAGGTCGATTTTTCTGATATTAGATGAGATCTTCTGCATTGCAATCTGGACGATATCTTCCGCATAATAAGTGTCTTTTATGATATTGTAGGCAATTGTATACATCAGTGGCTTATATTGCCGATATATTTTTTCAATTGCTTTTTCATCGTCTGCGACAGTGAATAAGAAAAACATAAATGAACTCAGTATATTAATCCCCCAGCAGAGCTGGGGAGAACAGAGTAGCTGTAGCGTTGCCTTTTTGCCCCAAGCTATGCTTGGCAAGGCAAAACGGACAGCAACGAACGAAGTGAGTTGGAGCGGAGCGTTGCCTAGAGTATCAAAAGAAAACCACCTGTGTTAAACTAACAAAGGTTCGCAGCCAAAGTTAGATTAACGAAAGGTGGTATCCAAAATGGATAATCAAAGTATAGCACATACTCGGTGGAATTGTACATATCACATTGTGATAATACCAAAATATCCTCGAAAGATAATGTATGGTGAAGTCAAAAAAGATATAGGAGAAATTTTAAGGAAACTCTGTGATATGAGCGAAGCAAAATTAATCAAAGGAACAGTTTGCTCAGACCACGTGCATTTGTATATTGCAATACCTCCTAAGCTGAGCGTATCAAAGTTTATGTCGTATCTGTAAGGCATCATTCACTTCGTTCGTTCCAACAGGCTTTGCCTGTTGCTGTCCTTTTCGTCAGCAAATCGCTGTTGCTCTTTGGACGAAAAGGCAAAAGTGCACTTATGTTGTTTGACAGACATCTTGAGTTCAGAAGAAAAAACAATGGTAGAAACTTTTGGGCAAGAGGTTACTATGTAGTAACAGTTGGCAATGTTAACGAAAGTACAATAGTGAGCTACATTCGTGAGCAGGAAGAAAATGATAAGTTAGAGAAATAGCCAAAGAAACAAGGCTGCGAGCCGCCTTTGGCGGAAATGAGAAATGCCCCGGACGGAGCTACCACCAACCCCTCATTTGAAATGGGGGCAGGTGACTTGGAAAAAAAGCAGTTGGAATGGCACCATATATAGGTGTCTTTCTTTTGCAACGATTAAGTTATTACCTAAAAGGTAATAAAAATTAAAAAATATTATTGAAGGATATTTACTTTGTACTGAGAGGATGATATAATTTTATTACCAAATAGGTAATAAAAAAGAGAGGGGCGAATGATTGGGTTTAGTAATGCAGATACTATATAAAAACGATGCTGCAAAGAAACAGTTTTGTTCTGAATGCAAGAAAAAATGGAGATATCCAGAGCAGGTAAAGAAGAAACTTGAATCTGCAGAAAACTTTATACTTAATGCGGAGTCTTTAATGGATATTGCCAGCTATATTCCGTTTCATTTTGAACACCTAAAAGGTAATAGAAAAGATGAATGGAGCATAAGACTAGGTAATACAGGGTATAGGGTTACAATGATTCCGTGTGACAATGAAGGAAATGAAATTACAGAAGGAGATATTCTGGCTCAGTGCAGAATAATTAAAATTGTGAAAGTGACGGAGGTGTCGAACCATTATGAGTAATGTAAATGAATATAAGGATATAGTGGCATTTCACCCTGGATATTATATTGCTGATATTATTGAAGATATGGGAATAAGTCAGGCTGAATTTGCAACAAGAATGGGAACAACGGCTAAGACTTTGAGCCAGTTGATTAACGGGCAGGCTAATATATCAAATGACTTGGCAAAGAAACTTTCGGTAATGTTGGGAACGAGTGTAGATGTTTGGCAGAATCTACAGAATGCTTATGATAAAAAGGTTATTGAAATACAGCAGGCTAAGGATGTTGACGAACAGGCTGAACTTGCAAAGGAAATAGATTATAAATATTTTGTAGATGTAGTTGGTTTACCAATGGCAAGATGTATTAATGATAAAGTGACCAATTTATGTAAGTTTTTTAAGGTTGCAGATTTAAGGATAATGTTGCAGCCTGATTTCTTGGTAAATTTCAGATCAAGTGCATCTTGTAATAGTGAGAAGAACATTATTAATTCCAGAGCTTGGATTCAGACGGCTATGAATATTTCAAAAAACATAGATACAAAGCCATATAACGCAGAGAAGTTAAAAGGGTACCTGCCAGAACTAAGAGGGATGACTGTTAAGAAGCTCTTCAGCAGAAAATAAAAACTGTATTTATAAGTAGTACAGTTGAAGAAATGATGGATATTAATAATAATCTGGAAATGGAAGCAGATAAGTTTGCAATGAACTATTTGATTTCACCTGCCGATTATGAAAGGCTGTCTCCATCAAAATATACTTCTGATGATGAAATTGTTGAATTTGCTAAAGCAATAGGAATACATCCGGGAATTGTAGCTGGAAGATTGCAGCATGAAGGTATCATTGCACAGAATAGATGCTCAAAATTAAAAGAGAAGTATGTTATTGAAATAAAGCATACAACAAAATAACGCATTGCGTAATATACAAAACCATGTTACAATAATAAAAATGCATTAAGAGGTGATATATTATGACTATAGCAGAGACAATAAAGCAGCTTAGAGAAAGCGTTGGAATGACAAGAAAAGAATTTTCACAGCACACAGGTATTCCTGTGCGTACATTAGAGGACTGGGAGGCATCAAGAAGAACTCCACCAGAATATATTCCACGGCTGATTGCATACCAGTTAAAGTATGAGGAGCTGCTCAGAGAGAAAGAAAATGACAATTTATAATAATGCGTTTTAATTTATAAAAAGTGTTCTGATTCGGGCACTTTTTATAAAATTTTAAGTAGCCAGTACAATTATTAGATGTTAATATATTACTATGCAACCCGAAACTGATATTTAAGAGCGAAGGGAGATTTTATTGAAGGCTGGATTATTAAGGACACAATTTAGTTACCAGAATACAGTGGTAAGAGAGAAGATGAAGGAAAAGACAAAGGAGTCTGTTAGTGCGGTAGCACCGATAATGCTTATAGTGTTGCTTCTTGGCTTCACAATAGCACCTCTTTCACCTAGTATACTGGTTGAATTCATTGTTGGAGCCGTGCTGGTTATTATTGGCATGGTGTTTTTTTCTTTAGGGGCAGAATTGTCCATGACGCCAATGGGAGAAAGAGTTGGCGGAAGTATGTTAAGGACTAAGAAATTATGGATGATTATAGCGATAGGATTTATCCTTGGAGTTATAATTACGGTTTCAGAGCCGGATCTGCAGGTGCTTGCAGGTCAGGTGGCGGCAGTTCCTAATATGGTACTTATATTGTCTGTAGCAGTGGGAGTAGGTGTGTTTCTTGTTGTTGCACTATTAAGAATATTGATTGGAATACCGCTTGCACCTCTTCTGCTGGTGTTTTATGCAATTGTTTTTGCACTTGCGATGTTTGTTCCTAAAGGATTTCTTGCAGTTGCATTTGACTCAGGCGGAGTAACGACAGGACCGATGACTGTACCATTTATAATGGCTCTTGGTGTAGGTATTTCTTCTATCCGAAACGATAAACACGCCGGCAATGATAGTTTTGGTCTTGTATCATTATGTTCAATCGGACCAATACTCGCAGTTCTTATTCTTGGAATGGTTTATAGTACAGAGGGTAATTTTACAACAACAGCCATTACTGAAGTGAGTGATTCCGTAGAGCTTGGCAAGCTGTTCCTGTATGAGATACCTGAATATCTGAAAGAGATAGCGTTGTCACTTCTTCCGATAGTTGTATTTTTCGGAGTGTTTCAGATATTTGCCCCAAAGATGAATAAGAAGTCACTTATGAAGATATGTGTTGGACTTGTGTATACATATATTGGACTTGTACTTTTCCTTACAGGTGCTAATGTTGGATTTATTCCAGCAGGTAATTATCTTGGTTCGGTGCTTGCTTCATTATCATTTAAATGGATTATCGTTCCTATTGGCATGATAATAGGATATTTCATTGTTAAGGCAGAACCTGCTGTATATGTGCTTATGCACCAGGTAGAGGAACTTACATCAGGAAGCATATCAGGCAAATCAATGCAGATAAGTCTTTCTGTTGGTGTTGCGGTATCAGTAGGTCTTTCGATGATAAGGGTGCTTACAGGAGTATCAATATTATATTTTCTTATTCTAGGTTATGGAATTGCGCTGTTACTTACGCTTTTTGTGCCGAAGATATTCACTGCTATAGCATTTGACTCCGGTGGAGTTGCGTCAGGTCCGATGACAGCTACATTTTTACTGCCATTGGCACAGGGAGCATGTCTTGCAGTGGGTGGTAATATTGTAACAGATGCATTCGGTGTTGTTGCCATGGTTGCCATGACACCTCTTATAACTCTGCAGATTCTTGGTGTTATATACAGAATCAAGGACAGCAGGAGAGCAGATGTGCCACAGACCGTTACACCGGTTGTGGATATGTTTGCAGAGCTTTCAGATGATGCGATTATTGAATTGTAGAGGTGATGGATATGAGCGAAGTATATGTAATGGTAACAATATGCAGCAGAAAAAATATGCCGCGTTTTGTTGATTGCTATAAGGATTATAATGTTGAAGCAGCTAATATATCGTTAGGCAGGGGAACAGCGTCAAGTGATGTGCTTGATTTGCTGGGACTTGAGGATGACGAGAAGGGTATCCATATGTCACTTGTTACAGAGGATACATGGAAGAATGTTAAGAAGGGGCTTCAGAGTAAGTTAAGAATAGATGTGCCAGGAACCGGAATCGCATTTATCGTGCCATTAAGCAGTATTGGTGGTAAGAGAGAGCTGGGATTCTTAATTGACGGGCAGGAATATAAGAAAGGAGATGAGAGCACATTGAAGGATACGAAACATGAACTTATTGTCGCAATAGCTAATTATGGATATAATACACAGGTGATGAGAGCTGCGGAAGAAGGCGGCGCAACAGGTGGAACGGTGCTTCATGGAAAGGGTGTTGGAATGAAGCGGGCAGAGCAGTTCCTTGGAGTTTCGCTTGTTTCAGAGAAGGAAGTAATTCTTATTGTTGCAAAGTCATCACAGAAAAATGCTATTATGCGTGCTATAATGGACAAAGCCGGAGTAGACAGCAAGGCAGGAACTATTGTGTTCTCACTTCCTGTTACAAGTACGGCAGGACTGCGTATTCTTGAGGATTCGCAGGATGAAGAGGTTAATAATGAAAACAATAATTGATTACCAGAATGATGAAAGAGAAAAGGTTCTGCTTGATGTAAGAGACAAGCAGGAATTTGAGAAGGAAACTTATCCCGGAGCTAAGAACTGGTATTGGGAGGAACTGATTAAGGTGCTTGAAGAAACACCTGATGAATTCACACAGCAGTTTGATAAGAGTGTTCCTATATATCTTCTGTGTTATACGGGCTTGCACAGTGATGATCTGGCAGATATTCTTGAAGAAATGGGTTATGAGGTCTACAGTCTGTATGGCGGCTGGGGCGCTTATATGAAGTGGAAGTTCGAGAATTATGTCAAGGAAGCACAGGCAGAGAATGAGCTTTCGGGTGAAGAAAGAGTTAAGGAAATAGAGCGAAGCATAGTCAAGAAGTTCAGAAAGCCTATATGGAGAAAGTTCACACAGGCACTTAATGAATACGACCTTATACAGGACGGAGATAAGATTGCTGTCTGTATATCAGGGGGTAAGGACTCAATGCTTATGGCAAAGCTTTTTCAGGAGCTTAAGAGACATGGAAAGAATAATTTTGAACTTGTATTCTTAGTTATGAATCCGGGATACAATGATATTAATTATCAGGTTATTCTTAATAATGCAAAGATTCTTGATATTCCTATAACCGTGTTCAAATCAGAGATATTTGATACTGTTGCAGATATAGAGGAGTCTCCATGTTATCTGTGTGCCCGTATGAGAAGAGGATATCTGTACAGCAAGGCTAAAGAACTGGGTTGCAATAAGATTGCGTTAGGTCATCATTATGATGATGTTATTGAGACAATTCTTATGGGAATGCTGTATGGTGCGCAGATTCAGACTATGATGCCAAAGCTTCACAGCACTAATTTTGAGGGTATGGAGCTTATAAGACCGCTTTACCTTATAAGAGAAGCTGATATAATACATTGGAGAGATTATAATAATCTTGCATTTATACAGTGTGCATGCAGGCTTACAGAGAGCTGTGCTTCATGCGGTGGAACAGAAAAGGGTTCTAAGAGAGGCGAGATTAAGCAGCTTATCAAAGACCTGACTAAGGTAAGCCCTTACATTGAGAAGAATATTTTCAGAAGTGTTGAAAATGTTAATCTTGACACAGTTATTGCGTATAAGCAGTACGGTGTTAAGCATAATTTCCTTGAAAGATATGAGGAAATGGGAAGACTCAACGGCGCATCAGGCAGCCAGACAGCAGATAATAAGGAGATGGAATAAATATGTCATCACAATATAATTGCGATTATTGCAACAACCTTGTATATGACGAGGAGATTGAAGGATATGTATGTGATGTTGATATGGACGAGGACGATTACGCAAGACTTTTAAGTTCTTCATATAAGCAGTGTCCATATTATCAGAGCAATGATGAATATAAGATAGTACGTCATCAGATGTAGACAGACAGCAGTATGTATGCGGGTTGCGAAAGGAGAATATTAATGAACAAGATAGCAAGTTTTACGGTGAATCATCTTGATTTACTGACAGGTGTATATGTATCAAGAAAGGATTATATCGGAGATGTATGTCTTACAACATTTGATTTAAGATTTACAAGACCTAATGAAGAGCCACCTATGGATACTCCGGGAATCCATTCAATTGAGCATCTTCTTGCTACATTTTTAAGAAATCATGCAGAATGGGCTGAGAAAACTATATATTTCGGACCTATGGGCTGCAGAACAGGTTTCTATGTTATATTTTCAGGAGATTTAAAGTCAGAGGATATTATCGGGGTATTAAGAGAAGCTGCCGATTATGTTCTTAATTATGATGATAATACACCAATTCCTGGATATTCACCAAGAGATTGTGGTAATTATCTGGATAACAATCTTAAGCTTGCAAAGATTTATATGAGAAAGTTTAAGGAGGAGGTTCTGGATAATCCGGTTGCGGAGAGGTTGAGTTATCCACAGTAGTGTGTAGGTGGTGCCAGTCTGGGGGTATCGGGCTGTGGCTTGATTTATTACGAGCTGTGCAGGAGTTAATGCCGCCATAGACAAAAGTTCAGCGTGCAAAAGCTCGTTCAAACGAAGTGCGTTTGCTTTTGTGGACTGTAATAAACTTTGTAGATAGCGGCATTTACTCCTGCTAAGCGATGTCATTCTGAAAATTTTATGCCTCCGACACACATACAGACACGTATATACACATATAAAATGGACAAAGAACTGCGAAGTCTTATAAAAATATTGAGTTGTAAGGTTTTTGTAAGGTTGGCATGATAAGGTATATACATAAATCTTACAGGGGGGTACTTGAATGAATGTTTTAAAGATTACTTTCAAAAGTATAAGGAGACGGTTCCCGCAGATATGGAAGGCGGCACTTACAACACTTGTGGCGGTGTTTTTTGTGACAGCGGTTCTTATATTTCAGGAGAATATGTACCAGTGGCAGATGTCATCCAATAAGTCGAGGTTTGGAGACTGGTATATATGTGAGAAAACAACGAAAGAGCCTAACAAGGTTCTTGATGAGAATGACTTTCTGGAAAAGCCTTTAAAGGCAGAGAGTACGGTCCGGATATTTGATTCAGACTGGAATAACACAAAGCTTTATGTTGGAAGCATGACGGACGATTTTATGAAGCAGGGCAGAATCAGACTGGCAGAGGGAAGGATGCCGGAGGCTTCAGATGAAATAACTATGGATTGGAATACTCTGCTTAAACTTGGCTATGAGGGGGAGCTTGGACAGAAGGTAACAATTAATTATTATGAAAATGACAATATTAATTCAGATAAAGGAAGGCTTAGTGCAACATTTACACTGGTTGGAATATTAAATAATTACACAAATATATGGCAGGATGGAAAAAATATTCCAGGAGCAATTGTTACTGAGGAAAGATTAAAAGAATTCAAATGTACTATTTATAATATCTATATTTATCCATTCAAGGATTCTGTGCGGACACAGGATTATGCAAATGTATATAAAAAGATTAAGGAGGATGTAAAAAGCCAGACTGTATATAATGCTGCAGTATATGATTATTCTCCGTGGAAATCAAAAACAGTATATGCATATATGTATATAGTTGTTATGGTTATAGGAATTCTCGCATTGTCATACCAGCTTATTGAGTACAGAAATACAAGACGCAAGTCATACAATATGTTCAGACAGATGGGAATGACTAAAGCAGGCATCCGTAAAATGTATATAACAGAGAACGCATTTATACTGATTCCGGCAGGAATTATTGGTGTTCTGCTTGCACTGGCAGCAGGACACTTTACAGGACAGGCACTTGAAGCCAAGTCCGGTTATGAATTCTACAGGGTGAATATGGAAGTTATTATTAAAAGTGCCGGTTCGGTTGTAATTGCAGTTATAGTTGAGGAGCTTAGCGGAATAATATCCAACATACATTTTTATAAAAAGAAGCCAGCTTTTAAGAAGTGGTCGGGCAGGCCTGTTACTGTGAAAAACAATAAGAGCCGCATGAACAGACATAATCTGGTAAGGACTGTAAGCTCAAGATTTATAAAAAAAGACGGAGCTTTGATGGCAGTGGGAATAAGACTTTTTGCATTATGTATATGTGGAGTAATTATATTTTCGGCTTTGAAGATTCAAAATGCATTTACAGAATATAAGAATAATGACAGCCTTACTGATATATTTGGTTATATAGACAGAACAGAGGACAAAGACCAATTGTATATGAAGTACTGGT
>OIYV01001267.1_pt1 | contig 12287 bp, 12 predicted proteins | sample 1588251 | NCBI WGS metagenome assembly OIYV01 (sample SAMN03283282) | human gut metagenome | biome: human-associated habitat; material: feces | host: Homo sapiens | place: Peru | collected 2012
TATTATGCTAGGGGATGATATAAGTGGTTATGACATCATTAAAAAGATTAGAGAGGATAATAATGATGTTCCGGTTATCTTTACTTCTGCTAGAGATAAGGATTTGGATAAGATAATTGGTTTAGAATTAGGAAGTGATGATTATATTACTAAGCCTTATTCTCCTAAAGAATTAGTACTTAGAGTTAATAATATAATTAGAAGGGTATATACTAAAGAAAGACAAAAGATTACTTATAAAGATTATATTATTGATTTAGATAAAAGAATGGCTTTTCAAGGTGATGAGGACTTAAATCTTACTACTTTAGAATTTGATTTGTTATATATGTTTGTTACCAATAAAGAGAAATCTTTCTCAAGAGATGATATATTAAATAATATATGGGGAGAGAATTATTTTGGTACTGATAGAGTAGTGGATGATCTTATAAGAAGACTAAGAAAGAAAATGCCTCTTTTGGATATAAATACAATATATGGATATGGGTATAGATTATTATGAAAAAACTAACTCTTACTGAACAATTCTTGTTTATATGTGTATCTATTATTGTTATTGTTATAATATCACTGGGAATGGTACTTCCTAAAACTCTTCTTCCTGTATATGAAGAGAATTTATATAACTATCTAAATCAATCTCTTAACTTATTAGAAAAACCTGAGAATAATAGGGTTGATAGTGAGGTTGCATATATTTATATTGATGGTGATAAGAATATATTAGTATCTAGTAATTTATCTGATGTTGTTAATATTAAAGATGTTAAAGTTATTATTAGTAAAACTAATGATGATGAAGGTAAATTTATGGTAGGTAAGAAAGCATATTATTACTATACTAATGAGAGTAATGGTATGAGGAAAATTGCTATTACGACGAATAGTTATATTAATTCGATGAAAAAGGAAATACTTAAAATAATTCTTATAGTAGTGGGTATTACATTTATTATTATATCTCTACTAGTACTTATATGGTCTAATAGTTTAGTTAATAGAATTAAGAAATTAAAAGATAAAGTAGATAACATAAATAATGATGATTATGATCATAAAATGATCTATGATTATGATGATGAATTATATACCTTAGAGGTAGCTATTGAGAATATGAGGGTATATTTGAAGGAACAAGAGGCTTATAAGAATCAAATGTATCAAAATATTTCTCATGATTTTAAAACTCCTATCACAGTTATGAAATCCTATATTGAAGCTATGGAAGATGGTATTGAATCACAAGAGAAAACTACTAAGATTGTTAAAGAACAATTAAATAAATTAGAGGTTAAAGTTCACTCCTTACTATACCTTAACAAACTAAATTATTTGAAAGAAGAAAAAGAAAAACTTAATGATAGTTGTGATGTTAGTAAAATAATACTTGCATCTGCTAACAAGTTCGGTCCTTCGCGTAGTGATGTTGTTTTCTTATTAGATATTGATAAAAAGAATACTGTCTTTAGAGGTAGTGATGAAATGTGGGAAGCGATAATTGATAATATTCTTAATAATTTTATGCGATATGCTAAGAGTCAAATTAAAATTACTCTTAAGAATAATAAGATTATCTTATATAATGATGGTCCTAATATTGATAAAGATGTTTTGAATAACATTTTCACTCCCTACGAAAAAGGTGTTCGAGGTGTCTTTGGTTTAGGATTATCTATAGTTAAAAAAACACTAGGTCTTTTAAACTATGATATTAATATAGAGAATGTAAAGAATGGTGTTAAATTTATAATCAGTTAAAAGAGTTCTTGGTTGAACTCTTTTTTGTTGATATTTAACTTTAAGTATGTTATTTTTTTTGTATGAGGTGGTGTTAATAATGGAAAACTTTGAGAATAAAGAAGTTGTTTTTTTCTTTCAATTTTAAAAGAACTAGAGTATATGGAAAAACATCCATAGGAATATCCGGCATACGATAATATAGAAGATTTAAAAAAGGCTTTACTTTCAGATGATGAGTAAGTTTTTTTGTATAAAAAAAGAAGCCTATGCTTCTTCGATAGCTTCAGTTGGACATGATTCTTTTGCGTTAGTGGCATCTTCAATATGTTCTTCTTTAACAGGAGTTTCTATTACTTCTGCTAAACCATCATCATTAAAGTTAAAAACATCTTCACAAATGCTTACGCATTGTCCACATCCTATACATTTATCTTGATTAACTTTTAAATTCATTTATATCAATCCTTTCTATTTAATTATATCAAAATAAGAAAAAAAAGCAATAATATCTTTTATTTAGTATAAAAATATGTTATTATATATATAGAGTAAAAGAGGTAATAAGATGGAAAGTAGAATGGAAAAATATTATAGAGAAAATCCGGAATATTATAAAAGAAGTAAAAGAAATGCGGGTTTATATAAAGATATTGATAATAATATTAATGATTTAGAAAATTTACCTATACCTGATAATTCTAATGAAATTGATATTAATGGTTTAAAGCAAATTATTTCTAGTAGAGATGAATATCGTAAGGCTAAAGATATGGGTAGAACAATTACTAGAAAAAGGGTAGAGGAAGAACCTATAGAAGAAAAAAGAAGAGTTTATGATATTAATGTTTTACTTGAGACTGCTAAAAATGAAGTTAATAAGAATAATGAAGTGGAAGGTAAAAAACTTATTAATGCTAATTTCTTAACTGATTTAGATGATGCTAATGTACCCTCTAATGACTTTGTTGAAGTTAGTGAAGTTACTTCTGAAAAAGAAAAAGAGATATCTAATACTGATTCTTTACCACTTGATATACTAGTAGATTTAAAAGGTACTGATAATACTGTTGTTACTGATCCAATTGTTAAAGATGAAGTTACTATGATTGAGAAAATTAAAGATGGAGAAACTTTTTATAGTGGTTCATTTAATTTTACTAAAAAGGATTTTGCTGATGAAAATGATGATGATTTATTTGAAGAAAAGAGTCATACGGGAGTTAAAGTTTTCTTTTTGATAGTTGGTTTACTACTATTAGCAGGTGTTATTTATCTTGCTATTACTAAGTATGTATTATGATGAAGAAATTACTGAGAAGTAAATATAAAGAAATTAGAAGAAGTATTATTGATAAAGAAGATAGGAATAATATTATTTTTAATAGAGTTATTAATAATACTAAGGTTATAGATGCTGATACTCTACTGATATATGTATCAAATGAAGAAGAAGTAGATACTATAAATATAATTAAATATTTTATAAATAAAAAGAAAATTGGAGTACCAAGAATAGATAATGGTATAATGAACTTCTACTATATTAATTCATTAGATGAATTAATGGAAGGTTATTTTGGAATACTAGAACCTACTAGTAATAATAAAATAGAAGATTTTAATAATACTGTATCTATTACTCCTGGTATATGTTTCTCTTATGATTTATATAGAATAGGTTATGGTAAGGGATTTTATGATAAGTTTTATAGTAATCATAATGTTTATAAGATAGGATTATGTTATACTGAGTGTTTAATAGATAAAATAGATAATGATAAATATGATATTAAAGTAGATGAAATTATTACTGATAATGTAAAAAAGGTCTTGTAATAAGACCTTTATTTTAAAATATGGCGTCCTCGACTAGAATCGAACTAGCGACCTATTGCTTAGGAGGCAATTGCTCTATCCTACTGAGCTACGAGGACACAAGTAAATTATATCATATAACAACAAAAAATAGAATAAAAAAATTAAAAAATTGATACCAAAATAAAAAATGTTATAATTAGTAGGTCGAGTTGTTATACAAACGTAAGTCCAGACGGGATTTACGTTTTTTTAAGGATATGGTGAAAAAAACAATTAGATTTAGTAAAAGAAAAATAGGTAAATTACTAATAAAGTTTTCTCTTCTATGTGTTATATCAATGTTAGTAGCTTCATTATATAACATCGTTGACCAAATATATATTGGTCATATATCAGAAGTAGATAGCCTAACTGGTGAAGCAATTAGTATTCTATGTAATGGGGCTACTAATGTTGTTTATCCATTTATATTAATTGCCCTTGCTATATGTCTTTTACTAGGAGATGGAGCAGCCTCTTTATTTTGCTCTATTATATTCATTGCAAACCTCCCTGAGTAGTTATGCATATTGTAAACATGGAGCAAAAGAGTATTCTTGAGGTTCCGATATTTAGTAGCATAGACTACATTACGGCATAGACCGTTTTAAATTGAATTTGAGTGTGCGATAGAGCACGTAACAGTTATTATACTGTTTTGGCAAACTATTTCAAGTGGAGGCTTGCTTTTTTTGTTAAAAATTGAAAAATTTTGATGGTTAGGTTGCGGACATAGTCTGCCGTATGATATAATTAATTAATATTAGAGCCTAACCTCGCATGGTACGAGGAATATTAGTAATTGAATTTAATTTAAGTGCCGGGCAAAATGAATTTGGAAGGAGATGACCTGTAGTAATACAGGTAAACTAAGGTAACAACACATAACACCTTAGTAAAAAATAGCAAGAAGGAGGCAATATTTTGAAAGAAAATAAATTAGATACTATCACAAATTTATTTGAAGGTAGTGAAATAAGAAGTATTTGGGATAGTGAAAAACAAGATTATTATTTTAGTGTAGTTGATGTTATTAGTGCATTAACTAATGCTAATATTCCAAGAAACTATTGGAGCGATTTAAAAAGAAAATTAAAAGAAGAGGGAAGTGAATTGCACGAAAAAATCGTGCAGTTGAAAATGATAGCCCTTGATGGAAAAAATAGGCAAACCGATACACTTGATACTGAAGGTATATTTAGACTTATTGAGTCAGTTCCTAGTCCTAAAGCAGAGCCATTTAAAATGTGGTTAGCCTCTTTAGGAAAAGAAAGAATTGATGAAGTATTTGATCCAGAAAAAGCAATTGATAGAGCAATTGATTATTATCGTAAGAAAGGATATTCAGATAGTTGGATTGAAGTAAGATTAAAAGGAATTCTTAACCGTAAGAAGTTAACAGATGTATGGAAAGAAAATGGTATTACTAAAAATTATGAATATGCAATATTAACAAATGAGATTTATAAAGCCTGGTCTGGTATGAAAGCTAATGAATATAAAGATTTTAAAGGTATAAGAAAAGAATCTTTAAGAGATAATATGTCAGATATAGAAGTAATACTAACTGATTTGGGGGAGGTAACTGCAAGAGATATAGCTAAAAAGGAGAGACCGCAAGGATTAAAAGATAATTTAAAAGTTGCCAAAAGAGGTGGTGATGTATCTAAAATAGCAAAAGAATCTTATGAGATGCAAACTGGTCATAGTGCCATAACTAGTGATAATTCACTTGATAGAAGATATGTTGATATGAATAAGCAATTAAAAGAAAAATAATTTAATAGAATTAAAATACTTTTACTCGAATAAGATATGATATTTTTGCTCATAAAATAAATATTAATTATATAAAAAACAAATAATTTATGATATACTTAAATAGAGGTAAGAATATGAAGAAGAGAAGTAAATTATTTGTTTTTATTTTATTGTTAGGAGTTTTATTTTATTGTAAAGATGATATTTATAATTATACATATAGTTTAATAAATAGTGGTAATAGTAGTTCTAATATGGAAGATATTGCTGATTATAATGGTAATAGTTATGTTATAGTTAATGATAATAATCCTTATTTTAAAGAAGAAGAATATACTACTGATAGTTTTGAAAAGTATAGTGAACTTGATTCATTAGGTAGATGTGGTGTTGCTTATGCTAATATAAGTAAAGAGTTAATGCCTACTGAAAAGAGGGGCTCTATTGGTTCTATAAAACCAAGTGGTTGGCATACTGTTAAATATGATCATATAGATGGTAAATATTTATATAATAGATGTCATTTAATAGGATACCAGTTAACTGGGGAAAATGCTAATGAAAAAAATTTAATTACTTGTACTAGGAGTATGAATACTAAAGGAATGTTACAATTTGAAAATATGGTAACTAAATATATTAAAGATACTGGTAATCATGTTTTATATCGTGTAACACCAGTATTTGAAGGTAATAATCTAGTAGCAACAGGAGTAGAAATGGAAGCATACTCAGTTGAAGATAATGGCAAAGGTATTAAATTTAATGTCTTTGTTTATAATATCGAGGATGGTATTATAATAGATTATAAAACTGGTGATAGTAAACTTGCAAGTTAAATTTAGTATATAGTAATAACTATGAATATGATAGGTCTACTAAAGACTCCAATATAGACTAAGAATTAGGCTAGATTGGACATGAAAATACCTTGGATTTTCATGGAAGGTGATAAATGTTATTGTAAATACTTTGATATTTTGTTATACTATAACTAGATGAGACATATTTTGTAGTAGGTGGTAGAATGGAAAATTTTTATATATGGCTTTTACTGGCAGTAATACTCGGAATAATAGAAATATCTACAACTAATTTAGTTAGTATTTGGTTTGTTATAAGTAGTTTACTTGCTATGGTGAGTTCTTTATTTACTGATAATATATTAATACAAATTGCTATATTTGTCTTAGTAGGAGTATTACTTATGCCTATTAGTAGAAAGTTATATAGTAAAATTAAAATGAATAATAGTAAAACAAATATTGATAGGATAATAGGAATGAAGGGGATTGTAACTGAGGATATTATTAAAGATAATATTGGAGAAGTAAAGGTAGATGGTAAGAAATGGTCAGCTTATTCCGATACTGATATTTCTAAAGGAGAAAATATAAAAGTATTATCTATTAATAGTGTTAAATTAAAAGTAAAGAAATGGGAGGAAAAATAATATGGAATTATTAATTGCTATATTAGTAATTGTGGTAATATTTATAATACCAAATATTAAAGTAGTACCACAGGCTAGAAGTTATGTTATAGAAAGACTTGGTAGTTATTTAACTACATGGAATAATGGTTTACATTTTAAGATACCATTTGTAGATAGGGTATCTAATAAAGTAAGTTTAAAAGAAATAGTAAAGGATTTTGCACCACAACCTGTTATAACTAAAGATAATGTTACTATGCAAATAGATACAGTGGTTTATTTTCAAATAACAGATCCTAAGTTATATACTTATGGTATTGAAGATCCAATTAATGCTATTGAGAATTTAACTGCTACTACACTTAGAAATATTATTGGTGAGTTAGAACTTGACCAAACTTTAACTTCAAGAGATATTATTAATTCTAAGATGAGAAGTATTTTGGATGAAGCTACTGATCCATGGGGAATTAAAGTGAATAGAGTAGAAGTGAAAAATATACTTCCACCTAGAGATATTCAAGAAGCTATGGAGAAGCAAATGCGTGCTGAAAGAGAAAGAAGAGAGAAGATTCTTCAAGCTGAGGGGGAAAAGAAATCTAGTATTTTGATAGCAGAAGGTGAAAAAGAATCGGCTATATTAAAGGCAGAAGCTCATAAGGAAGCACAAATTAAGATGGCTGAAGGTGAAGCAGAGGCTTTACTTAAAATGAAGCAGGCAGAGGCTGATGGTATTAGATTATTAAAAGAAGCTAAAGCAGACTCATCAGTTCTTACTTTAAAAAGTTATGAAGCATTAGAGAAATTAGCAGATGGTAGTTCTACTAAGATTATTATTCCATCAGATATGAGTGGTATAGCATCTTTTGGAACAGTAATTAATGAAATGATTGATAAGAAGAAATAATCCATGTATATGGATTTTTCTTTTGAATATTTGTTCGTATTATTTTTTTTTTAAATCTATTGACAATATTTAAAAAAAGTGGTAGTATATATACCGATTTCAAAGGGAGGTTTTATATTATGAAATTAAAGAATATTTTATTTAGTTTAATTATGTTAGTTAGTATGCTATTTATAGGTACTGCTAATGCGGAGACTACTGCTCCAAGTAGTTATGTTATTGATGGTAGTAAATTACATACTATTTATTGCTCTAGTTATTTAAAAGGCTGTCAATATATTAATATACAATTTAAGAAGACTACTGATGGTAAGATTGTTTATTGTATAGAAAGAAGTAAAGCTCCAATTGGTTCTGGTACTACAGAAAAATATACTTTACAAAAAGAACTTAGTTCAAAAGTTGCTTATGTTATGGAAAATGGTTATCCAAATAAGAGTATATTTGGTAATGCTGATAAGGATTATTATACTACTGGGTTAGCTATTTGGTATGTAATTAATCCTAATGATTCGACATTTGAATATTTTAATTTAGCTAATGGTACTTATCGTGGTAATTCTAGTGATATAGTTGTAGAAATGGCTAAACTTGTTAATGGTGCTAATAGTTATTCTTATACTAGTCCTTCTATTAAGATTAATAATAGTAATAGTAATTTATCTTTATCAAGTGATGGTAAATATTATGTAAGTTCTAGTATGGGTGTTAAGACTGCTGGTACTGTTGGTAATTATACTGTTAGTTTAAGTAATGCACCTGAAGGTACTATTGTTACTGATACAAAGGGAAATGCTAAAACTACTTTTGCTACTAATGAATCTTTCTTAGTTAAGGTTCCTGTAAGTAATGTTAAAAAAATATCTAATGAGTTTAAGGTTAATGTTTCTGCTAAAGGAACTATTAATAAGGCTTATGCTTATACTTCTACTCGTTCTAATGTTCAAAATACTGGTGCTTTATATCCAGAAAATTCTAATGTAAATGATAGTACTACTGTTAAACTTAATGTTGTTACTGTTGTTGAAATTAGTAAAGTTGATGTAACTACTGGTGAAGAATTAGCGGGAGCTCATCTTGTTGTTAAAGATGCAAGTGGTAAAGTTGTTGATGAATGGACTAGTACTAATGAAGTTCATGTTATTAAGAATTTAACTCCTGGTAAATATACTTTAACTGAGACTATTGCTCCAGATGGATATGTTCTTAGTAATGAAACTATTACTTTTACTGTTAAGAGTGATGGTAGTGTAACTAAGGTTAAAATGGAAAATACTCCTAAAGATAAGCCTGTTGTTGTTATTAGTAAGGTTGATTCTACTACTGGTGAAGAGTTAGCGGGAGCTCATCTTGAACTTAAAGATGAAAAAGGTAATTTAATTGAAGCTTGGGTATCTACTAATGAATCACATGTTATTGAAGGTCTTGCTCCTGGTAAATATACTTTAACTGAGGTCATTGCTCCAGATGGATATGAATTATCTAAAGAGACTGTTACATTTGTAGTTAAAGAAGATGGTACTGTTGATGGTAAGGTTATTATGTATAATACTCCTGAAACTATTGAGGTACCTAGTACAGGAACATTTAAGACTATTACAACATCTTTAATTGGATTACTTATTATAGGACTTGGTTCTGTAATTGTATACAGAAATTATAAAAAGAATGAAGAAAATTAATTTAAAATATCAAATAGCAGCGGGAGTAATACTAGTTATATGTGGTACTCTCGTTTTGCTTTCTGATTATATTAAAGATAAAAGGGATGTTGTATTTAGTGAAATGAATTTGGCATTATCTTCAATGAATATGGATGATAGTCTTAATAATCAAGATGAAAATATTGATAATGTAGAAGAAAATAAAGGGGAAAATACTAATTATACTTATGAAGAATATTTAGGTATTATTGATATTAGTAAGATTAATTTATATAAGGGATTTTATAATAAAGATTCTAATCTTAATAATGTTAAGTTTAATTTATATGTTTTACCGGAATCTAATTATCCTGATATTAAAGGTGGTAATCTTATTATAGCGGGTCATTCTGGTAATTATAATAATAGTTATTTTGCTAATTTATATATGTTAGAAGTTAATGATGATATTGTTATTCACTATAATAATAAAAAATATGTATATAAAATTGATAAGATATATAATGAAAAAAAGACTGGTAGAGTTAGAATTCTTAGAAATAAGAATAATACTACGCTTACACTTATTACTTGTACAAAGGATGATAATTATCATCAAACGGTATATATTGCATATTTAACTAGTGTTGAATAAAATTTAAGGAAAGGGGTGAAAATGATGTCTTATTTGTCAATTGTAGAGAAACTTAAAATATTATTTGATATGATATTGGATGTTAAATTTATATTTATTTTTCTTGGAGTTTTGGTTATTGCTACATTTTTATATTTGATTAAAAAGATTGATAATAGGAAATATATTATGATTATTACTTTATCTTTGCTATTAATACTTGGTATTGATATTGTAATTAATTATAAAGAGTTAGCAGAAGTATTTGATAATTTTATGACTATATTTTTTAGTAATATTTATTTTCCATCTGTGTATGTTTATGTTGGCACATTACTTATTGTGGCTATTGCTTTTATTACTAGTATGTTTAATAAGATGCTTAATAAAATATATAAGATTATTAATGGTATTACTTTTGTTATGAATAATATATTACTCGTTATTATTCTTAATATTATTGCTAAGAATAAGATTGATGTTTTTACTCCTAATGAATTATATACTAACATTAATTTAGTAGCAGTATTAGAAATTAGTATTGGTTTGTTTGTTTTATGGGTATTATCTTTAATTGTTGTTTATACTACTTCAGTTATTTGTGATAGAATTGGTAATAAGAGAAGAGAGCTTGTTACTTGTGATATAAATTCTGATGTAGAAGGAATTGATATTATTAAAGATACCTCTAGTTATAATAATGTTTTAACACCAGTTGAAGCGGTATCTGAAGTAAAAGAACCTTCTATAGTAACTTATGAAATAGAAAGTAATAATGTAGAACCTGAGGTTATTGAAGAAGTAAGTAATGTTGATACTAATGTAGGTACTGATGATGTTAAAGAAAATAATAGTAATGTTGTTACTTTTGATGATATTTTAAATGGACGTATACCTGTTAATTATTATGAAAATGTATTAAGCGTTGATGAACATGATATTGTTAATCCACAAGAAGTATTTGAAAATAAGTACAAAGAATATAAAGAAAAAAGTAATATTGAATCATTTCAAGATATAGTAAATGATGTTAATGAGGATAAAGTTGTTATTATTAAGAATAATAAGGCTAAAGATAATTTAAGAATTAATACTGTTACTTTAGATTCGTTAGAGGATAAAAATGATATTGTTGATACTATGGTTACCTCAGAATCTTCTGGTAATGAGAATATAAGTGAAGTAACTAATGAATTAGATAATACTGGTAAAATAGATGTTGTTACTTCTAATGAAGAAATTAGGAAAGATAGTTATTCACTAGATGATTATAAGAAGTTTATTGCTATGCTTGGTGAGTTAAAAGATTTTACAAATAGTAATAATGTTAGTATTGATGATGCTGTTACTATTAGTTTAATTAATAATTATAGTATTGATGATTGTTTAAAGTTTAAAGAAATATTAGAGAGCAATTTGAATTAATTGTTCTTTTTTTTGTCAAATTGAATGACAAATACCTTGATAGAGATGTTATTTTATAGTATAATTGATATGGAATTGATAGAGAGAGTGATATAAATGACAGCAAAATATGATGAGAGTTCAATTAAGATACTAGAAGGATTAGAAGCCGTTAGAAAGAGACCTGGTATGTATATTGGTTCTACTGATAAAAGAGGATTACATCATTTAGTATGGGAAATAGTAGATAATTCTATTGATGAAGCATTAAATGGTTATGGTAATCATTTAAAGATAGTTCTTCATAAGGATGGTAGTGTTAGTGTAACTGATAAAGGTAGAGGACTTCCTGTTGGTATGCATTCATCAGGTAAGAGTACGCCTGAGGTTATTTATACTGTACTTCATGCTGGTGGTAAATTTAGTGAAGGTGGTTATAAAGTATCTGGAGGTTTACATGGTGTTGGTGGATCAGTTGTTAATGCTTTAAGTTCTGTTATGGAGGTAGTAACTAGAAGAGATGGCGGAGAATATTATATTAAGTTTGAAGACGGTGGTAAGGTAGCAGTTCCTCTTAAGAAAGTAGGTACTACTAATAGGACGGGAACTACTGTTAAATTTAAACCTGATCCTACTATATTTTCGACAACAACTTTTAGTTTTTCTACTATATGTGAGAGAATGCAAGAGAGTGCTTTTTTAATTAGTGGTCTAACTATAGAAGTAGTAGATGAGATAGAAGGTAGAAGTGAAAAATATCATTATGAAAATGGACTAGAAGCCTTCTGCGAATATTTGAATGAAAATAAAGGGGTACTTCATAAACCATTATGTTTTAGTGCTAGTAAAGACAAAGTAAATGTATCAATAGCTATGCAATATACTGATAGTTATGCTGAGAAT
>OIYV01001270.1_pt1 | contig 12260 bp, 16 predicted proteins | sample 1588251 | NCBI WGS metagenome assembly OIYV01 (sample SAMN03283282) | human gut metagenome | biome: human-associated habitat; material: feces | host: Homo sapiens | place: Peru | collected 2012
TTAATGCCAACAGAAGTTGATGAATTGTTTACGAAATTAAACAATATAAAGGTTATTGCAAGTTTTCAGACTGTTTGCACGACAAAGAAGCTGGTTGCGCAGTTATTGAACATATAGAAAACATTGATTTAAGCCGTTATCAAAGCTATTTGTCATTTGTAAACGAGGCAAAAGAATACAAAGAACGAGTTAAAATTTCTGGAACAAAACACGAAAGAGAAACAAATTTCAAACATCACAACGACAAAATGACCGTAAAAATTAGCGCACAAAAGCGTCAATCAGCCAGAAATACTCGAAAACAAAATATAAGCAAAGAAATTCATGAGGATAAATAAATGAAAGAATTAATTGAACTTGTAAACAAAAAATTAGATGAATACTTACCAGTAAGTTATCCTGAAGAAATATTTGAATCAATGCGATATAGCTTACTTGCAGGTGGAAAAAGATTAAGACCGATAATGTGTTTAGAAGCATGCCGAATTTTTGGCGGGGATATGGAAAAAGCACTTCCAACGGCTTGCGCATTTGAAATGTTGCACACACAAAGCCTTATCCACGATGATTTACCTTGTATGGATAACGACGATTACAGACGAGGAAAACTTACAAATCATAAAAAATTCTCTGAAAGTACGGCAGTTCTTGCAGGTGATGCTCTAATCAGTTATGGCGTTCAGTTAATTATTGACAAATCTGACTTGCCAGCTGAAACTCTTATAAAAGTTTTACGTGAACATGCACTTGCAGCAGGAGCTTACGGAATTATAGCAGGTCAAGTTGTAGATATTGCAATGGAAGGCAAACCTTACGACGCTAAAATTCTTGAATATATTCACACTCATAAAACTGCTGATTTATTCAAATCAGCCCTGAAAGCAGGCGCTTACATAGCAAACGCAACAGAAGAACAAATTAAAGAAATGGACAACTTTGGTCAAAAATTAGGATTTGCATTCCAAATTTGCGACGACATTTTAGACGAAATTTCAACTTTTGAAGAAATGGGCAAAACTCTAGGTAAAGATAAAAACGCTGGAAAACTAACTTATACTGCGCTATTTGGATTAGAAAAAGCAAAATGTGAAGTTAATTGCCTTTTAGATGAGGCTTATGCTATACTTAGCAAATATGAAGTTAAATCAGAAATTTTTAATACAATAATAAATTCAATAAGAGAAAAGGTAAATAAATAATGGAAAACTTGGCAGGAAAAATTGTAAACACAGGTATGGAAGCCCTTTTAGCAGGTCTATTAGCTGCTCTTTTGGCTCAAGTAATAAAACTTATTTTAGATATTATTATTAATAAGAGAGTCGATTTTAGAATTTTTACAACCACAGGCGGAATGCCAAGTTCACACTCCGCAGGTGTTGTAGCACTTTCTATTTCTATTGGTATAATGTCAGGATTTATGTCCCCAATTTTTGCAGTATCCTTGGGTTATGCTTTTGTTGTAATGTACGATGCAGCAGGTATTCGCAGAGCCTCAGGCAAAATGGCAGTTTGCTTGAATAAAATGATTGCAGATTTCTACAAACACGACATCAATTCTGCGGGAACTAAATTAAAAGAAATGTTAGGACACACTCCGAAAGAGGTTCTTTGTGGAGCAATTTTAGGCGTGTTATTTGCATTTTTCTTCCATTACATTATTCTTCTATAAGGGTTTTTGATGAAGTTACATTATAAAAATTTTCGACAAAATGGCTTTACATTAGCAGAAATGTTAATTGTCATGACTGTTGTCGCAATTCTTGCAATGTTGACAATTCCAACTGTGATAATGACCAACAAAGAACGAACTTTCGCCGATATGCTAAATCAAACATATCAGAAAGTTGAAATGGCATTAATTCTTGATAAAGTTTTGGATTTTGACATTAGTAATTACGCAATTAGCGCAATAACAAAGGATTATACGCCAAAAGAATTTTCAGACTTGTTAAAAAAGAAACTGAAAATAATTAATTACTGTGATTTAACTGAAATTGGTTGTTTTGGAGAAACAACGCTTACAGGTTATAAGTTAAGAATGACAAATGGCAGTGGAATTCTTATAAATAAAGATTTTCGGGGAGAATTTGACCCGATTGACAACACTAACAAAATTTTAGGTGCGACATACATTGATATAGATGGACCTCAAGGTGCAAATAAAGCAGGACTTGACCAATTCGGATTTTATACAACCTACAAAGGTTTAATTCCAATGGGCGGACCAAAAGATAATCTTATGCCATTCTCAGATTGTTTGCAAAACGAAGGTTTTGCTTGCACTGCGTGGGTTTTAATAAACAAAAACATGGATTATAAAAAATGTCCCAAAGTAATTAATTGGGAAAATCGTAAGACATGTAATTAATTTACTTATTTGAATAATTCACGTTAAAGCCTTTTGTAAAGCTAATTTTTATCATTTTCTTGAAAAATAAAATGTTTATGATATTATTTTTTTTCGTAGGTTTATTAACATTATTTTATCCATCACTAAGTAATTACTATAATGAAAAAAATGGTTCTAAAACTATATCTAATTATGAAAATATCTTAATAAATACTAATTCTATAGACTTTAGTAAAATAAAAGAAGACGCTATTAATTATAATGAGAAACTAAGTAAATTAAAAGAACCACTACTTACTTATGATACTCTTAAAAACTATAATGATCTATTAAATATTAATAATGATGATATGATTGGTTATTTAATTATAGATAAAATTAAAGTTGAACTTCCAATATATCATTCAGTTAGTGAAACTGTATTAAACTCTAGTGTAGGACATTTAGAAGGGTCTTCACTACCAATAGGTGGTAAAGGCACACATAGTATATTATCTGCACACAGAGGATTACCATCAGCAAAACTTTTTACAGAATTAGATAAATTAGAAATAGGAGATACTTTTAAGATTACTATTTTAGATGAAACACTTGTTTATAAAGTAGATAAAATCTCAATAGTAAAGCCTAATGATAGAAAAGAATTAAAGATTGATAAAGATAATGATTACATTACGTTACTTACTTGTACACCTTATGGAATCAATACACATAGACTTCTTGTTAGAGGAGTTAGGGTACAGGGGGATATAAAAAAAGATTATATAACAACAGAAGGATTTAAAGTAAATAAATTAATAGTAATGCCTATTATAGCACTTCCAATAATAGCTTTATTACTAATAGTTTTATTAATAAAACCTATAAAAAAGGTCAATATTAATAAATATGATGAATTTCTTTATCCAAATGGAAGAAATTTTCATGGAGGTAAAAAATGAAAAGAATAAAAATATTATTATTATCATTAATTATGCTATTTAATGTAGATAATATTTATGCATTATCAAGTAATACAGTAGATTTTAATAATAAAGGATCTATTCAAATAACTTTATATGAAAAGAATGGTAATGAAAAGATTAAAGGATCGGAGTTAACTATTTATAAAGTAGCAAATGCTCTTGAAAAAGATCATAATTTAGCATTTGAATATGTGAGTGAGTTAAATGGATGTTCTGCATCACTAGTAGATTTGGAATCTGCTGATATAAGTAGTGAAATCGAAAAATGCATTCCTAATAATATGAATGGAATTACTAAAGAAACTGATGAGAATGGTAATGTTAAATATGAAGATTTAGACTTAGGATTATATTTAGTTAAACAAACTAATAAAGTTGAAGGATTTTCTAAAATAGATTCATTCTTAATAATGACTCCAAAAGTTATTGATAATAAATGGATTTATGATATTAAAGCAACTCCAAAAACAGACATTATTAGAGTAATTGATATAAATGTTAAGAAAGTTTGGAATACAAGTACAAACAATACAAACCATGTTATAAATATTCCTGAAAGTATTACAGTAGAATTATTACTTGATAATAAAGTAATAGATACTATAATATTAAGCAAAGAAAACGATTGGAAATATATTTGGAAGGATTTAGAAAAAAGTGATATGTATACTATAAAGGAAATAAAAGTTCCAAAAGGATATACTGCAACATATCAGAAAGAAGAAAATACATTTATTATCACTAATACAAGTAGTTTAGTACAAACCGGACAAATGTTATGGATGGTGTTGTTAATTGGAATGATTGGAATATTGCTTGTGATAGTTAGTTTGATTTATGATAAGGTATCACATGAACAAAATAGCTAAAAAAATATTAATATTTGGTATATCATTAATAGCGTTGTCATTTTTATTATTAATTCATTTTGAATGGGAAGAAAAATATTCAAAAAGAGAAAGTAATAATATTATGAATAAACTAATTGATGAAGAATCTAAAAATGAGGAAAACAACTTAATAGTGATTAATGATTTAGAATATATTGGTTACATAGTTATTCCTTCTTTAGACTTAAATTTACCAGTCAGTAAGAATTTTTCTTATTCATCACTAAAAAAAACACCTGCACTTTATTATGGCTCTGTTAAGAATAATAATTTAGTAATATGTGGACATTCATATAAATCTCATTTTGGATATTTATATAAATTAAAAAAAGGTGATGAAATTATATTTATTGATGTTAATAATAATAAATATACTTACAAAGTAGAATTAGTAGAAGAACTTGAATCTACTGATATTAAAGAAATGGTTGAAAGCGATTTTGATTTAACATTATATACTTGTACTAAGGATGGACTTAGAAGAGTAACTGTTAGATGTAATAGAATTTAAGACTTCTGTGTGGTGTTACAATTAAAGTAAACAAAATTATGTTTACTTTTTTATTTGCCATATAAAAAATAATTTGTATTAAAGTATTGTCATTTATTTACCCAAGCAATATTAATTAAATAACATAAAATAACTATGAAAAGGAGTTGTTTATTATGTTAGATAGTATGGGTATGTATCAAGGATACACAGTTGAAGGAACTGCTGAATTAAAAGTATCTTCTGATTCTAAAAACAAAGAATGTGCTATGCAAAGTATGCCAATGTGTTGTGCTCCAGTATATGAGTGTCCACAAGAAAGATGCATTCATAGACAAATAGTACATGAAGTTCCTCATGTTGTACCAATTAACACAAGAATTATTAATCATCATGTTTACAAACATACTTATAGTCCATGTTTTACATGTACAGAAGAAAATGAAGTATGTAATGTTACAGAACCAAATTGTTGTAATAAATTTATGTAAGATATAATAAAAGAGTTGTTTTTGAAGTGAATTAATTGTGTTCATTTTATTTTAAATAACTTTTTTATTTGATAAAAAATTAACAAATGTTTATACGTTGTATATACTATAAATGAATGGTGGTAAATATGGAAATAAGAATTCAAAAGTGGGGAAATTCTTATGGAATAAGAATACCAAGTAATATAATAAAATCTTTAAACATTAAAGTTAATGATGTATTAGACATTGAACAAATTGATAAAAAAATAGTTATAAGTATTTCAGATAAAAATAAAATTTCATTATCAGAAAAATTTAAAAAATATAATGGAGAAAATTTGACAAAAGATTTTTTTGGGATGAAAGTGTAGGAAAAGAAATATGATAAAAAAATATATTCCAATGCAAGGGGACATTATCTTATTAGATTTAAATCCTACAAAAGGACATGAACAATCAGGATTCAGACTAGCTATTGTAATAAGTAATAATGTCTTTAATATAAATACTAAAATGGCAATGGTTTGTCCAATAACAACAAATGAAAAAGAATTTCCAACACATTATCGTTTAGAAGATACCGTAAAAGTACATGGCTCAGTTTTATGCGAACATATCAGAAGCACAGACTATGAAACAAGAAAAATAAAATTTGTTGAAAAATTAAGTGATAATGATTTAATTAGCATAATTGCATTGTTTAATGCATATATTGAAGAATAAAAGCAAATAATGCTTTTTAATTTTGAACTTTTTTGATACAATAGATGAAAAGTAAGGAGAATTGTATGGAAGAAAATGATATTAGACTGATGATTGGTGACGTTAAGTTTGGCTCAAGAGCAGTAGGAGTTCTAAAAAAGAACAACAAAATATTATTTCAAAAAAAGAAAACTGATCTAAATTGGGCATTACCTGGTGGAGCAATAGCAACGCTTGAAAGAGGTAAAGATGTAGTTAAAAGAGAATTTCAAGAAGAAACAGGTTGTGATGTAGAAGTAATAAGACCATTATGGTTTGTAGAATACTTCTTTGAATTTGATAATTTAAAACAACATCAATACATTATAGGATATTTATTAGACATAAAAGATGATTCAAAATTACTTCAAAATGACGAATTTGATGGAATAGAGGAAGGCAAAAATATTATTTATAAATGGATAAATATAAAAGATATTAAAAATGAAAATATAAAACCAGATTATCTAAAAGAAAAATTATTAAATATAAAAGATAATTTCGAATTTATAGAGGAAGAAGATTTAAAATAGACTATTTTTATAATAGTCTATTTTTGTAAATAAATTTATAATTTAATCATATATTATTGACAAATGAGTATGCATTCAACTATAATTAATATAGTTGAACAAACATTCAATTGAATAAGGAGAAGATATGTCAAAAAACGAATTTATATGTGATTGTAATATTATACATGAAGAGTCGGTAAATAATGTTAAAAATAATATGCCAAGTGAAAATACATTCAATCATTTAGCAGATTTATTTAAATTAATTGGTGATACAACAAGATGCAGAATATTATTTGCATTAGATAAAAATGAAATGTGTGTTTGTGATATAGCAAATGTATTAAGTATGACTAAATCTGCAGTCTCTCATCAATTAGCAACTCTTAGAAGAAGTGGAATAGTTAAATGCAGAAAAAGTGGAAAAGAAGTATATTACACTTTAGATGATGATCACATAGTAAAATTATTTGAAATTGGTTTAGAACATATCAATCATAGAAGTTAAAAGGAGATTTTATATGAAAAGTTATAAATTTAAAATAGAAGAATTAGATTGTGCCGCATGTGCAAATGAATTAGAAAGTACCTTAAGTAAAATAGATTTAATAAGTGAAGTAAGTATTAGCTTTATGACTAAAAGATTTACATTTAAGTGTGAAGAATCTAATTATGAAGAAGCATTAAAACAAATAAAAAAAGTCATTAAAAAAGAAGAATCTGATGTATATATCGAGGAAATATAATGACAAAGAAAATGAAAAAAAATCTAATTAAAATAATTATCTCTAGTGTATTATTAGTTACTGCATTATTACTTAAAATTGATGTTAAATATTTTAATGAATCATTATTTGTCATTTCATATATTGTAATTGGTTATGATATTGTTTTAAAAGCAATTAGAAATATTAGTAGAGGAAAAGTATTTGATGAGAACTTCTTAATGACAGTAGCAACAATAGGTGCTATATGTATCGGTAATTTAGCAGAAGCAGTCTCAGTAATGTTATTTTATCAAGTAGGAGAATTATTTCAAAGTTATGCAGTTGATAAATCAAGAAAATCAATATCAGATTTAATGGATATTAGACCAGACTATGCTAATGTAATAAGAAATGACAAACATGAAAAAGTTGATCCAAATGATGTTAATATAGAAGAAATAATATTAATTAAGCCAGGAGAAAAAGTACCTTTAGATGGAATAGTAGTGGAAGGATCTTCCTCTTTAAATACATTAGCTTTAACTGGAGAAGCAGTGCCAAGAAATGTAAAAGTTGGTGATGAAGTACTTAGCGGATGTATTAATAATTCAGGTATTTTAAAAGTAAAAGTAACAAAAGAATTTGGAGAATCTACCGTATCTAAGATTCTGGAACTGGTGGAAAATTCAAGTTCACGTAAATCACGTTCTGAGAACTTTATTTCCAGATTTGCCAAGGTTTACACACCGTTTGTATGTTATAGTGCCGTGGCACTGGCAGTGATTCCACCGGTTGTAAGATTATTGTTTATGGGTGTAGACCCAATGTGGGGAACATGGATTTACAGAGCACTTGCTTTCCTTGTAACAAGCTGTCCATGTGCCCTTGTAGTAAGCGTTCCGCTTAGCTTCTTTGCAGGAATCGGTGGTGCAAGTAAAGAAGGTATTCTGGTGAAAGGTTCCAACTACCTTGAAACATTATCCCAGACAAAATATGTTGTATTCGATAAAACAGGAACTTTGACCCAAGGTGTATTTGAAGTGAGTGGTGTCCATCACAATACAATGGAAGAAGCCCAGCTTCTGGAATATGCAGCTCTTGCAGAATGTGCTTCGTCACACCCGATCAGTAAGAGTCTTCAGAGAGCTTACGGAAAAGAAATTGACAGAGACAGAGTATCGGATATTGAGGAAATCAGTGGACACGGTATCGTGGCAACCGTAGATGGAAAGAGAGTGGCAGCAGGTAACAGCAAACTGATGAAGAAGCTTGGCGTTGCTTATCAGGACTGCCATAGCATCGGAACAATTGTACACATTGCCATTGACGGCGAATATGCAGGACATATTGTGATTTCTGATATTGTGAAGGAACATTCAAAAGAAGCAATCGCAGCACTTAAGAAAGCCGGAGTGAGAAAGACGATTATGCTTACCGGTGATACCAAACGTGTGGCAGACAGCGTGGCTGCAACCCTTGGTATTGATGAAGTTCACAGTGAACTGCTTCCGTCAGATAAAGTGGCAAAAGTAGAAGAATTACTTGGCGGAAAATCTGAAAAAGAAAAACTTGCATTTGTCGGAGATGGAATCAATGACGCACCGGTTCTTACCAGAGCAGACATTGGTATCGCCATGGGAGCTATGGGTTCTGATGCGGCAATTGAAGCGGCAGATATTGTACTGATGGATGATGAGCCGATGCAGATTGCAAAAGCAATTAAGATTTCAAGAAAATGCATTGGAATTGTATACCAGAATATCATATTTGCATTATTCATTAAATTTGCATGTCTTGTATTGGTTGCACTTGGTGTTGCCAATATGTGGTGGGCAATCTTCGCAGATGTAGGAGTTATGGTACTTGCAGTGTTAAATGCAATTCGTGCCCTGCAGGTAAAAAATTTATAAGTTATAAATAATGGAAAACGATGGGAGGCTTGCTTTTGCGAGTTCCCAACATAAAACAGTTCAGGCAAATCAGTTCAGCCCGGTGTGTTATCACACCGGGCTGTAATCTATGTAAACTATTCGTTATTTTTAGTCGAAGTCCGGTAACCATACGAGGTTATCATCAGCACAATTACCGTCTTCATTTATTTGATGATTGTATTATATCTGGCAAATGTGAATCTCGTGTGTCATAAATGGAAAGTATTTCTAAAACTTCTTAAGAAAATATGACTTTATTTTCAACTTTTCTGCATTCCCGGTAAAAAGCAAAGTACAATACAATTCCCTCCATGGAGCGAACCTTAGGTGTGGCCGTGAAAGAAGAAGCAGGACAGGAAATCAAGGAATTTGCTGCGTATTTGAAAAACTGTATCAATGAAAGTAAAGGGACATCTTAACAAGAATCATAAAAGATGTTATGATAAAATATATGACGAATTTTGGAGGATATGAGAATGAGGTGGATGGTAGCATCTGATATTCATGGTTCAGAATATTATTGCAAGAAAATGTTAGAAGCCTTCGACAGGGAAGAAGCGGATCGGTTATTGCTTTTGGGGGATATTTTATATCATGGGCCGCGAAATGATTTGCCGAGAGATTATCAGCCGAAAAAGGTAATTGAGCTGTTAAATGCCAGAAAGGACAAGCTTCTTTGTGTGCGTGGAAATTGTGATACAGAGGTAGACCAGATGGTGCTGGAATTTCCAATTATGGCAGATTATGCGATTCTGGTGATGGGCGGACATATGATTTATGCAACTCACGGTCATGTATTTGGAGAGCAGAATCCACCTAAATTACAGAAGGGTGATATTTTGCTCTGCGGTCATACTCATGTGCCGAAGTGTGTAGAACACGAAAATTATATTTATATGAATCCGGGTTCGGTTTCTATTCCGAAGGAAGACAGCCATCACGGATATATGCTTATGGATGAGCAGGAAATATGTTGGAAAGATTTTGAGGGGAATATACATGACCGAAGGAAATATATTTAAGCAAATCGTCAAGTTTTCCATACCTTTGATTTTGGGAAATTTGTTTCAGCAGTTATATAATACGGTAGACTCGATTATCGTAGGAAATTATATTGGAAGTGATGCACTTGCGGCAGTTGGATCGACGGGTTCTCTGATTAACTTGTTACTGGCTTTTTGTGTGGGAGCATCTGCAGGAGCCGGAATTGTGATTTCCCAGTTTTATGGAGCGAAGGATGAAAATGGAATGGATGTGGCAGTGCATACGACTGTTGCAATTTCAGCCATAGCAGGACTTGTGATGACGGCAGTCGGAGTCTTATTTGCACCCGGATTACTGCGTCTGATGGGAACGCCGTCAGAGATTTTACCGGCATCATCACTTTATTTGAGAATTTACTTTGCAGGTATTTTTTTCTCCGTGGTTTATAACTTTGCGGCAGGTATTTTAAATGCAGTGGGAAATTCAGCCAAGGCATTGCAGTACCTGATGATTGCGGCAGGTTCTAATGTAGTGTTTGACTGGGTGTTCGTAGTCATCTTCCACATGGGTGTGGAAGGGGTTGCACTTGCAACGGACATCGGACAGTTTCTGTCATTTATCTTTATCCTTCGTTTTATGATGAAAAGTCAGGATATGTACCGGCTGGAGTTGCGGAAAATCAGGGTGGATAAGAAAACGGCAGTCAGAATTATTAAAGTTGGTATTCCAACCGGGATTCAGAACATGATGATTTCATTTTCCAATGTAGTTATCCAGTCCAGTGTCAATAGCTTTGGGTCAGTTCTGATGGCAGCATTTGCGGCTTATGTGAAGATTGATGGATTCAACATTTTGCCGGTGTTAAGCTTCAGCATGGCGGCAACAACATTTACCGGGCAGAACGTGGGTGCAGGACAATATGAACGTGTGAAGCGTGGAATGTGGACAGCACTTGCCATGGGAATCGGTTATACCATTTTAAGCAGTACAGGAATTATGCTGTTTGGACGGCAGACTATCGGAGTGTTTGTAAATGATGCGGAAGTAATTGAACTTGGCTGTTATATTTTGAAATTCTTCTGTCCGTTTTATTTTCTTCTTGCGATTATTCATGTGCTTGCAGGAACAGTCAGAGGAACCGGAAAAACAATTCCGCCAATGTTGATTATTTTAATGTCATTATGCGTATTCCGTATTATCTGGATTCAGATTACCGTAAGATTATTTGGCGGTATGAAATGGATTTTTGCATCCTATCCGTTATCTTGGTTTGTAGGGGCAGTTGCCATGGTGCTCTATACATGGAAAGGAAACTGGAGGCCAGAGAAAATGAATGGGAATGAATAAAAGAGAAAATAAATGCGTTTATAGATAAAAATAAGCAATAGCAATATATTTGCAGTATAAAATAGTCTGTGTTAGGATATAAGAGAGAAATTGATTTGGAGGCACATATGATTAAAACGGATAAAAGATACAGTACATATATTCAGACATTAAAGGAAGAATTGATTCCAGCTATGGGATGTACAGAACCCATTGCCCTTGCTTATGCGGCAGCAAAGGCGCGGGAAGTGCTTGGATGTATTCCAGACAAAGTGAAGATTGATGCTAGTGGAAGTATTATTAAGAATGTAAAATCGGTTATTGTGCCAAACACAAATCACTTAAAAGGAATTCCGGCATCGGCAGCAGCAGGGATTGTGGCAGGAAAGCCGGAAAAAGAGTTGGAAGTAATTGCAGAAGTCACTTCTGACCAGATTGAAGAAATGAAAGAATTTCTTGCAACGAGAACTATTGAAGTCTGTCATGTAGATAATGGACATACCTTTGAGATAGGTGTGCGTGTTTCCAAAGGTGCGGATTATGCGAAAGTAAGAATCATTAATTATCATACCAATATTGTGTTGATTGAGAAGAATGGAGAGATTCTGTTTGAGAAAAAAGTAGAGGGCGAGGAAGAAGCCGGACTGACAGACAGAAGTCTTCTGGATATGGAGCATATCTGGGATTTCGCAAATACAGTGGATATTGAAGATGTAAGAGAAGTGATTGGACGACAGATTAAGTATAACATGGCAATCTCGGAAGAAGGATTCCGTGGAGATTATGGTGCAAATATCGGAAGTGTGCTGCTTGACATGGAAGGCAATAACATCCGTACAAGGGCAAAGGCAAGAGCGGCAGCAGGTTCAGACGCCAGAATGAATGGCT
>OIYV01001273.1_pt1 | contig 12242 bp, 10 predicted proteins | sample 1588251 | NCBI WGS metagenome assembly OIYV01 (sample SAMN03283282) | human gut metagenome | biome: human-associated habitat; material: feces | host: Homo sapiens | place: Peru | collected 2012
AGATAAAATGGTGCTTTTTTGATTTAAAAAACCAACACGGTGCAAATGATGATTTTTAAAATAATTATACCAATAAATGTCGCTATATGCAAATTGATAGAGATAATATTTCATTAAAATACAAATTGAGCACCCTTACATTTTACGATATTTGAACAAACAAAAAGAGGAGTACTATAATACTCCCCATTCAATCGGCTGAATTGCCTTGGCATGTCCATCTTTCATAATGACTTTATCATCTACAATAATAGTCGGATTATGTGTTACTAAATCAAAATGTCCACGTGCATTATGACTGCCTCCTAAGGCAAGATTTCTACCAAAACCAATATGGAATGTGCCAAAAGCTGATTCATCTTCAATATAGCTGGCTCCACGACACTTAGATATTGTATTTAAACCTATTCCAAATTCTGCGGCACAATACATTTCTAAATCATCAAATGATTCTAAGTATTCTTTCAGTTTACGTCCATCTTCTGTATCTTCGATATAAGTGATATAACCATTCTCTATTTTTATTTCTACAGGTTTATCCACTATTCCTATATATCCCATTGATCCATCTAATATAAGAGTACCATTTGTATGATATTCTACTGGTGGTATATAGATTTCAAAGCTTGAAGAAGAACATTTTCCTACTTCCCATAGAGAACCATGGAAGATACCTGGAAAACGATCTGTGATATCAAAGGTGAGGTCTGTACCACGTTTAGTCGTGACATGTATTGTTTTTGCATCACGTAATTCCCAGAACATTGGCATTCCAAGCATTGTGGCTTCATCAGGATCCATTTTTAAGAATTCCTGTTCAAATAATGATTCACCATTATTTGTAGACATTGGCATGGATAAGAACTGTGCGCCACGTGAAAGTGCATAGTTCACAGCATCTGTTGTAATAAATGAATAATTCGTTGCACCTACTATCGCATCTGCTTTAGCCATTTCCCATTTTAAATCATCTATACTTTTACCATTTTGTATTTCATGTGATTTTAACTGGACAACCTTACATCTAGCACCTATATGATCACATGCTTTTGAGAAGGCATCTGCTTCTTTAAGTTTTGTTTCATCTGTCACAAAATATACTAAATTATCTTTTGTAAGATGGAGCCAGTCTTCTACAACTATTCTTGCTCCTTCATTTATATTCATATAAAATCAACCTCCAATGCTCATTATATATAAAATCAAGATTTCTTGCGATACATATGATAGAAAACTACTCAACAACTTGTATTGCAGTTCAAACAGATACTACTCCTTCTACTCTTGTACGTATCTCAAAGAACCTATACAGATGGACACCTATTACCAAAAGTACAACATAATAATATGTGTACCAATGATTTATCTCATCTTGTGAATGCATCACTCTATGTATCTACAAGAGAAAAATCTTATAAGAAAAACTGGCGCAATTAACAGAATTACGCCAGTTCAGTAATGCCATTCTTAAGAATGAAGAATAGAGTCTCCATTTGTTTCAATGATTTCTTTATATTCTTCATAAGAATCTTTTAGTTTTCTTTCAAGTGTTCCATGTCCATCATTAAAACGATCAACATAGACAAAACCATAACGCTTCTTCATTTCTCCAGTGCCTGCAGAAACAACATCAATAGGTCCCCAATATAAGTAACCCATACATTCAACACCATCTAGAATGGCTTCATGAACATATTTTAAATGTTCCTTGATGTAATACATTCTATATTCATCATGAATATGTCCTGTTTCATCTAGGTTTTCATCTAAACCAATACCATTTTCTACAATAAAGAGTGGTAAATGATAACGATCATATAAGATATTCATAACATAACGGATACCTTTTGGATCAACTGGCCAACACCAAGGTTCTGGTGAACATTCCTTTACAAATGGATTAGCACGTCCTTTTAATCCACCTGTATTACCATCCATACCAACAGACTGATCATATGTACTAGAACGATAATAACTAAATGAGAAGAATGCGACTGTATTTTCTTTTATTAACTGTAATTCATCTTCTCTCATTTCAGGTGCACAGTCATGTTCTCTCCATACACGTTTTACATAACCAGGAATTTCTCCTAAACAGAAGACATCACCAAAATAGAAGTTATTTAATCTTACTGTATTATATGCCCCAAAGACATTATCAGGATTGCAGTCATATGGATATGTTGCAACAGATGAACATGTTAACATACATCCTACCTGCGCATCCTTATCAATCTCACGGCATAGTTTAACTGTCCAGGCATTGGCTACACAGATATTATAGTAAGCAAGCCACTTATCTTTTTCAGTTGTTGAACCAATAGGATCACTTGGATCTTTTGGATTATCAATAGTCAATACTCCACCAGCTACTAGTGGGTTGATCATCATATTATTGACTTCATTAAAAGTAAGCCAGTATTTTACTTTACCCTTGTATCTCTTAAATACTGTAGTGACATAGCGTTTCCAGAAGTCAATGAGTTTACGATTACTCCATCCTCCATATTCAGTAATAAGATGTAGAGGTGTTTCATAATGACTTAATGTGATCACTGGTTCCATACCCAATTCCAACATTGTTTCAATCATATCATCATAGAAAGCTAAACCTTTTTCATTAGGTGTTTCTTCATCCCCGTTAGGGAAGATTCTACCCCAGGCAATAGATGTTCTAAAGCAGTTAAAGCCCATACCAGACATTAATTGTAAGTCTTCTTTATATCTATGATAGAAGTCAATGGCTTCATGACTTAAGTATGCTTTATTTGGATCTAAGCACATTTCATATTTCTTTGTTTCTTCATTCCATTTAATACCTGGATCCTTAGAACCAATACCCACCATTACATCAGTGACATTAGGTTGTTTACCATCCTCTAGCCAGGCTCCTTCACATTGATTGGCAGCAACAGCGCCACCCCATAAAAAATTCTTTGGAAAACTCATATTCTTTTCCCTCCTATGACTCTATTCTAATCTAAAATAAGAAAAGATATGTTGTTCTTCCTATTTATGAAAAATATTTCTAAATATGAAAATACCTTAAAAGGCTATATGCATCATGCATATAGCCTCAACTATTATTTAATAATCTTGAAATAGTGACCTGGTTCAATCATGTCTAAGAACATCATTTCTTCTTCTTTTACATGACCACAAAGGTTTCTTTCACCATCATTTGGAATATCTCTTAATGCGATTTCTAATTCACCACGATAGTGAGCTAAATTATCATTCACGATTAATACATCACCACGATGGAACATCTTCTGTTCTGTTTCACGATGTGGGATGCTTTCATTCTTATACTTTACTCTGCTTCCAGATGAACGTAAGAAGAATGAAGAATGATCATAACGGTCCCAATGTGGATAGTAATCATAAATGATTTCCTTTTCTACATCTGATAAACCTTCTACTTCATCAATCTTGAAGCAGATGTTCTGGTAATCAACTTCTGATAAAGCTTTTAATTCTTCTTCTGAAGCATAAGCATTACCAATGATAATATCATCAACATCTCCAGTTGCAAGCATTAAACGAGCCTGTAAATCAATTGGAAGACCTCTTAAGATTTCTACTGTTGGTAATCCACAGAATACATTCCAAGGACCATGTGTATGTGGCTGGTTGCTTGATACGAATGCAGCTGTATGAAGATTTAATGATTTCCAATAAGCATTGAAGTTAACGAAATAGTTCCAGTCTAAACCAGAATATCTTTCTGGGAAGAAGTTATGACAGATAATAACCTGATCCTTGTTTCCGCCCTGTTCTAATAATAATTCAACACCCTGGTCCATAGAACCGTTGAATTCAATCTGAATATTATAAGGGTTTCTAGTAACCTGGATATCTCCTGTAGTACCAAATGAACCATCTAAACGGATGATATCTACACCCATATCATGGAATGGTTTTAAATCACTATAAGTAGCTCCTAAATGTTTAAATACTTCTGGGTTAGTATCTACTGCAACAACATAACCTAAAGAATGTGCCTTATCCATGAATTCTCCAAAGTCCTTCATGATCTTTTCTTTTGGATCATTCACTGATAATAAACAAGTAAAGATTCTTGAGAAGCCATACTTAGCAGCAAGTTCTAAGTAATCATAAACTTCTTTCTGAGTTGATTTTTCAGGATAAACTGAAATTCCTAAGCGATGCATAATAAATCCTCCTATTTTTATTTTCCGATAACATTATATCATTTATACCAACAAAAACAACATGTATTTTACATGGTATAAATACGCTCTATCTATATTATACAATAGTTGATTTAGTTTGCGTTAGATTTCATTATTTTGCACATGCTTTCTATTTGATATATAATGAGCATAATAAGGAGGCTTCTATGACACTCAATAATATATTAGCGTTCTGTGTGACATTCATTATATCAGTCATCCTAACCCCTTTTATCGGTAAAATCACAAAAGAAATGGGTATAATAGCTCATACTAATAATAGAACTGTACATCATGGTATTATTCCTCGTACAGGTGGATATGCCATCTATGTGGCATTCCTTATAGGGGCAATGGTATTCCTTAAAACAGATAATCAGATCAACTCTATATTAATAGGTGGTTTGATTGTTTTCTTATTTGGTTTATATGATGATATTCATGACCTTCCTCCAAAGATGAAGGTTCTTGGACAGGTCGCTGCAGCACTTATAGTCATATTTTATGGTGGTATATCTTTAAAGGGATTTACTATTCCTTATATTCCTACTATTCTTTCTTATTCTATTGCCTTAATAGTCACTCTAGGATGGATTGTAGGTATTACCAATGCAGTAAACCTTATCGATGGATTAGATGGTTTATGTGGTGGAATATCCATGATTGTATTAGTTACTACAGGACTCATTTCTATACATTATGGACGTACAGATATCACTTCATTAACACTCTTACTTGCAGGATCCATTGGAGGATTTTTAGTATTTAATTTCCACCCTGCAAAAATATTTATGGGTGACTGTGGGGCTTTATTTATTGGCTTCATGTTATCTGTGATTTCTTTATTAGGATTTGGATTCAAGACCTCTACATTCTTTACTTTAGGGGCACCTATTGTCGTATTGGCAGTACCTATTATGGATACACTCATTGCGATTATTAGACGTAAAGTTCATCATCAACGCTTTGATGAAGCAGATAAAGGACATTTACATCATAAATTGATGTTCTCACTAGAACTAGGTCAGACTAAGAGTGTTCTTATTCTATATATTGCGACCGCATTATTCTCTATCTGCTCATTTATCCATATATATAGTGTGACTGCATCAATTCTATTATTCGCATTATTACTCCTTGTATTTGAGATATTCGTGGAATATACCAACATGATTTCACGTAAATATAAACCAATTCTTACAATTCTCAATATATTCTTAAAAAGAGATGATTTACCAAAGATCAAAGAATCTAAGACATATTTAATGATAGCAAAAAGACATCATGTGAAATATATTCTTATTGGGTTCTTATGTGCTGTGATCACAGTAAGTGGCGTCCTTGTTTATCATAATCATAATGATAAGAAGCCAGTTGTGAATACTCCAGTCATTACTTATGAGATGCCAAATCATCCTACTTCTTTAATGAAATCAGTACATGAAGATATTAATGCATCTCACACTAAGAGAAATACATGTCAAAATGTTGCTGCATTATTTGCGATTGATTTCTTTACTATCTCTAATAAGAAGAAAGATGAGATTGGTGGTGCGCAGTATTTCTATAGTGATCGTTTAGATAACTTTGAAGAGTTTGCAAAGTCTAGCTATTATGCGAATGTGAATGATATGATAGAAAATAAGACAAATCTTGATGAAGTCACAACATATGAAGTGAACTATACAAGAGCATCCGATGTCACATTAAGTGGTTTAGAGGATTATGAATATACGGATGTTGGATTAGAAATTACATTTAATAAAAAGAATTTCTATTACAACTATCAAACAATCAACATTAAAATAACACTTATAGAAAAGAATAACCGTTTTAGTATTGTATCCCTTGATTACAACAATGGTGCGAACAAATAAAGGTGTTGTAATCAATATATTTTTATGATATTATTTATTCGCTAATGTAGAAAAAGTCTAAAAGAGAAGGAGGCAGGAAAAATGTTAGAAGTACTTTTGATCATTGTTTCTATAGCCCTAATTATTGTGTGTCTTTTACAAACGGGAAAAACTGATGGTATTGTTAATGCATTAACTGGCCAGAGCTCTAATCTTTTTGCACAGCAAAAAGAAAGAGGTGTGGATTTAGTTCTTACACGTATTACTGTGGGACTAGGTATTGCATTCTTTGTTATCGCAATTCTTATTAAAATGGCAGGATAATAATAAAGGGGCACTTATGAGTGCCTCTTTTCTTTTGTTGGAGGTGAATATATGAAAGAAGATGTTTTAGAATTATTAAAGAATAAAGACTTAAAGGATAGAAAAATAGATGCTCTTGCAAGTGCACTACATTATGATTCTACTGAAGAATATATCGCATTTGTAAAGCTTATGAATAGATTAGAAGAAGATGGTGAAGTGATTAGAGATAATCAGAATAACTATCATTTGATTGACGATTTCCATTATTTAAAAGGTGTTTTGAGTTTAAATAAAAAGGGATTTGGTTTTGTAAAAGTTGATGAAGAGACTGAATACTATATTAATAGTAAGAACCTCAATGGTGCTTTTGATCAGGATGAGGTTATGATTGAAACAACTGTCTATAGAGGAAAACCTGAAGGACGTGTTGTAAAGATCATTAAGCGTGGTATGACTCGACTTGTTGGATTAGTCAGAAAAGGTAGAAGAGAACTCATCATCATGCCTGATGATCCTAAGTTTACTGATTGGATTTATGTAGATGAAGCCCATGCACATGGAGCTATGCCTGGACATAAGGTTGTTGTAGAGATTAAGAAGTACAAGCCTTATTTAAAGGGTGATATTGTTAAGATTATTGGTCATAAGAATGATCCTGGTGTAGATATCTTATCTGTTGTAAATAAGTATGATGTAGATATTGATTTCCCACAAGCAGTCTATGATGAGATTGAGTCTATTCCTCAATCTATTGATCCAAGTGATATTCCTAATCGTTTAGATATTAGAGATTGGCAGATTGTGACTATTGATGGTGATGATGCCAAGGATTTAGATGATGCGATTTCTTTAAAGAAATTAGATAATGGGAATTATCAGTTAGGTGTTCATATTGCGGATGTATCATTCTATGTGAATGAAGGAACTGAATTAAATAAGGAAGCTATTAGAAGAGGGACTTCTATTTATCTTGTAGATAGAGTAATTCCTATGCTGCCTCATAAGTTATCTAATGGAATCTGTTCACTTAATGAAGGTGTGGATCGTTATGCAATCAGCTGTATTATGGAGATCAATGATAAGGGTCAGGTTGTAGATCATAATATCTACCCTACTGTTATTAGAAGTTCTCATCGTATGACTTACAACAATGTGAATGCGATTCTTGCAGGTCATAAAGGATTAAAGAAGAAATACAGTGATGCTGTGGAGTTATTCTTTAATATGAAAGAATTAGCTGCTATCTTAAGAAAGAAGAGAGATCGTCGTGGTGCGATTGACTTTGACGTAGATGAAGCAAAGGTTCTTGTAGATGATAAAGGACGTGCTGTAGATGTTGTCTTAAGAAATCGTGGTGAGAGTGATCATATTATTGAAGAGTTCATGTTATGTGCTAATGAAACAGTGGCTGAACACTTTAAATGGATGGATGTACCTTTTATCTATCGTATACATGAGTATCCTAAGAAAGAGAAGTTACAACAATTTGTTTCCATTGCGAAGCCTTTGGGTTATACTATTCATGGGTCTCTTGAAAAGATCAACCCTCATGAATTAGCACGTATGATTGAAGAATCTAAGGGAACACCTGAGCATGATATTATTTCTACATTATTATTAAGATCAATGCAGAAAGCACGCTATGATGCTCAATGTCTTGGGCACTTCGGTCTTGCGGATGAATTCTATACACACTTCACATCACCTATTAGACGTTATCCAGACTTATTGGTACATCGTTTAATTAGAACTTACTTATTCAAGAATGATTATTCTAGAATGAATGAGTTTGAAGAAATGATTCCAGTACTTGCTGAACAGTCTTCTAATCGTGAAAGAATTGCGATTGATATTGAACGTGAAGTAGAAGATATGAAGAAAGCTGAATTTATGTCTCATCATGTTGGTGAGGTATTTGATGGTTATATTTCTTCTATTACAAGTTTTGGATTCTTTGTATCACTTCCTAATACCATCGAAGGTCTTGTTCATATGACTTCCTTAACAGATGATTATTATGCTTATGATGAAAAGAATCTTATTCTTATCGGTGAACATACAGGACGTATGTTCAAGATGAGTGATCCAGTAAAGGTCAGAGTAACTGAAGCAAATAAGCTAGAAAAAACAATTGACTTCGAGCTTGTAAAAGCTGGAAGTCATAGAAAGAAGAAAAGAAAATTCCGTACAAGAAGGTAATATATATGAAAATCATCTCAAATAACAAAAAAGCATATCATGATTATTTTATCCTAGAAACTTTTGAAGCAGGTATTGAATTAAAAGGTACTGAAATCAAGTCTATTCGCAAAGGCAGTGCTAACCTTAAGGACTGTTTTGTAAGAATTAAAGACCATGAAGCTTTTATTGAGAATATGTATATTGCCCCTTATGAAAATGGAAATATCTTTAATCATGAACCTAGACGTATTAGAAAACTATTGCTTCATAAGAAAGAAATTAGTAAACTAGAGAAGAAGGTTCGTGAGGATGGTTTAACAATCGTTCCTACAAAGCTTTACTTCAATACCTCAAAAGCAAAGCTAGAAATTGCTCTTGCAAAAGGTAAGAAGCTTTATGACAAGCGTAATGATTTAAAAGAAAAAGATGCTAAGCGCGATATTGAGAAAGCTCTCAAACGCGCTTATTAATGGGGGCGTCTTGGATTCGACAGGGGTCAGTTTGAATCAGGCAGCAGTCGTTGGCAAACGTTACATGCACAAACAAATATCTGGAAACAGAACAAATTACGCTTTCGCTTAATAGTCGACATAGACTTGCGAATGCAGACCTATCTGCGCTTACACCTTTAGAGTCTGTAACATAACCTGTAAGATAAGGGATATAGGATGTTCTGACTATATTCATGAAAATCAATCAGAAATCGGTATGCGAAAGATTGCTTATTGATCGTAACATACTTAAATTGATTCAATAAGATAAACTGTAGACACCTGATATGGGACGGCTTTTGGACGGGGGTTCGATTCCCCCCGCCTCCACCAAATTTAAGAGTTAAAATGGATGTCATCAAAAAAAACTGATGAAATCAACATTTTTTAAGATATTTTAAAGAATCAAGAAATAGCGATTTATGTGGGTGTCACTACCTAAAAATCGCTATTTTTTACTTTAAAGATGAGGTAAAATGGATGTAATGAAAGTAAAGATTACAGATTATTTATGTTTGATGGAAATTATTAGATAATTATTTTTTGAAAGGATGTGTTTTTCATGAATTATATTTTAAAACAGTATGATAATGATGCGCCCCTGTCAAGTAGACAGGTGAAATAATTAAAAACATGTACCCATGCCAGCCACGTAGTGGCTGGCATTTTTTTATGCATAATGTGCCGCCTTATATTTCTGTATCGCCTTATTCTCAGGTATTGGATACTGAAATGGATTCTCATTGCACAATGCTTCACTTCTTACTTCATAAGGTGTTCTCACACCAAATCTTCTTTGATATCTTTCATGACTGTAATATCTTATCCATTCTCTTATTGCTTCTTCTAATTCCTCTCTTGTTTCATATTTCTTGCCATAATGATATATCTCACATTTAAGTATTCCCCAAAATCCTTCCATTGGTCCATTATCAATGCAGCAGTGAACTCTGGACATGCTCTGTTCCATGCCATTATCCTTAAGCATACGCACAAAGACAGGACTCGTATACTGGAAACCTCCATCACTATGAAATAACGGATGTGCTCCTGGATTAGCGTCTACAGCTGATCTGAATGTACCAAAGACAAGACTATTATCGTTATGGTCACTAATTGCATATCCTACTGGATATCTGTCATAAAGATCTAGTATCAGGCTTAGATATAGCTTATTTTCATTATTCTTTCCATATTTGAACTCAGTGACATCTGTTACCCATTTTTCATTTGGTCTTGATGCATTAAAGTCTCTTTTAAGATTATTCTTGGCTGTATTGTTGCTTTTTCTGACTGTACAGCTTCTTCTTTTTGGTCTTATGATTGATTTGATGCCAAGTATTTTCATCACCTTGTAGACCTGCTTGTCATTATAGTTCTTGTTTTCATCTCTGTTTATTCTATCTGTCATCATTCTGTAGCCAAGCGTATGATTGAACTTCTCATCATACTTTCTTATAAAGTCTGCCAGTTCCTCATTTTCAAGATCTCTTTCGCTTTTGTTATGTTTAAGCCATTTATAATAATTCGCCCTCTTTACACCTAATATCTCAAACATAGCTGATAGGCTTACCTCTTTGTCTTCTTCCTTGATTTCCTTGATTGACTGATATTCATTCTCGAATTTACTTGTTCTGCATATCCTCTCCTTTCTATCTCCTCCACTTTTTTTAACAGTCTAATCTCCAGATGAGCTCTTTCAAGCTCACGTTCCTTTTCTCTCAGCTGTTTCTTTAGAAGGCCAAGCTCATCTAGCTCCTCATCCTTTTTACGGCGTCCACGTCTATCTGATAAGCCTTCTTCACCTTTTTCTTTGTACTTTCTTACCCAGTTAAATACATTTGAATATGTCACATCAAATACTTTGCACGTACCCGAATAATCAAGATTGTGTTCCATACAGTACTTTGCTATCTCTATTCTTTCTTCTTTTGTAACTTTTCTGCACTTTGTCATATAGATTTCTTTACCTCCAGGAATATAATCCTTTAACTCTATATGATCATTATATAACTTTACCCATACAAGTACTGTCCCACATGCAGGAATTTTATACTTTACTGCGATATCTCTTAGTGAACCTTCCCCAGCTAGATATGCTTCTACGACCTTTCTTTTAAACTCTTTTGTATATGATTCATTTGCAGGCTTCTCATCAAATGCAGAATCGCCATATGCTTTAAAGATTCTAATCCACCTTTCAATTGTAGTTTTAGATACATTTATTTCTTCAGCTAGACTAGAAATTGATTCACTACCATCTAAGTACCTTCGACATATTTCAATTTTTTGTTCCTTAGAAAACTTACTTTTTCTTCCCATAAGAAAAACCTCCTCAGCAAACAGTGCTTTTAATTATTTGCACTGTCTACTGGGAGGTCATCATATCATTGGGTTGTGCAAGAAAATTGTAGAGACTTATTTAAAGATAAAAATCTTTATCATAATTCTTTTAATACAAATATTGCTTCCATTGCTTTTACAGGATGTGGAATCTATAAATGAACTAAATACTGTTTATCGCCTGAATTTACAACAAATGGGATGCTAGCAAAATCATGGAGAAGAATAAAAAATAATATTCTTCTTTATAAATCGGGAACAGAAGGATTTGCGAATAGTGGCTTAGAAGCTTATAGTGAATATTATGCTTCACAAATTGCCAAAACAATGGATTTACATTATGTAGATTATGGACTTTCTAAATGGAAAGGGAAGCTTTGTTCAACATGTTTACTTTTCACAAATGAAAATGTATCTTATATTCCAGTTGGAAGAATTATTAAAACAGGTGGAATAGAGTCAGTTATTGATTATTATAAAAAGCTAGGTGAAAGCTATTATCAAGAATTATTAGATATGCTTGTTTTTGATGCAGTTATTTTAAATGAAGATCGTCATTTTGGTAACTTTGGTTTTTTAATTGATAATAAATCAAATAAAATTGTGGGATGTGCGCCTATTTTTGATAATGGATTATCACTTCTTTGTTATGCTATGGATGATGAATTTAAAAATATGAATCAGTACATCCAAACAAGACTTCCTGCAACATATCAAGATTTTATTGCTTTTGTAAAACCACGTATGACAAAAAGACAAAAGGAAAAACTAAGAAAATTAATAGGTTTCAAGTTTGAAAGTCATTATAAATGCTAAGGATAAAATAAAAATGTAGGTAAAAGACAACATAAGAATGTTGGAAAACCTAC
>OIYV01001274.1_pt1 | contig 12231 bp, 12 predicted proteins | sample 1588251 | NCBI WGS metagenome assembly OIYV01 (sample SAMN03283282) | human gut metagenome | biome: human-associated habitat; material: feces | host: Homo sapiens | place: Peru | collected 2012
GCTATTAATAAATCAAATAAATAATTTTAAATTTATGTAGCAAGGAGGAAAATGTATGGAGAGTTTATATTTGTTTTATGGACAAGAACAGTATTTAATTGAAGAAGCATTAAAAAAAATAAAAAAGTCATTTAATGTATTAATGAATGGAATAAATTTAATAAAAATTGATGAAAACAATATAAGTAAATTAATACCAAATATTGAAACTCCTTGCTTTGGATTTGAAAAAAAATTAATAGTTATTAGAAATTCAGGTTTACTAAAAAAGGAAGGAAAAAAGAAAAATGCAGTGATTAGCAATTTAGTTAATGAAATAGCAGAATATATAGAAGAAAATATTAACAACATACAACAAGATAATGTTATTGTTTTTATAGAAGAAGAGATTGAAAAAAATAAACTATACAAGGTAATAGAAAAATATGGTAAAATATGTAACTTTGAACCAGAAAAATTACCAAGTTTAATAAAAAGAGTAAAATCAATAACTTCTTTATATAATGTTAAAATTTCAGATGAAAATGCAAAATATTTTATAGAATGTTGTGGAACTAATGTACAGGATATAATAAATGAATTAAGAAAATTAATTGAATATACTGGAAATAGCAATGAAATTCAAAAAGAATATATAGATATGCTTACAACTAAGCAAATTGATAGTGTAATTTTTGATTTAACAGATAATTTAGGAAAAAAAAATATAAAAAAAGCAATGGAGGTTTTTAATAACCTAATATATCAAAAAGAACCAGTTCAAAAGATTTTAATTACTTTATATAATCACTTCAAAAAGTTATATATGGTTAGAATTGCACAAAAAAGTAATGAAAATATAGCAGATGCACTAAAGTTGAAACCTAATCAAACATTTTTGGTTACAAAATACAAAACACAGTCTGGGTATTTTAAAGAGAATGAGTTAAGAAGTATTTTAAAAGAACTTTCAGATTTGGATTACAAATATAAAATTGGTTTAATAGATTTGAATATTGGAATTGAGTCTATTTTATGTAATTATTGTAATTAATAAAAAAGGTATATATTATAATAAAAATAAATTAAAAAAATTAAATATAGAGGAACTAATGGTATTATCTTCATACTGGACTAATAGAGTAAACAAAGTATTACAACATATAAATATGGCTTTATTTATTATCAATGATAAGGAAATATTAAAGGAAGATAAAAAAGAGAAAAATGGAATTAGATATGTGGTAACAGAAGAAGATGTAATTAATATTATACTTAAAATGAATGTTATTCACAAAATATATTTAGATATATATAAACAAATTGAAAGTACCGAAGAATATAAGCCAGTTATCAAATTAAATAAACATATCCAAGAGGTTCAAAGAACATATGGTAAGCAATACAAAAAATACTTTGATAGATTATTTCCTAATAGTGAAAATAATTTAAAAAATGATATTATAGATTCTAGTTTATATGAAAATGCTAGATATAATTCATACAAAGTAAAAACATTTAATATGCAAGCATTACTGGTATGTTTATGCAATTCGAATTCTAAGAACATTGAGAATTTTGGATATATAGAAGAAAAAGACAAAGGGAAAAAAGAAATATTGATTGGCGTAGATGTAAAAGGTCTAAATATGCAGTACGCACTACATATGCCAAAACATGTAGTATTAGAATATTTAAAAGAAGCACAAGGAAATACAATGTTTCCAAAATATCAAGGAAGTGAAGATTTTACATTAAGAGAAGGAGAAATGCTAAAATCACATATTTTGGTACCTTTAACAGAAGAAGCGGATAATCAAATTAAATTGGCTACAGAAGCATTAACTCCTTTAGATAGATATGCAAACACAGTAAGACATATAAATTATTATAGAAAACAAGGTAAAATGCCTGAACATATGATGGATTGTATACAAAGTAAAAAAGGTAAAAGATATGTGTACAAAAGAAAATATGTAGACTTAGCAGGTGAAGGTGATAAGGAATTAGGTATGTAGAACCAATATTAAAATTTTTACACTTTTGAAATATTATTTTTCATAATTTTTCAAAGTGTAAAGATTTTAATAGCTTTGAAAATATTTGCCGATGGAATAAGGAGTTTATGAATCAAATATAAAAAATACCAAAAGTAGAAAAAACAAAAATAAAAATAAAAATATTAAAAAAAGAAGAAAGTTAAAAATAATTGTAGACAAAATTAATAACATATGATATTATAATCAAGTAATAAATGCCTGAGTGGCGGAACTGGCAGACGCACTGGATTCAAAATCCAGCGGGAAACCATGTGGGTTCGAGTCCCACCTTAGGCACCAAAAGTGGATTTACTCGAACTCGTAAAAAGCATTGCTATAAGCGAGTTCAAAGAAATCCAAAAAGAATATCATTAAAAAGTCGATTTACTTCGGCTTATTTTTTTGCTCTTTTTTCTTCGGCACAGTAGCCTCCTAAAAAAGCAAAAACTGATGCATGGTCCTTGTGCGAACCTGACGAAATAAGGTTCATGAAAGTATCAAGCGATGAGGGTATTTTTGATACCAGAATCAAAGAACTTTCACAAACAGATGAAGAAATTTCTAAAATTAAGGAAGCATATGCATTAGAACAGCGGAGAAAAGTAATTGAAACGCTAATCTAAAATGCAAATGAGCAGTCTTCTTTATTAGGAGGCTGCCATTTTTTGTGTAATTTTTTTAGTTGATTGCGGAATAAAATTTGGTATTTTTATTGTAATTTATCTCTATTTTAACCAATCAAGTAAAATTTCAAACTCTTCATAGTGATTTTTAAAAAACTTATCTTGCTTCATTAAATCTTTGATTTCCTCGATAGAAAACCAGTGTACAGATGCAACCTCTTCTTCTTGTAATTTTAGCTTGTCAATATCAGGAACATCCATTTTAACATAATAATCATCCCAAAACACCTTTTCAATTTCAGATTTTCCACCATAATACAATTGTAGATCTTCTGGCTTTATATCAAGCCCTATTTCTTCTTTTACTTCTGTTATAATCCCTTGAATACTATTTTCTCTAGATTTTGGATGTCCTCCTGTTGTTGCATATTTTCCATTTTTTCTTTCACTTCTTTTTTGAATTAAGAACTTTCCTTCTGAATTTTGAATAAATACTAGAACTACAACTATGTATTTTCCTTCCGGAATTTCCTCTCCTTTAAAAATAGTTTCTCCTATTAAATTTCTGTTTTCATCATACAAATCTCTTTTTTCTATTTCTTCCATTCAATATCACGCCTTTCTTATTAACATTTAATTACTTCCAATTTATTTTGTATAATTATTATATTATAATAACGAACAACTAGCAATACTAATCATTCACAGTAATAGTTAAATTTTTGCAAATTTTTACGAAAGTGACTCATAATGTGTTATAAGTATATTGAGTGGTATTTAAAAAGTGAACTATCAACTAAAGATAAAATTATTGGAAAGTTACAAGCTGAAAAGGATAAACTAAAAGAAGAACTTAATAAGTTTAAAGGCTTCTGGCGTAGTTTGATGAAACATTTTCAAAATAGAATTGGCTTTAATAAAGATGAGAATTATAAAAATGTAAGTGAGGATTTATACAAAAATGGTATCTTTGATGATAATGACAGAGAAATTGCTACTGACGTTTACAGAAAGGTAAAGACGTTAGATGAAATTAATAAGAGTCGAGAGAATAGAAAGAAAAATGATGCTAGATTTTAATGGAGGTAATTTGAATATGGAAAATGATAAGGTAAAATTTTTAATAGATATGATAAATGATATGAAAATAAAAGACAAACTAAGATTGGCAATACGAATGAGTGAAAGTGATTATACTAATCTAAAATACAACAAACCTGAAGAATATCAATACTTTGATAATATGCTAAGTGAAATTGATGAGGAATATAGAACTACAATTTTAAATTTTAGAAAATATTATAATGTTACATTTGCAATGGCTAAAATTATGGAGATTACTAAAGAAGAACAAAATCAAGTTGCTTTATATTTGTTTAATAATATCAAAAAAATAGCAAAAGATTAAAAATATAGTTGACATCAACAAACAAACGTTTTATAATATATAGTACGTTGAAAGGAGAGCGATAGTATGAAGAAAGAAATTATAAAAACAGAAATGAAAGTAAAGGATAGCTTAGTTAGAGTTATAAGAATAGGCAAAGTTGACTATATTAGTTTGACGGATTTAGCTAGATATAAAAATCCAATTGAGCCTAAAGATGTTATAAAGAATTGGTTAAGAGCAAAAACAAATATTGAATTTTTAGCACTTTGGGAGCAAATGCACAATCCTAATATCAAAGGGGTCGAAATCGACACCTTTAAATCAGAAGCGGGTACACATTATTTTACAATGTCTCCACAAAGATGGATTAAAGAAACAAATGCAATTGGGATTATTTCAAAATCTGGTAATAATGGTGGAACATATGCACATCCAGATATTGCATTTGAATTTGCAAGTTGGATTAGTCCAGAATTTAATTTATATTTAATAACTGAATTCGAAAGATTAAAGCAAAATGAAAGTTATCAAAATAAAATTGACTGGTCTGTTAGACGTGAACTTACAAAAACAAATTATAGAATACATACTGATAGTATAAAAGAAAACATTGTCCCAACGCTTACAGAGAGTCAAAAATTATATGTTTATGCTAATGAAGCAGATATATTAAATGTAGCTTTATTCGGAATGACAGCAAGAGAATGGAAAGAGAAAAATCCTAATTTAGATGGAAATATGAGAGATTATGCTAATATTCTCCAATTAGTCATATTAAGTAATTTAGAAAATATAAATGCTGAATTGATAAATCAAGGATTACCCCAAAAAAATAGATTAGAGAGACTAAATGAGATTGCTAAAAAACAATTAGAAATTTTAAAAGATAGCTCTGGAATTAAAAAGATTGAAGAATTAGATGATAGTAAGAAATTGCTTGGGTAGAGGATATATATAGTTTTAAAAAAATAAATTTCTACAATTTTCACAATACTAATGAAAATCATTGATTATTAAAAACACACATGATATAATCATACCATACAAAAAAAGAAAGGAATGAATTAAAAAATTATGATAGGGCAACTCATTGTTTTAGTTGTATTAATAGGAGTAAATGCATTTTTTGCAGCTACAGAAATAGCATTTATATCATTAAATGATGCGAAAATATCTAAAAAAGCTGGAGAGGGGGACAAAAAAGCAAAACAAATTAAGAAAATGCTACAAGACCCAAGTAAATTCTTAGCAACAATACAAATAGGAATTACACTTGCAGGATTTTTATCAAGTGCGTTTGCATCAGATGCATTTGCAACAAAATTAGCACCAATACTAGATGGATGGTTTCCATTAGGAATAGCATTTTGGAGTAATGTATCAATAATTATAGTAACATTAATACTTTCTTATTTCTCATTAGTATTTGGAGAACTTGTTCCAAAAAGATTAGCTATGAAATATTCAAACAAAATAGCTAATGTAGCGGTAGGTTTCATAAGAACATTATCAATAATAACAGCACCATTTGTAAAATTTTTAACAATATCAACAAATATGATATCAAAAATATTTGGAGTATCAGAAAGTGAAGAAGAAATAGTAACAGAAGAAGATATAAGAGATTTGGTTGATGCTGGTGAAGAAGATGGGACAATTGAAGAAGATGAAAAAGAAATGATAAATAATGTATTTGAATTTAATGACAAAGTTGTTTCAGAAGTAATGAAACATAGAACAGAAGTATTTGCTGTAGAAATAAATTCAGATGTTAATGAAATATTAGATGAATTAGATAAAAACAAATATAGTAGAGTTCCAGTTTATGAAGATACTATAGATAATATAAAAGGTATTTTATATGTAAAAGATTTATTCAAATATATCCGTGTAAATAAAAAAATTAAGATAAAAGAATTATTAAGAAAAGCATACTTTGTTTCTGAAAACAAACCAATAAATGAAGTTTTTAAAGAATTACAAATAAACAAAGTTCAACTTGCAATAGTTGTAGATGAGTATGGCGGAACAGCAGGAATAATTACAATGGAAGATATTATTGAAGAATTAGTTGGAAATATTTTAGATGAGTATGATGATGAAGAAATAGAATATGAAATAATAGATGACAATACATTCAAAATAAGTGGAAATATGCCAATATATGATTTTGAAAAGATTGTTAAAATACAAATACCAGATGGTGAGTATGATACAATTTCTGGGTATCTAATTGAACAACTTGGTCGTATTCCTAACGAAAAGGAAAAACCTTTAATTGAAACTGAAAGTGCTACTTACAAAATTGAAAAATATAAAGACCAAAGAATTTGGTTGATTAAAGTTTGCAAAAATAATACAGTAGTTGAAGGTGAACTTGGCGAAAATGAAGAAGTTGAAGAAGAGTAATATTTGTTAATTAATTTGTACATCTTTATAAAAAATAAAGAACAATAAAAAACAATGAAAATATAAAACAATAAAAAATAAAGAATAATAAAAAACAATGAAAATATTAAATAATAAAAAATAGAGAACATAAAAAGAGAGTATAGTAAAGTTTACGCAAACTTTACTATACTCTCTTTAAAACTCAAAGGTGTTTTAGTTTGTAAATTTTCAATTTTATTAAATTTCTTATTATTTGTAAAGTTCCTCTTTTAATTTGCAAAATCCTCCTTTAATTCCTTCTTCAGGGTAATTTTATCGATTGTTACAAATTTGTAACAATTGATGAAATTACCCTGTTCCGCCTTTAATTCCTATTGACTAATTTTTTTCAAAACTGTATAATACAATAGATACTAAGGAGGTTGAATAACATGAGAAAATATTTTGGAACAGATGGAATCAGAAGAATAGCAAATACAGAGCTTTCTCCTGAATTGGTTTATAAAGTAGCAAAAGCAGGTGCATATGTATTATCAAAACATACAAATCATGCACCAACAATTTTAATAGGTAGAGACACTCGTATATCAGGTACTTTAATAGAAAGTGCAATGACAGCAGGGTTCTTAAGCTATGGAGCAAATGTAAAAATATTAGATGTAATGCCAACACCAGCAGTTGCATATTTAACAAAAAGATTTAAAGCAGATGCAAGTGTTGTGATTTCAGCATCACATAATACATACGAATTCAATGGAGTAAAATACTTTAGTAATAAAGGAATGAAAATTCCAGACGAATTAGAAGAAGAAATTGAAGAAATAATGGATTCAGGAAAAATAGATGAATTAACAGCAGTAAACGAAAAAATAGGTGTTTCTGAAATAAGAACAGATTTATTAGATGAATATGTATATTTCTTTAGAAAGAATTTTGAAGAAGAATTAGAACAATTTGATAAAGAAAACTTTGTTGTAGCAGTAGATACAGCAAATGGAGCAACATCTGTTGTTGCAGATAAAATATTCAAAGTGTTAGGTATAAATCATATTATAATAAATGATAAACCAAATGGAATAAATATAAATGATAGTTGTGGTTCTACACATTTAGAAGGATTAAGAAAATTTGTTGTAGATAATAAATGTAATTTAGGAATTGCTTATGATGGCGATGGAGATAGATGTTTAGCAGTTGATGAAAATGGAAATGAAATAGATGGAGATAAAATTTTAGCTATTTTATCAAACTCATTTAAAAGCAAGGGATTATTAAAGAAAGACACTGTAGTAGCAACTGTTATGAGCAATTTAGGATTAAATAAATATACTCAAAACAATGGAATAAATTTAATACAAACAAAAGTTGGAGATAGATATGTACTAGAAGAAATGTTAAAAAATGGATATAACCTAGGAGGAGAACAATCAGGACATGTAATATGCTTAGATTATAACCCAACAGGAGATGGAATTTTAACATCAATATTATTAATAAGAGCTATGCTAGAACAAAATAAAACTGCTTCTGAAATTGCAGGAATAATGAAAGCATATCCACAAGTATTGGTTAATGCTAAAGTAAGCAGTTCTAAAAAAGATGAATATAAAAATGACCCAGAAATAAAAGCTGAAATAGAAAAATTAGAAAGTGAATTTTCCGGAAATGGAAGAGTTTTAATTAGAGCTTCAGGAACAGAACCATTAATCAGAGTTATGATTGAAGGTGAAAATCAAGAATATATACGTAAAAGAGCTACAGAGCTTGCTAAATTTATTGAAAATAAATTAGCATAAAAAAGCAAAATATTAGGCAAATAACCCAAAAAATTACAAAATAATATTCGAGCAAATATATTGCTTTTCAAAATTCGATAAAAATATATTGTTTTTAAAATTTAAGCTAAATATATTGCTTACAAGTAAAGCAAGAAAGGAATGATGAATAATATGAATAAGAAATTTTACATAACAACACCAATATATTATCCAAGTGGAAAATTTCATATAGGGACTGCATATACAGAAGTTTTAGCAGACTCTATAAAAAGATATAAACAATTAAGAGGTTTTGATACATATTTATTAACAGGTCTAGATGAACATGGTCAAAAGATACAAGAAATAGCTAAAAAAAGAGGAGTAACACCAAAACAACATGTTGACGAAATGGCTGCAGAGGCTAAAAAATTGTGGAAATTAATGGATATACAATATAATGACTTTATTAGAACAACAGATGAACGCCATGAAAAAGCTGTTGAAAAAATTGTAAATAAATTTTTAGAAAATGGTGATATTTACAAAGGTGAATATGAAGGCTGGTATTGTATGCCTTGTGAAACTTATTTTACAGAAACTCAACTAGTTGATGGAAAATGTCCAGATTGTGGTAGAGAAGTAAAAAAGATGACAGAAGAATCATATTTCTTCAATATGAAAAAATATGAAGATTGGCTTATCAAATTTTACGAAGAAAATCCAGGATTTGTTCAACCAGAATTCAGAAGAAATGAGATTTTCGGTAATTTTATAAAACCTGGATTAGAAGATTTATGTATTAGCCGTACAACTTTTGATTGGGGAATAAAAATGCCAAATGATCCTAAACATGTTTTATATGTATGGGTTGATGCATTAACTAACTATATTACAGCATTAGGTTATATGTCTGATAATGATGAATTATTTAAAAAATATTGGCCTGCAGATTTGCAAATAGTAGGTAAAGACATAATAAGGTTCCATGGAATTTATTGGCCTATATTCTTAAAAGCATTAGGATTAGAACAGCCTAAAGAAATTTATGCACATGGTTATATTGTAATGAAAGACGGAAAAATGTCTAAATCAAAAGGAAATGTTGTATATCCAGAAATGTTAATAGAAAGATATGGATTAGATGCAACAAAATATTTTTTATTAAGTGAAATGAGCTTTGGACAAGATACATTATTTACACCAGAAGATTTTGTAGAAAAATTTAATACAGATTTATGTAATGATTTAGGTAATTTATTAAACAGAACTATAGGTATGATAAATAAATATTTTGCAGGACAAATTCCAACTGATTTAACACAATCAAATGAAATTGACGCAAATTTACAAGAATTTATTAATATAAAACTTATAAAAATAGAAGAATTAATAGAAACATACCATATATCTAATGCATTAGCAGAGATATGGACAATAATTTCAAGAACAAATAAATATATAGATGAAACAATGCCTTGGGTATTGGCTAAAGAAGAAAATACTGCAAGACTAGGTGTTGTAATGTTTAATTTAGCAGAAACACTAAGAAAAATAGCAATACTTATAATACCTTTTTTACCACAAACAGCAGAAAAAATATTTAATCAACTAGGTATTAATAATAAAGAATTACAAACATGGGGTTCTATTAAAAATGCTAAATTAGAGCCAAATACTAAAGTTATTGAAAAAGGTGAACCATTATTTGTAAGATTAGATGTAAATGAAGAAGTAGAATATATAAAAGCAAATATGAAATAAAGTAAAATATTGAAATAAAATATCATAAAAAAGGCAAAATTAAAGGTAAAGGTAAAATTAAAATTCAAAAGCAAAATTTCAAAGGAGATAGATGTAATGAAAGAAGAATTTATAGAATTACTAAAAAGCACAAAAAGAGAAGGAATAGAAGATTTAATAAACTTTATAGAAAAAACAGACTTTTTCACAGCACCAGCAAGTACTAGATTTCATGGAGATTATGAAGGTGGACTTTTAGAACATAGTATGAAGGTGTATGAAATATTAAAACATAAAGCAAAAAACAATGTTATGAAAATGGAATTTGCGGAAGACACATTAATAATAATAGGATTATTACATGATATTTGCAAAGTTAATTTTTATAAAGTAGATTATAGAAATGCCAAAAATGAAAGAGGAGAATGGGAAAAAGTTCCATATTATACAATAGATGATACTATACCATATGGTCATGGTGAAAAATCTGTAATGATGTTAACAGAATACATAAAATTAACTTCAGAAGAAAAATACTGCATTCGTTGGCATATGGGATTTTCAGAACCTAAAGAAGTATATAATTCATTAGGAGCAGCATATAAAAGATATCCTTTAGCATTACTATTAAATGAAGCAGATTTAGAGTCTACATACTTTTATGATATTTAAAAAATAATTTAAGTGGTGAACTCTATATAAAATGTTCACCACTTAAATTTAAACCAAATATATGGAAAGAGAGGAATATAGAATTGCTAAAAAGATTTAACAAAAGAGATATAGATATTATAATGAAAATATGGAAAGACAATAACCAGCAATTTCAACCATTTATAAAAAATCAATATTGGATAGACAACTATGTAAAAACAAGAGATGAATTCTTGGCAAGCAATATATATGTGTATACAGAAGCAGAAAAAATTTTAGCATTTATATCTGTATCAAATCAGGGTGAAATACTGAGTATTCAAGTAAAACCAGAAATTATAAGAGAAGGAATCGGAAAATTACTATTAGAAAAAGTAAAAACCGAATATGATACAATTAATATTAAAATATATAAGAAAAATGTAAATGGTGTATTATTTTTTAAAGCGATGGGATTCAAGAAAGTTAACGAATCTATAGATGAAAATACAAATGAGACAATATACAATCTACAATATAATAAAGGAAACGTAATAAATTCATATTTTATATATTTTGATAATAGTATTTCAGATAAAATAATAGAAAAATATGATAAATTAAACAATATTCAATTTTTCAATATTCATACTTTTTCAAAAGAAGCAAATAATGTATTTAATATAGATATATCAAATAGCCTTATAAGCAAAAATGGAAATATATATGTAAAAGATTATATGGAAGTTAGAAATAAATTGAACGGTATTATTAAAGATAAAAATACAACAATATATTTTGATTGTAATAATGAATATAATTATTTGTTTGAAATTATAAAAGATATTGCAAAAGTAAAAGGACTAACTATAATTATGCATAAACCGTTTTCTGTTGAGGGAACAAAGAAAAATAAATTATATGAAGAGGTTAAAAATAATTTCAAAGAATTTAATGTAATAGATGTAGATTATGAAGAAATAGGAAAAAATCAAAATATAACATTTAAAGACGCATTTGATTTTCGCGATGAAGCTATGTTACAAATGTTGTATACATAAGTAAAAAAATAAAGACTAGAGTTTCATTTAAAAAACTCTAGTCTTTATTTTATTTTACTGTATAACCTTCATCTTCAAGAGATTTTTTCATTTCTTCTTTAGATAAAGAATTATCATCCATATCTTCTTCAGAAGCAAATGATTTTGCGTCCATTTTTAAAGTAACTTTTTTACCTTTTTGTTCTACATCAATTTTAGTATCTTCATCACTGTTACTAGCTAATTTAAATATAGAAGCAACAGATTCAGCTTTATCTTCATCTTCAAATTCCATAGTCCATACTATTTGATCAGCTTTATCATCTTTGAAAGATATTTCGATTTTTTCTTCATATTTTCCCATGAATTCATCATCTGATGATTTTGTAGCAACTAATTTATTAGCACCACAACCTGTTAAAGCTATTAATAAAAGTCCCATAACTAAAGCTAATATTATACTTTTTGCTGTTTTTTTCATTGTTTCACCCCCTTGTTTATGTAGATATGCTATTGCATACAATCAAATTATAACATAGTGTTATTTTTTATGCTATAGTTTTCAAAAATAAATTTTTTGAATTTTGTAGGTTTGTCAAACATATGTCACACTTATTTGATATCACTAGTGTTGAA
>OIYV01001275.1_pt1 | contig 12223 bp, 25 predicted proteins | sample 1588251 | NCBI WGS metagenome assembly OIYV01 (sample SAMN03283282) | human gut metagenome | biome: human-associated habitat; material: feces | host: Homo sapiens | place: Peru | collected 2012
ATTGGACTAGGTGCTAAGTGGGCTATCAATGAGCTCTTAAAGAATTTATGGCATCCTGCTAGTGAAGAGCCAAAGAAAGTGAAGAATCTCCTATTGGAAACAACCTATGAGTACGGAAAGCCTATTTATCATCTTATAAAGTATATGCCAAATGGTAACAATGTTTGTGCTTGGAGAGAATGGTATAAAGGTGCTCACATATCTCGTTGGCTCTATATTGATGATTTATTACCAAAGGAGGGAGGCAACCAATGAAGATATTCACATTTGATATAATGCTCAACGGAAGATTTGTCTGCACATTAAAGTATAAATATTGTGCGCTCTTCCCTATAGATTTTGAAGATTTAACAAAGTTCATTCTCAGTAAGAAACCTTCTCTGAAAGGACTATAGAATTGCGTTTTGATATGAAAGAACTTAAAATTGGCGAAAGAGTAACTATTACTCTTGAAGTTGTTGAACATAACTCTTGTGAAGGATGCTTCTTTACACAAGCAGGAGGTCACCCGTGCGCGCGAGAATATAAATGTAGCAAGTTTGTCCGTTTAGATGGCAAGAGCATAATCTTTAAAGAAGTAAAGGAGTAAGTTTATGGATGGATTATTATCAATGATTGGTATGAAAACAGAATTGGAATATCAAATGAGTGATTTTCCTTTTGGTATTCCACGTATTAGATTCAATGTTCCGAAAGGCAACATTCCATCCGACAAGCAGAAGTGTCAGCCAAAGGTACAGCATGAGTTCACCATCAAGGGTATTAAGATTATGGCAGCTTCTAAGAAAGATGCTATTAAGAAGTTTAATCATCGTAAAAAGTAAAGCGTATGAAAAATGAATATATAGCAGGAGATTTAGTAAAATATTTATCTCAAGTAGTAAAAATCGTAGAGGTATATCAAGATGGTACATGTTATTTTGGAAATGAAACAATGTGCGGTCAACAAGATTGCAAAGATGCAGAACCAATTCCTCTTACCACCGAGATTCTAGAAAAGAATGGGTGGGTGAAAGATAAAGAAGCTTATATAAACGATAGCTATCATCTACATCTATGCAGAAAGTATGATAGATATTCTGTTTACAAAGTTGTAAACGATAATATAGTTTGGTTAACAGACGTTAGAAATGTGTCAGATTTACAACATCTTCTTTTCGGTCTAGGTATTAATCACAAAATGGAGGTGTAGGTATGGCATGTAGAAGTAGTTTAGGTTGTTTTGGATGCAAGTATCTAGAACATTATTACTATAGCACAGGAAATATGGACTGCAAACTTAAAGGGCATATAACTTTGGGTTTTGGTGATGATATGGGTTGTGAAAAGTATGAAAGTAATGATTAACGCCTTCGGGCATAAATAAAAGTAATATGATACAGAATATAATAAAAAAGGTGCTACGTAAGTGGCTAAAGAAGAAATTGTATAAAGGTGGTTATAGAATCCCTCTAAATGAGAAACGCTTTGCATGGGTTTACAATTCTCCTATCCGTCAATGGAAAGATAGAATTTGGGTTCTCAGACATACGGCAATCGGTACTTCAGAAAGTTTTTTAAACAGTTTGTTGGAAGAGTATATTTACAAGTGACTAATCATCCTGCAAAGGATATAAATATAAGTAATATGGAAGAAAGAATGTTTATAGTAATAGTAAAAGGCGAAATTAATGAGTCTGAAATGTCATTGAAAAGAGCTATTAGTGAAGCTATTGAGTGTGAGGCTAAAGAATATGACGAGTCACCTCTTTATGGTTGTGATGTTTTTGTAAAGAAGGTCGAAGATTAACTAACCACCCTCTCCTTGGTAACAGGGAGAGGGTAAACGAAGAGAATATGGACTTAGTAATTACAATATTAGGTTGGATTGCATTAGGGGTTATATCTGCTTATCTGTTAGCAATAGTAGGTAAAATAATCTTTGATGCTGCAACCGCTGATTATAAGTTATACAAGCATGTAAGATTGTGTCGCAAAAGATTGCTAAGACAGCGATATGAAGATTATGCTTGGCTATTACTCCAGTTAGAGAAAGATACGGAAGTTTTCAATCTTACTCATAATACAAGAGATTGGACTTTTGAAGATTGGAGAGAATTTTATCTTAAAAAAGCAAAGGAGGATAAGAAATGAACAAAGAAAAAGCTATCAAATATATTAAAGCAGCCCAAACTGCTATTAACGAAGCGCCTTATCCATGTACGACAAAGGCTAAGCTATTATTAGTGGAGGCACTTAAAGAGTTGGAGGAATAGAATATGGAGAAAATATATAAAGAAGAAATTCAGAGATTACTGCCTATCTTTCAAGCAATGGAAGATGGCAAGACTATACAAACCAAGAATGAAAACGGTTGGATAGATATAGATGGAGACGAGGATGGCTTAAATCTCGATTCACTCATAAGTTATCCAGATTGCTACCGCATCAAGCCAGAGCCAAAGTACCGCCCTTTTGCCAACGCAGAAGAGTGCTGGACAGAAATGTTAAGACATGAGCCATTTGGGTGGGTGAAGGATAATGAAACACACAAATTTTTAGTATGCAAGGCTCTTGGGAACATTCTTTTTTTCATAGGTATTGGAGATAAACCTTATAGCTATAATGAGGTATTAAGAGACTATACCTTTGCTGATGGTACTCCATTCGGCGTAAAATTGGAGGAATAGTTATGGAATTTATATATTGCAAAGGGAAGATTCGAACTCTTTTCTTTCTACCTACAATATGCAAGATAGAAAGAAAAGAAGGAGGGCATGCTATTGTATTAGCATGGCTTCATAGCTTTGTTGGATTTAGAATTAAATAGTTATGAAAGAAATTAAATTTAAAGCAAAACGTTTAGATGATAATTCTTGGGTGTTTGGCTACTTCTACGAAGAGAATGGTAATACATACATCATCGAAAATCGACAGAAAGAAAGTATGCTGAACCGAAATATCACTTATCAGGTAGCCCCTTCTACCGTCTGCCAGTTCACAGAACTGAAAGACAAGAACGGAACACCTATCTATGAGGGGGATATAGTTATATACAAAGATAACAATGCCGAGAGAAGAGGTGATATTAATTGGGATAGTAAAGCTGCTGCTTTCTGTTTTGGGCAGGGGTTCTTAGTTCACTACCCTTCTGAAAATATGGTTGTTATTGGCAATAAATTCGATAAGAAGTAGCGTATGAAGAAACAAATAATCTTAGACGAGCAAGATATTAAAGAGTTCCACGAGGATGCTGAGCATCTACGTTGGCTGTATGATAGAATGGTGAGGGAGCATGGTGAAAGCGTTAACTTTGATTACATGCACCGCTTTGCCAAGATATTCAATAAATTAAAGCAATTATAGCGTATGAAAAAGATTATATTATTATTTGTATCGGTTATATTCCTGCTCGTTTCTTGCAACGAGAACAAAGGAATTAATGTTCAAACATCAGACTCTATTAATGAAATTAAAGTAGAGAAGCTGTTTGTAGTGGATGGTATAACCGTTTATCGTTTCTATGATGGTAGCAGAGCGGTTTATTTTACCAACAAAAAAGGTGTGGCAAAAGCTATTCATGACGAATATGACCCTGCAACAAAAACCACAAAAACAAAAGTAGTAGAAACTTTATGTAATGAAGAATAGTTATGGACAAAACAAAATTACATTCATCATTACTCTTCCTAATGCTTAAACTAGAAGAGGCAAAGAGCAACCCAATGCTAGACAAGAACTTTGTTGAAGCATTGACGGAAGTGCTCAGATATTTCCGTGATAACGGAGAATTAAAGAAAGCCTATGAGCTTCAAAAGGATTCATTGGCAGATATGGCTAATAGCCCTTGGATGAAACTAGTAATGGGACTGCTTACCTCAAAAATGCAAGAAGACAAAGTTGATGCAGAGTTACCAGACATTAATGCTCTAATAAAGGAGAGCGCTTCTGATGAGTTCATCGAAAAGAAAATCAAGGATATTCTTGGAGAGAATGATGTGGATAGCGGAAAGGAGAAATAGCTTATGGAAAAACGAATAATATTAAACGAACAAGATATAAATGAGTTTCACTCAGATGCAGATGTTCTGCAATGGATATACAACTTACTGACGAAAGAGTATCGTTTAAGTGAATACTCAAAAAATATACCACGCTTTGCTAGAATAATTGGCAAGTTAAAGAATTTATAGCGTATGAAAATAGAAATTAAAAGAGTAACGGACTGGCAGCGTGTAGTGGATGCTGCTCGGTTCACACAAGGCAAGGAACCGCTTGGGCATGAGCCTAGCGATGAGTTCAAAAAACAGATGATTCTCAGCGAGCATTCACCGCTCAGAGAATTAGAGTTCGACATTAAGGTGTATGACATACCATACTGGGTGAGCAATCACTTCGTTCGCCACGTTCATGCCCAGCCATTTGTCTCCACGTCAAGACCAGATATTACTGGTTCCAAAGTTTCTCGTCACGATATGCGGCAGGATGATTTGGTTAACTTGCAGCTATCTCTCAACGCTCAGGAGATTATCAATATCTCAAAGCTAAGACTATGTAACAAGGCATCCAAGGAAACAAGAGAGGTATGGTATGATGTAATTGATGAGCTGGCTATAATAGAACCTTACCTTGCATCCGCTTGTGTTCCTCAATGCGTATATAGAGGATTCTGCCCTGAGCCGAAATCATGCGGTAAAACTAAGAGAAGCACTTTTCACTTCATGAGAAGATTCTACAAAAATCTTAAATTATATAAAGCCGAATAATGAAATATCCAAAATATAACGTCAACGAATATATAGGAGGACACTTCGAGTACACCACTCCATGCCCTTTCGCCATACAAGGCAGATACACTCACGAAATCCTGATGGTAGGCAGTCTTGCTTGCCAGCGATGTGAATACTTCCGAGGTGTCAACACAGAAGATTGCATCGTATCTTGCAGAATAGTATAGTGCAGCCTATCTGCACTCATCATAATAATTAATCAGATTAACAATATGAATACAAAGAAAATCTCAATTATTCAGCGTATCAAGGAAAAATTCCTTGGCAAGCAGTTCTTTATTGCAGTAATCGCTAACAAGGGAACCAGTTCCTACTTCGTCAACTCTACCATCTACCGCTCAGAGAAGGAGGTGAAGGCTTACAAGAAGTACATCACCACCGATGAGAGAATGAAACAGAGCTTCGATTTCGTAGGCTACTACTCCTTCCGTTCCAAGTTCGACTTCCGTATTCCTCTTAGCGGAAAGCCAGTATCACTTGAAGAAGCGAAGGAACTGGCAAATAAGTAGTATCGGAGATAAAGTTAATAGATAATACATATCTTATCAATTTACTTATTATTTTTGTGAAATGAAATTCAAATATATAATAGATAAAGTCAATGGTTTCAGGCATCGCAACAATTTTGTGATACTGGACGGAAGAGCGAACTCTGTCACACTCTCCAAGGGTATCTACGACCATATCATGCAGAAGGAGCGAACAGATTACTCTGTCTTCGTGTTCAGGTTATCAGACAGAAGAACATACGGATTCTGTATGCGTGAGGACTGGGAAGAACTTTGCAAGTCAAACACCGCCTTCACTCAGCTTCAATTCAATCAGGAGCATAAGAAGGTGGGATTCCGAAGCGACCTTCCTTCCATCACTGCCATCCTTGATGATTACAATCTTCCGCTCAACAGAATGGTTCGCCTGACCTGCATCCCACGTAAGTCAGCAAAAGGCGAGCCATACTACGAAATCATGCGACCAAACTTAAATTCGAGCACATGGCAACAAGACAAGAAGTAATTCTCAAAGGACTCACCCACTCTCCATCCGACTATGATTGTCAGGATGGGGAGTTGGCAACATGCCTCAACCTCATCAACGAGGATGGGGCACTAAAACCTATTCAGCAGCCAGAGGTTGCAGAGAAATTCACGCTGCCAAACAACACATGTTCTATCAGGTATGTGCATAAGGTGACACACGAAAGCGAAATCAATTCACACTACATCGTGAATTGTACTAACGGTTCACCTTATTCCTGGTACTGGACAGAAAAAGGTGGTGACGGGACAAAGCACGAGATAGATCTTGGAGACTTCAAGGTAAACTCTGTTACTGCTGTAGGAAACATTATCTGTTTTGTAGGAGATAGCAAAACATTGTATTGTTATTTGGACAATGATGGTTATCGTATTATAGATTTTACCGATGTAACTTACGATGCAAAACTCACGCGTACATCATTCAAAATGAGTGTAGATAGTTGGGTTAAAGATAACACAATCACGGAACAAGGATATACTCTTCCTTTAAACGATTTTAATACTTTTGGATTTCCAGAGGAATTAAATGAAAATGTGACCGCTAAACTTTTCGCCAGTCAGGATGCCTATGTCAACAAATACATGGACTCTTATTCCTTCAAATACATACAATTTGCTATCCTTGCAATCCAACTATATGATGGAACATACATACAAATTGGCAACCCATTTATACTTGCCCCAAAGGAAAAAATAGAAGATAGTATAGGCTTTCGCTGGTCTTATACAGATGGTGGAATGACAAGCGGAAATCTTAATCTTACTTTTGAAGCAAATAATATATATGCTACCTATAAAGGTCAAGAAATAGATAACTACGAACTATCCGTAAAGATTAAAAATATTGATAAATACAAGACCTTGATAAAAGGGGTTGACGTATTTATTTCTAACACTTTGTTTCCTTATAATACTAATGTCAATACCATTGCTAAAGAACATCTTTTCTATTTCCGCAATGATAAAGGACGTATGATAATATCGGATTATTCGTATATAAATGGTATATTTCATATAGGTGTTAGAAACTATCATTACCAACCATATACAGAAGAAGAAATTTACGAGAAAATAGACAATTTATCATTCTACAAGAGTACCAGCTTCTCTTTTGATAATGTCAAAGATGGTATTTCCAAAAAGCTCAAAAGAGTTTTAGGCACAGAAGAAACTTTGCCTTTGGCAGACCTTCAAAGAGAATCGTATGGTGCAATGTGTGCTATAACATATAACAACAGATTGCATCTTGGAAATGTTATGTCTTCCATCACCACTCGATGCAATAATGGTAATGGATATTATTCTCCAGTAAAACCAGAGAAAAGCACCAATGAAAGTAGTGCTGAATATGATTTCCGCTACATTCCAAAGGGGCAGTTCAACGGAAACTATATAGACAACTTTGGCACAGACCAATTAGGCAGTAGTTGTATTGACAAAATTTGCCAAGTCGTTTCCAAGGTGTATCTCAAAATAAACAACAAGGACGAAGTATTTTCTTATTACGATGAACTTCATTACCCTCTCCCACCTATTCTTTCTTTCCCTTCAAACAAGGCGAAAGTTATAGATTTACTTATCAGAATCCCAGAGAGAGGGGTTTACTCTTGTTATAAAAAGTCATTCAGCTTATACGAGAGCGAGACATTTGGTTTTAACTATGCGGTCAATTATTCAAATGGAACATTTTGTCCTATCCAAGCTAACGATATTACTATGAACTACGAGAGTTGGACGGTATCAATAGCCAACGACCCATCTTGGAAGAAAATCACAGAAGAAGAGTTTTATCAAGAGAAATCGAACATCAAAGAATCCACTATAAATGGCAGTAAAATAGCATCATCAATCAAGGTCAGCGAAGTTGAGAATCCTCTTGTCTTTCCTGCATCCAACAGTGTACAAGTAGGTTCATCCGTTATCTCAGCACTGGCAGCTAACACCCGACCAATCAGCGAAGGTCAGTTTGGTGAAGCTCCACTCTACGCTTTTACAGATGAAGGAGTATGGGTGTTAATGTTGAGTGGAGAAGGAACCTATGTGGCTCGCCAACCAGCCAACCGAGAAATCTGTTCCAATCCTAACGGAATCTTGCAGATAGATGATGCAGTACTCTATCCAACCAACAGAGGTATCATGATGCAGCAAGGAAGAAATTCTATCTGTATTACAGACCAACTTGATGGTTATCCTTTCAACTTCATGGAAATGAAGTACGCTAAACAGATTATAGCCACCAACGAAACAGAGTCAGGAGAGATAAGTTATATCCGTTTCAAGGACTATCTTAAATCGGCTGATATGATTTACGACTACTACAATAATCGTATCATTGTCTTTAACCCGAACCAAGCATACGCTTACGTTTATTCGTTGAAGAGTAAGATGTGGGGAGCAATGAAGAATGTGTTCAACAAGCGAGTCAATATATATCCAGAGTCATACGCTACCAATAAGGAAGGCAAGATTCTTAATGTATATGTAGAAGAACCATATTTCAACACTCCTTATTTCCTTTGCAGCAGACCTCTTACTATAAGCGACAAAGAGGTTTACAAGACTATATTTACTTGCATAGCAAGAGGATATTTCCGAAAAGGAACAAACGGAAAGTGTGCTATGGTTTTGTATGGAAGTAATAACCTCTTCGACTGGTATCTCATTAAAACATCAATCAACGAGTATCTCAGAGGAATAGCTGGCTCTCCATACAAATATTTCAGGGTTGCACTCATTGGCAATCTTGCCACAAACGAATCTATAAGCGGTCTATCTGTTGATTTCCAAGAAAGATGGCAAAACAAACTTAGATAAGTAATTTTCTTTTTCATCAAAAAACAAAGGGTAGCAGTCCGTGATGGATAGCTACCCTTACTTTATCAACTAACTACTTAAAATGGGTGTAAAACAATTCTTGCTCTACCAGCCGACCGATTGCTTGCATCCTTAATCTTCTGTTTCTTATCCTCAGCAAGTGCCCAGAACCTATCAGCACCATCAGGATAAACAATCATTAGCCACTCGTATAAGCATTGGTTCACAATATAATCGTGAATATATACCGTCATGGTATGCACACTTGTTTTAGAGAAACCTTGCGGCATCCTCATCGCCAAGTAGTAGGCCTCCTCTTCATTAGTAGGCGAGCCAATACACTCTTCCCACTCGTTAGAATCAAAACCACCACCAAGCATTTTCATTTTCGTGTACCTGAAAAGCATTTCGTTACAGTCTTCTACTGCTGAATCAAGAATCCTTGCCAGTTTATCTCGATTACCATCCTCGCCTACATCATAGATGTTGTGGATAGAATGGGAATCCTCTACAGAACTGGAGATAGAGTCAGCATAAACGGCAGCCGTATTCTTGATGTCAAACACCAGTTCCTTCTTCTGAAGCTCTATCATTACCTTGTACCCAAGGTTACAAACTCTGCATTCTTTCATATTCACCTCCTTTCTTAATCGTTAGGAGCAGTTCTGCTTGGCCTCTCACGTCGGTTGAATACCTCATGCAGGTTCTTGATAGCCGCAACCGACAATTCTGCATACGTCTTCGACTCGTTAGGGTTGGTAATAATAAACCAGTCCATCAAAGCCTTGTTAATAATGTAGTCATGGATAGAACTTGTAAGAGCATCCTTTAAGGCAAGCGGATAGTTTGATGGAAGGGACAGGTTGATAACAATATTGGTACTACCATTAATCAATTCGTTGGAAGCTGTAGTACCATTGTCAGTTTGTACTGATTCACTCAACTCCACAAGCAGTTGACTATACGCATTCTGAATGCTACGCAATGCCTGATTTTTGTCTTCATCATCATCGCTTGCCTGAATATTACTTGCAGCCTCAGCGTCCATATCGGCAGCCCTTCTACTACGTCCAGTCAGGAACGCTTTATTTTGGAAGTCATAAATGAGTTCACTCATATACAACGTAATCGTTAGACTTTTTCTTGCCATACTATGATATTTTAGTTCGGGTTGGTTTCTTTTTGTAGAACGCTTTCTCCTTAATATCAAGCAATAATGCAGCAGCGTTATCTGCATATTCCTTTACCTTATCGTTTGCGGTAATCTCGCACCACTTGCCGATAATACTGTTCACCATGAACGAGTTGGCAGACGAGTTGATAGAACTGAGTAGATTTTCATCGAATCTGCTTGGCATTTCGAGTTTCCAAGTGATAGTCCCATCTACTCCTGAGCCACCTGAGATAAATCGTTTCAGAACATTTCTAAGAGCATCCAGTGACTCGTTGAAGAACCGCTCTATCATTGCCAAGTCTGCTTCCGTCACAAATATCTGATCAAAAGCCGATTTACCATCCTCTACGGTTGTCTTCTTACCTATGTAGGCAGTAGTCTTAGCTACCTCCTCATAGATGTCACTTTTCTTGATTGCCAATGTGAAATCTGCCATTCTTTATCTTTTTATAGAGTTTATAACCTAATATGATTAACAGCATACAGAGTGCTCCAAATGACCAAACTGCATACTTCAACTGAAACTGCTCCCACTTGGAGAGTTGCTTTTCTACTGGGTATGGAACTGGGATTGAATCTCTTTTCAGGAAGGAATCTACCTTCACCTTATACACATTCTTGAAGATAGTTTTCTCATGCCATCGGTCAAGGTAACAGGTATCTCCCTTTTGTCTGAGAAAGATGGAATCACGCACAAAAACGCTATCGTAAGTATGCAGCGTATCGTGTTTTATCACATTCTGATATACAATTTTTTCCATCGGAATGTACTTCGTTTTGCATCCCGACAGAAGAAACACCACCAGCAACACACCTATCACGTAGAGTGCCACTTGCCAAAAATAAGTATCATACCACTTTGTCTTCATAGGCTAAAGATTGAAAACTTTCTTTGCTCTTGTCAGGAACTTTCGCCTTGATTCCAATCCATTGGTTCCACCATTGATAGTCTTGGTAATAGCCACGAAACAATCACTATCAGCCAGTTTGTTCAGGTCGTGTTTCCACCACCACCACATCGCACTCTTGGTTGCACCCAAAGGCTTCTCCAGCAATTCAGGATGCTCCATGATGTCACCAGTACAGTGCTTGCTATTCTGATAAGCCTGATAGTTCGCCCTGCCAGTAATCTGTATCAATCCTCTTCCACGATACTTATACCCATCACCATCTTTCAGGTTCCCGAGCATATTCTTCAACCTGCCAACATCATACTTACGGAAGTAGTTCTTGTTGCCGAGTTCCTTGGTATATCTCAGTTCGCCACTCTCATGTGCAATCTGAGCCAAGAAGTGAGCCATACGTATAGGAGTATCAATATGATACGCCTCAGCATAACCATTAATGTAAGGCAGGAAAGCATCCACCTTATCCTTGGCATTCGGCATAATCGCCAAAATCTGTTCTCTTGTTACCTTCATCATTTACCCTCCTTTACTTGTTTCAGCATACTTGCGAGTTCGTCCTTCACCTTACTCTCAAAGTTGCCTAGTTTTGTCTTGAAATAAACGTTTACACCGAATATTGCTCCAGAGTAAACCAATGTCTGACTGACATACCACAGCACACCATCAGACACTACATAATTGTTGAGAAAGAATGATAGGAAGGTGAGTACAACACCACTCACTAGCATTCCTATAGCTGCACCATATTGCAATCCTTCACGTACATTTGGAGTCATATCTTATATTTATATATTATTAATAATATGCAAAGATAAGAAATGATTCCCAATTAGTTACTTTATCCGTTTATTGTGTGCCATATTTTGCTGGTAGGATGCAAGCAGTCAGGGTCTTGCAGATACTCGATAGCCATCAAAACCACCATTTCCTTCAACTCATCAGCATCTTTGCTATATCGCTCCAGCATCACATGATGGTCACTTCTCATCAGGTTCATAGTCACAGCCAAATCATGGATGGTATAATCAGATATATCATCCTTATGCTTGTCAAAGGCATCCTTTATCTCATCATCCGAGAAGAAAGGAGCCATGTGCTTGGTTCCGTCAGCATCCTCATACCACATCTTACTGATAGCATCATCGGCAAAGTGCTTATCAAAATGCTCTTCGCTCAACACACCATACACCATCGCACAAAGATGATGTTCCTCCACATCGCTCAACTTGCATGAGAGATACTTGCCGACTGCCTTAGCTACTGCCAACATCTGTTCAGGAGTCAGCTCCTGCTGATACTTTTCTACGAAATCTACAAAATCCATAATATAAAAATTAAAAGTTTATGATGCTGCAAAGATACCAATATCTTAAACGCAGCACCATAAACTCGTAGATATTTCTGTAGCTATCTGAATATCAGACAAATACAGTTACGATAAAAACACCTCCTTTCTTTATTCGTCCTTAAATTTAGTTCTCTTCTCTCCACCCCTCGTCCAGATGTCGTTTTTCTTGCGTT